>ERZ1026884.595-NODE-595-length-23217-cov-21.607331_pt1 | contig 23217 bp, 20 predicted proteins | sample MGYA00380172_ERZ1026884 | MGnify/ENA primary metagenome ERZ1026884 (study PRJEB33269, sample SAMEA4719808) | human gut metagenome | biome: human-associated habitat; feature: organic feature; material: feces | place: Cameroon | collected 2013-10 ... | reverse complement strand
AAAGATAGTGCAAATCGAATGCAGAATATCAAGCTTGCTTGAATATTATGCTGAGGTGCAGCCTATCTTATGCAAAGATATACATTATTTGCGAGACAGAAATGATTTAAGCCATAAAATACCTATTATTTTGAATTCTTATTAAGGATATCCCTTGTAAGTTTTGCAAAGCACATACCTACTTTACCTTATTCTTAGCCAAGAATAATTCAAAAATCAAAACTCAACATCACCCTTTATACGCCCCATCCTTCGCTTCAAATATCACGCTCGGCTCTATTACTTCCACCGTGTGCCATGCACCTTTTGGTATCTGGCATCCATACTTTGCCTCTGCTGGACAAAGATGAATGCGTTGTACCTCGCGATACTCTACTTTGCGTGTCACATCCTGTGCATCCATACCCATTGGCATAGAGTCGGATGAAGACTTCTCGTATGTCACTACCTCCTCATATATCACTTCGTCCAATTTTCCGCACAAGCAGACAACTGTTTCTGTCGTGTCCTCATGACGATGGATAGGTACAACTGTACCTGGCAACAGAGCATTCAGCATGCGTTGCGAATTGTCATTGGCAGATGTTCGCAAATCGAAATTCTGACGTAAGCGAGGATTAACAACAGCTTGTTCAAAGAGCTTACCTAAAAAGTCTTTATTTATTTCCATATCCAATTAATATTAAATCATTGAACTTTTGCAAGTTCAGAAATTATAGAATTTAAAGAAGTTATAGAATTTAAAGCCGTATGCCTTACAGTTGAATATTCTGCAAAAAGAGTAATGGCTATCGCTCGGCTTTGCCGCTTGCCTTAGCAAGAATTTCTAACGGCCGAAGGGAGTGAAGCTTCCTTGAGCTTTGCGAAAAACTCCTTTAACTTCTAAATTCTCTGAACTTGCGAAAGTTCAGTTAAATCATAATGTAATTCAAAATTGAGTAATTCAAAATCGCATGCGTAGCAGCGAACAATTCAAAATTCCCAATTGCCTCTGGCAACCAACTCCTAACTCCTAATTCAAAACTCCTAATTCAGCAAGATATTCCTCATGCAAGTGATAGTATCTCTTCATGAACAATACGTAGGCGATAGCCAGTACAACTATTGCTCCTACGAAATACATCCAATGGCAAAGTACATTGTCAGGGCACAAATATATGAATCCAAGCGATACCATCAACTGCATTGCCATATATATTAATGTAACCTTCACATGTCCAATCTTCAACTCATTCGCCATAATCTGGTAAGCATGCTTTCTATGAGCCTCACCTAAATTCTCGTGCAACATGATACGATGTATGATTGTCAAACAACCATCCACACCATATACTAATAAGAATATTAGCCATGTTATATCTTCTGTCTTAATAATCACATTTCCCAATAAGAATAACATAATGAATGCTATACCTATTGACCCTACATCGCCAGCAAAGCACTTAGCTTTACCTTTCGGTCGGAAATTGAATATACAAAACACTATTGCTGCAATAATCGTTGTAAAGATCAGCGATTGCGCCACATACTCATTGTTAGTATTTAAGGCTGCTAATGGAAATAAAACAGCTAATGAATATCCAGCTGTTATTCCATTTATTCCGTCCATAAAGTTTATTACGTTTGTTGCCCCCACATAAACAATTAGTGCTACCAACACAATCCACCACATCTCCCAATGCAGGATATCCAACTGATAGAAAGCCATGGCAGCAGCGGCAAACTGCGTCACCAATCTCACAGAGTCAGGCAGCGAATGAATGTCATCCACAAAGCTCACTCCAGCCACCAATGTCAGTCCTGCCAAGAACCAAGGATAATCAAAACCGAAGAAAGCGCTCCACGCCCAAGCACCAATCATAAAGATGATGCCGCCACCGCGCAGCACAATCGTCGAATGCGACGACCTCTGGTTAGGCTTGTCAATGATGTTACACTTATCCGCAATGCGGAAATACACGAGTTCTGCCACCAATAGCAGAACGAAAATAATAATATAAGTTGTCATAAAAATAAAATGTATATGTGCTTTATTTTAAAAAGTGTGATACAAAAAAAATGTACCGATATAGTATAGGTTAGTGGCTCACATTAGTTAATTAAAGAGTCGAACAACGAGTCAACACCTTTTTTATTTTCCCTTTTCAATTGGTTTTGTTTCACCAATTTTCTTAATTAACAATAATTGACTGCTTTCGACATCTTTCAAATGTTTGCATATTTCGGAAACGGTAGTATCCACTTTTTCTAAACATTGGATAACTGGATAATACTGTTGTTCTGTTAAGGTAGATTTTCCGAAACAATTGGATAAAGGGATACTTAAAAAAGGAAGAAACAAAGATGTCAGAAGTGTTATTCTTGTTAGACATAAACTTTTTTTCGTATACTTCAACTCTTCTTCATATTGTAAAACTTCAGGCAATTTAAAATCATTACCAACAAAAGAGACCAATGCCTGTGTTTCATATACATCTCCAACAAAGAAATGCCATAGTTTCTGTGTCAATAAGTCAGAACAGACATCACCTTCCATAATATCTGAACAAGAATCATCTTTAACTACACATTTTCCGCTCTGAAATACAACAGTTCCTTTTTCAAAACTATACCTGTGATTTTCCTCAACAACAGCAACATTATGATTATTCAAATCATGACAGAAGAATGAATCACTCGATAAAGAATCTATAACGTAAATCATCCCTTCTTGTTCCATATAATCAAGAATAGACAATACAGACATCAACCTTTGTTTACTTTTTAATAAAGTATTATTATTACAATCTTTTGCATATAGCATATATGCCGAGTCTTTGCCATGTAAGAATACGGCCAAGTTCTTCAACGAAAAGCAATCAGATAAAACTTCAGAAACATGTTTTTCACCATGATTTGAAAGCAAACGTCTTGCCACATCCTTGTCTAATTCTGAAAATGTCCTCATCTTTTCTTTCCTTTTTTCGTCTTATTCGATAAGCGATTTTGGTATTTTTCTTTACCCTTTTCCTTCTTCAATCGATTTATTTCAGCCTCTAATTGAGCTATTCTATTATCCTTATCAGCATTTTGTTTTTCCAAATTATGAGTATACTCTATAGGCTCCACAAATGAATATCCCTTATTCTTAACCTCTGAAACATTTGTTTTGTAATCATCTGAACCAGGAACAGCCGTTAATAATTTCTGGATATTATCTTGCAAATCATATCGTAATCTAACGATACTTTTTCCATTAAAATCGATACCTGTCTTTAGAATGTTTTTTGTATCATCCCATGATTCATTTGCAATATATGCAAAAAAAGTATTCTCGAATAGACTCAGTACATCCGGTTTGTTTTTGTCATAAAACCCTGCTTCTACCATATATGCCATCATAGCCATAGGAGTACAGAAAACTTTCTCTTTTAAGTTAAGTTCTGCAGCGCAAGGATATATTCTGAAAGTATTTGTAATAACATAATATTTATATTCCAACAAATCAGCCCGTTCATCTTTATTCCCGTTTCTTTCTCGCTCTTTAATATTAAGATCTCTTACAGAAAGATATAGTTTAGTATCTGTCCTTGCAATTGTTTCGTTTTTAATTTCGTCTCTTCGTCCTGCCTTCTCCGTGTTATGTGTAGCTTCCAAAGCTTTTTCAAAAAGCTGATTACGTAGAGATATATCTTCTTCTTTATCACTGTCATAAATATCATTATCATAAGGCATACTCCCTATAAATATGTTTTTATAACCAGACAAGCATTCTTTTACAACATCTATAGTGTACTTACAACCCCTCTCCTTGTCATAGTAGTTGCTTATAAACACATGCCACGATTTTTCCCCATTGGCATTCCTGTTTTTATAATATGCTTCAACAAAGATATTTTTGATACCATTTTCGACCCATTGTTCCTTTCCGTTTTCAATAAAACTCCTTACAAAGTTATATTTTTTTGTTGCCGCCTCAGCATGGTCGAAGATTTCGGTTAGCACTTCTGTTGGAATATAAATCTTACAATTACAATTTGTCAGAACTTTTAGTAGTCGTTTATACTGAACACTTCGCTCTCCATTGTCTGTAATCAGATAAAGAACAAAGTCTGTGTCCAAAACAAATACTTTACGTCCAATCACACTATGCTTAAAATTAGTCAACAAAGGATCACTTGCCAACAATTGCATTGTTATTAAGCTCCTAGCCATAGTATCTAATGTCGTATGCTGTTCTTCTGTAGGATGAGCAATGACATTTCCTATTGATAGCAATATCTGTTCTTTTAGTCTTTTGTTATCACCTAAATGAAATACCGCCTTAGTTTGCAATAGTGCTATTTCATCCAAATCCTTACCTTCATCAACACCTAATGTCTTATAGCAAGACACACGAATATAGTAATCAATACAATTCTTGATATTTTGTTTTACTTGCAACTCGTTCTTAATTGGCACTTGTTGCTTAACATCAAGAAAAATACTATCAACCAACTTATCAAATAAAGATTTTTGTTGCGATATATACTGATCACTTTTAGCTTGAGTTTTTTCAGTTAATGAAACACCACCATCCTTATCAACGTCAATAAATCCATCAGCTTTCAATGCATTCACAGTATTATTTACCAAATCTCTGTTGAATGAGAATCCTGATAGTTCCTTGCTTACAAGTTGAAATATTTCATCGACGCTACCAGTCTTTTTACTTGGATCAAGAATATAAACAAGAATCTTTTTATGAAACAGCATTTCGCGTTTCTGTACTTTTACTGCATCAAAAAGCAAGCAAGCTTTTATCATTGCAGCCTCTAAGTCTTTATCTTCATTAAATATATCAGACATATACTTTTCTTTTATTTATCAACATTCCATCTTCTATTAAAATCCTTATCCAGGATTTCCTCAATCTCTTGCTGTGCTGCAATATAATCATCTTCTATCAACACACCACCTGTTTTATTTAAATCTATCATCAGTGTGCCTTGAGGTATAATTATTTCTTCATCATCAGCCAACGACATTATCAATTGTCCATTGTTAGGCATAGAGTCAAGCATATATGATATAGATTTACTTAAACCTTGTTGCTGCAAACCTTGCTGTTTAGGTTCATCAACTACTACTGGCATAAATATTGGACCAGAATATCTATCCATCAACTTAAGATATGAAAAAGTATGAGCAATTATGTTTACTGGTAAAGCAGAGCCTGTTGCCTTCATTCTACAGCCAAACCTTACCTTATCACGATTAATAGATAAATCCATTGTTTTTGCAGCCTCTACTACATAATCTACAAATAAATCCTCAGCCTCTTCTTTTCTTCCATTGCCCTCATAGGCTTTTATTTGCAACTCAAGCTTTTCTTTTTTATTTCTAAGTTTTCTAGTTTCTTTCACCAAGTCTGATTGTTGATCATTCATCAAATCAATCATTTTTTCTCGTGACTTGGCTTCTACAACATCCTCTAAACTGATACCTTCATTACTTTCCTTAATCATTGCTTGTGTAGACTCTATGGATGCATTGACATCATTCAATTTTTCATCCGCAGTTTTTATTTGGTTATTTATATCATCCAAATCTATACCACTACGAATAAGCAAATCCTTACAAGCATATAAATCTTTCACCAAGTCATGACGACTATTTATATCATTTTTATAATGTGCACCACATGTAGGACAAATAATTACATCATCAAGTTCCAATGCATATTGGAAATCTTTTTCTATTTCATGGATATTCTTTTTAAGCTGCTCAACACCCAATTCTACATATGCTTTCTTTACATACAGTTTTTGCATAAGTCGTAGATGTTCGTTCTGTTTTTCTCTAAGTGTCTTAAGCTTATCCAAATATTGATTTATACGAATCTTGAAACCTTCTACATCAGTACCGATGTCAAGAGTCTTGAAACGTTCCCTTACTTGCCTAGATAACAGCGTATAAGAATGCAAGTCATTATTACATTTTTTCAATTTTTTCTCAACACTAGCCAATTCTTTTTTATATGTAAAGAACAACTCGTCCACAATACCTGTCATATATAACCTTACTATAGATCGTTCACTGAGAGTTCCAACCTTAGCAAATGAAGACCAAGTTTCCCCCCATCCTGAATCTTGATCAATATAAAAAGGCATGTAAATAGCAGCGACTGGAATATTCGAAGCCACTTCATCTACAACCCTTAGATTTACACATAAAAGAGAACTCATTTTCTGACATAGTGCATCACTTCCCACTTTCTCCTTAAAACGGATTGTCCCATCAGGATTAAGAAGTATAATATCATTTCCTATTAATAAAGACTTAAAATGTATATCATCAATTGTAAAATACAACAGCAAGGATATATTCGCACTAATCCATGCTTCTGGCAATTTCTTTACCTCTGCTCCTAAAGTACGATAAAGCGATTTAAGGATACATGATTTTCCAACATGGTTAGTTCCTCTTACAAGAACAAAGTTGGCATCAAGGTCTACTATTCTCGCTTTCTTCTTCAAATAAGAAAGCATCATTATCTTTTGAAATCGAATATTTCTCATCTTTCTTTTTCCTTAGGTTTCTTATCAAACGTTTATATGATTCGTTGATTGTCTTTTGCATACGCATATAATATTAATGCTTTAATATAGAATTCGTCATGTTGCTTGTAGTTATTATATGACAGCATAAGACTGTTGTATATACTATTTGTATAATTCCAAAGACTTTTGCATTCTACTGGTACAGCAAACGAACTCATTTTATTATTTATTTCTGAATAAAGATTTTGCAGCTCATCATCCTCGTAATTCATAAGGTCTTGAAATATAGAACCAAGACATCTGTAAATTCTATCCTTCTCATAAAAACTCACGTCATTGGAAATATCACTTATGATTTCTTTTCGTATTTCCGTAAATCCCTTTTGAATAGAAAGTTTTTTCAGATAATCTTTGAATTCCAAGTGTGATATGGCTTTGTTTTTTAACAATTCCGCTTTGTTGCCCACTTCTATTTCACAATTATTCTTCTTTCTAAGCTGACCTATTAAGGTTGTATACACAGCATCAATGTCTGTAATGATATTGAACTTTCGTTTAAGAAATTGCGCTAATTTACCAAGCATAGTCTGTTCATACTCATTGACATTCATCTGGTTTTGAATAAAGACAAGTCTTTCGAAAGCACAATCATCTATATCATCAAGTTCCTTCTTTACTTTTTCTTTTATAGAATTCTGAGCATCTGGTTTTAATTGATCAAAACTAATCTCTTCATCAGAAGCACCATATATACTCTTTGCTAATCTTGAGTTAGTAACAAAATACAGCTTTCTGCTATCTTCAAACTGTCTGACATGACTTATTAATTTGGCTATTATGCTCAGCCCAAAATCTGGATTTGAGGAACTTTCCGTTTTCTTTTTATTATCTCCGACTAAACCTCCCAACGTCCACATATTAGAAATATTTGTCTTGATCTGATAGAAATCTATATATTCAGAATCAGAGTCAGAATTACATACCACGATATCATCATGATAATCAAGAATCATAATGTAGTCTTCATTAGCCTCCTCCATCTTCAGTAATAAATTCAATCCCCAATTTATTTGGTACTCAAATCTATTTGAAGACCTAGAACCAGCATTTTCTTTCGGCTTTGTCCTTGCAAGTTTATCTACGGTTGACATATTCTATTAAATTTTAAATATGCATAAGAATCTTACTTAATCCTTTATCGTCCCCCACCTCCTCAAATGCCTCCACAGTAATGTCATGAACATGGGGAGGAGCCATTCTTTGTAAACAAAACACTCCTCCGAAACTTCACGACCGAACCTAAATTTGAATGCTTATCTATCTCTATCTATAAAATTATAATAAGCCGCTACCACCTCTCGTATTTGTGTTTCCGCACATCTTTTTGCTTCTTTTGCCAACAACCAAATGATGATGGTCATCAACAATATTACAAAAGAGATTTGTACAAGTCTTCCTATTAGCGAACAATGTACAGGACATATTATAAGATTTACAATTGGAATTAAGTCATCTCCACCAACAATACACAGACAGTTTGTTATATAGAGACTACGAACAAAGAAAGTTATGAACAAGACTATCACTGGAGGTATTAATCCTTCGTATATAGCCCTTAGCACCCAAAATCTGGATATATATAAGAAACGGCTACGACAATCTTTGTAACGTGACTTATCCAATTTCATCCACATATAAGAATAAGCCATTTCTTTATCTTTTTCAATAAGATTTATAATAACCCTATTCCTAAAGGAAAAGCAACCGACAGCCTTATCGAATTCTTCCTCAAAAATCTTGTTTATACTTTTCTTAACACCAATTTTCTCTGTCATCTTATATCTGATCTGCTTACCCAATATCCAACATAGCATCCCCAACACATAAATGAGAATGATACAGGCACAAACTGAAAGCAGAACTTGGTTTGAATGGAAAACAAATCCTTTCAAATTTGGGAATGCAAAAATCAACACTCCAAGCATACTTGCTCCTGACACAAGATAGGACATGTCAAAAATGTTAAGTGCTCCAGTTACAGTGTCAAATTGTTTCTGAAAGTCTAACATTGTTATATTCTATTTCAAAGTTAACCACCTTCCTATGTGACAAATCCACCACATTACATCGCTTCAATCCTTGCAACGACGCAGAGAACATTGTTTTGGTTTTCCTATTCAGCACTTCAATATATTTGTAGCTACGTTGAAGTACATAATAAACGTCCCCACTGCCGTAATCAATGAAAACTTCACCATTGCCTTCAACTATCGAACGGCTGTCGAATCTGAAGAAAGAGAATCCTCTCTCTCTTCTGTCTCTCGACAACAGCATAAAACGATAAACGTCATCCTTCAGCTCGGAAGAGATATTTACAAAGACATCTGCATCTTGTTCTTGCTCACTGTCATAGTAATACATAAAAAGCCCAGCAGCTACAACGCTCAATTCATTTGCATTCATTCCTTAAAACAATAATAGTTACTTGTTTTTATCATATTCTTTATAGCCTCCACACGCGCATTGAATCCATAGCCGTGACTTTCCAGATAAGAAGATATCCTGGCATATTCAATATAGATGTTTGTCATAAATATTCCAGGGTCATCAGTTCCAACAACAATCGGTGGTATCAACAAGTCGTTCTCTGACGAATCGTCCATCCACCTCTGCAGATGATGTTCATTAGCACTATTGTAAAAACTGATAGCTACATTACTCGACAATGGCACTTCTATCGCTATATCTTTATGTGCTATATAGTCAAGCACCAAGTTCTGCAAATGCTCTATATGAGTAGTCGAGAAATAGCTTTGCCTTATTTTTAGAGATATCATTTGGTTGTATCTCTTCTTTACATTTGAGTTAAAATGATAATCCCAGAACATTCTATCAACTCTCGACTTATCCTTCCTGTCGGCTTTAGGTTCATGCCTTCTCATTTGCCAAGCCTTCACCATGTCCGACACACTATTGTTGTCGTCATATATTTCATGATACAAATCCATTATCTCGGTATGTATTCTTGGCAAGAGTTCCACCAAATCAGCGTATGGATTGCTTGGTCTCAGAATAAGCTCATGAACCATAACCAAATCGTCAAGCCACTCCCCTTTTCTGATATTTACAGAGCCATCCATTCTTTCCATCCATAATTGCGGACTTATTCCTGCTGCTGTACCATGTCCTATTCTGTCACCTTGTTCCATTTCAAGAAAGTCCACAGCCTCAACCATCATTCTCAGTCCACTAAATATATGTCTGAAGTCCTCGCCGGCATGAAATGTAAAATGCAAATCTAGGTTTCGCTTCCTCCATTTTTCTCTAAGCCAATGGAATGTAGGAGCAAACACTTCTGGCCCGGCATCCATTTCATTAGCCGCCGCATCAATGCCAACAATGTTTATCCTCTTTTGTTGCTCAAGATACATGCCCATTTGATTCAAGGCTAAAGCTTTTTTATGGTTCATTACCCTCAAGTCTCTATGTCTACAAAAGTGGTAGTTTGGATAGCGGTCTTTCATCTTGATAAAATGCGCTATAAGTCGCAAATCCACATCGTCTGCATTATTTTTATCCTTGAAAGTCTTGAACCCTTTACTTATGCCATTCACAAGAGCCATATTCTCCTCAAAGGTAAGTTTCGGACTGAACCTTCCTTCAATATATCTTAGGAATCTAAAGCCATTGTCGCAAGATAATTGTGCGAAACGACTTTCATAGTTCTTTTCTTCATGTCGCCATCGATATCCATTTTCGGTAATCATCTGAAACTGCGGAAAACCTTTCTGCCATTTCTGTTGTACAATCATTCTGTGAGCATCACCCAAAATCAGTAAAAGATGATAAAACTTGTGCGATGTATCCTTCTTATGTTCTGGATATACTAATAACTGAAGCACTTTTATATAAAAGTAAGCTCCCAATGCCAGTCGTGGAGTCTCATCCAAAGATTTAGGGTGAAGAAACTTATAATTGGTCTTAAACAGCATTTTAAAACTCTCACAATGCGTCAACTCTTTAAGAATATCATTTATAAGCCGCTTGCCATCACGAAATCTTTTCTTATATACAGACAATGGAGCCTCCGACAGCTGTTCCCTCTGTCTATTTACCTCGCTATATCCCCAGACCTCATCAAAGCTATGGCTCCACATATCCACTTCTCCAATCTGCGACCACCATATCATATCCGTCTCAGAAGTGCCATTAATATGTATATGCAAGTCAGAAAGTCCCGTTGCCTCTTCAACAAGTTTTTCCAGATTTCTGTGATACGGTCGCCTTATTGCAGTATTGGCAAACAGAGGTCGCAACACATTCCTGAAGAAAGAAGTCTCGTCCAGTGCTAACTGTTCATTATCCAAAAAGAAAGCTGCCTCAATCACCAATGGTGGAAACACCGTTACTACCTCCATCCATTCTTCCAGCATCTCCTTCTTTACATACATGCGTCCCTTCAGATACAACAGATAGCGTTTGGCCAACCATTTTAGGCTCTTCACAAGAAATAGCGACAAACTATGCTCATCCCTTACACCCACATCCTGCATTTCTTCGTTCATGTCATCATCAAAGCAATAGTCAGGCTTATACATGTCAAAACGTCTTGCCAAAGTATAGAGGTGGCGCTTAATTTCTTCTACAGAGGGATTCTCACCCTTATATTCATAGAAATTAAGAGCCCATTGGTTGCACAACAAATATGAAATAAAAGGTAAACGCATTATATCATTTGGTTAGTCAATTCATCATATACATTATAAGGAATAATCGAATATACTTTAATATTTTTTGAATCTATATCTTTAGAGCATTCTTCTATTTCGGCTAATTCTTTTTCTAAATCATTCTTCTTTGCCAGATTTCTTACTCGCATCATTTTCACACGACGGTGAGAATCTTCCAATTTCTCTAATGTTTCCGTTGGTTCTAAATGTAAAAGTAGTAAATCTATTTGTTTTATCTCATTATTCAGTTTTTCTTTTTCTTTAATGTCAAGGTCTTTGTTATTTAGCTCTTCTTTAAGAATTATTTTATATCGTTTTTGAGCTTGAGCCTCTATTATCTGCTGTCTTTTTATTGTTATTTCTTTTATATCATCGTCATAATTATCAATTTTTTCTTCTATTTTAGATAATTCCTCTTTAATAAATTTCAAGTTTCGCATTCTTCTTCTTGTATCAAAAACGTTCCACTCAATGGATGGATCTTCTATTATCCCTAATACCTCAGGATCAACATAACATCTCATAAGCGGACACGCTATTATCCAGTCCACGAAGGATGTCTCCATATCACGATTTTTCACATTACGACTAAATGCCTTATAATTAGTTACAAAAAGCCTTGCAATATCTCCCTCATGATTCAATTGTATATTTTTGATACATTGGTTAACAATACTATACTCAATAATACAAGCGTTCCAAAAGGCCAACACATAATTACTCAGCTCATTCGCTAAAGTATTATACGTTGATTCTACCTCTGATTCTGCACCCTTTAAAGTGTAATACATCCTTGAGAATATTCTATCCAAATTGTATATTGCAATTTTTTTAGAATCATTTATATTTCCTATCCATTTATCCAAATCATAAAAGAATGCACCCTCGGTTTTTAATGATTCATTAAACTGCTTTCTTTCATTACCTCTCCGTCGTCTTGGATTTCGTTCTGTACGTAAGACATACGGTTCAATATATGTATGTATCTGTGATAAATGTTCAAATCTATCTCTTAAAACAGTTTGTCGAACTTCTTTAATATTATAAGAAAAATCATTTTGTATAGAATAAGAAGATAGTTTTTCCGACTCCACCTCAACTGATCTTATCAATTCAGCTAATGCAGAAAATATTTTATAGAATGATAATAAATAAGTTTCTCTCGAATCTGATGCCACCGTAATAAGCTGTACAAGGTCTACCAATTTCTTTTTAAACGATTCATTTTTAAACAATATTGGCTTATCCAAGACATTTACTCCACACATTTTGTTCTTCTCTGATGCAACAACACTCATATTAGGTATTATGTTCATTTCTGCATTCACATAAGCATGTACATTACCCAATATCTTGGATATACCAGAATCGTAATAAAGATGTGCAAAATCATTGAGTTTCTTTCCATCTTCACCAAGTGCCAACAACACCTGTCGTACAAACGACACTCTTATCCAGAAATCAAATGCTATAGAAAAACTGTTTTGTATTTGTCGTGAGCATGACGCACCAAGAGCAAACAAAGCATTGTTCAGGCTGTCACTCTCCATATTAGGCAGCATTTGTGAACCTGTTGCCAAAATATTATTGTCAATAAGAAACTTCAATATCCATGCTGAATAAATGGGAGTCTTTGCCATCAGATTCTTATTATCAGCAGAATGCTGATTTATATACACTTCAAACACCTTCAGTAATTTGTCTGTCAGTTCCTGTTTTTCTGTAGCCGATAGTTCCTGTACATTTGGAACTTGCTTGTTTATTGTCAAAAGCCAGTCGTTATATACTGACAACAGTCGATATTGATTTCTGAATGGCTGCTTCAACAAATGGTCAACATATATATTGACATCTGTTTGATTACTATAACTCAGTCCAAGCATCAGCAATATCTCTCGATAAATATTTGTCAGTTCCTCTTTCCTGCCATTCGAAAATATTATGTTTACAGAATAACGTTCGTCTTTATTAGTTACAAATCTATTCGACTGGTATTTTTCAAACAGATTGTCGAGAGCAATTCTACATTCAGGCTTTATCATCTTCTGTAGATATTGCGTCTCCAATCTGTTCACCATTTTCTTGTATTCAACACGCTTACGTTCCTCAGCTCCATCACCGCATTCCTTATCAAGAAATTCCTTGTCAAAGAATTTCCAATAATTACGTCTTACTGTCATGCCATAGAGCGACGACTCACCTGTCATCACAACTATCACTTGTGGAGAAGTAAAGAAGAGTCGTATTGTCTCAAGAATCTCAAATGTCTTCTCGATATTCACATCACAGTCGTCAAGCACAAACAACAATGCTTCCTTTTTTACCAAATCAAGCGCTGTTGCCAAGTACTCATGAAATCTCTTCTCCAAGTCCTTTGCCTTAATAGCAAGACCCATAAAGCGGTCGGCTACATACTCCGAATCATCCCAATCAGCATACATTGAGAGTTTTCCTACTCCATCTATCACGGGCAAAGCCTCATATATACGATTCGTTACCCTCTCAAATCTCACCTGATCTTCCTCACTTTTCTTTTTTATAACCTCAGAGAAGGCATCATGTATGGAAGCTAAAAACCTTATCATGAAGTTCTCTTTTTTCTGAATCTGATTAGGTTCTATCACCTCCACATACATCAATTTGTCGCATTCCACACCATGACATTTTTCATCACTTTTATTATGTAGAATACTTTTAAGCGACTTTACAAATGTTGTCTTGCCAGCTCCTCGTCTGGCAAATATGGAAATAACCTCATTCATCGAAACCATCTTCTTCGTCGGTTCATAATCCTTCCATGCATCCATACGCATCCTTATGATACGACACACTTCAAGAAATTGCCTCTGATGAATCAAGGATTTCTCATCACAAACGAGATTATTACGCTTAAGCTTTTCTAAGTCTATATATACGGGATATTTGGGATTATCCATAATTTTATTTGTTAGTTCTCAATTTAGGGCATAGCCCTTTGTATTGGCACTTTTGCAAGTGCTTTTATATTGAGCTGTTTAAAATATCATTTGTTTATTAACTATTTCATACATTTTACAGAATGAGTCTGATTCATTCTTACTTAATCCTTTATCGTCCCCCACCTCCTCAAATGGCTCCACAGTAATGTCATAACATGGGGAGGAGCCATTCTTTGTATACAAGAGGATGCTTCCAACGGTTGTGCCACCAACGGCGGAACTTGAATGTGAGGATGGGGACATTCTATATCAATCCAGCTCTGGCTTATCCTTCCTCAAATAAGCCCAAACCGAGTGTGACAATTCTTTTATCATTGAGTCACCACAGAAATGCTTAAACTTCCAACTTGAACGCAGCACACCTATAGCCTTTTCAATGCGCTGCTTCATTAAGTTCTTCGACAATGTAACTTCCTTGAATGTATCATCAAGTACCCGCTTGTCTATCGAGCGCAAGTCTTGATAACTGCATTTGCCAAGAATATAGTCAGCCAAATGATTCAGACAATCAACAAAGTTCTTCAAGCCAAAGCGGATACATTGCTTGTCTAACTCCCTCCAGTCAAGTGTGTCTTTGAAAGCCTGTCGCATCATAGCCCAATCACATACATGCTTTATGCTCATCTTTGAATATAGAAAATGACCATTGGCATGCTCAATCATAAACAGAGCCTGAAACATTTCAGGAGGCAAGGCAAGCTTTGTGTCATCAATATACTGCGGCGTATAACCATCCAGCAATCCTACGAGATAACTCTCCAAGTCTCTGGTACGCTTACTGCGCTTCACCGAACAGCAATAACGATGGTTTTCTACAGCTAGACCTTTATACGAAAACACCGAATGCTTATAATAGTTAGCTTCCACATTGCAACCAACAGAAGCAATTAATGAATTGCCTGATTCGTATGCATTACAACCATCCGACTTATTGATTAAGAAGCAATCCAAATCGCATGAAAAGCGATGCGAAGGAACAGGATAAAGCTGAGATATAGAAAGACCCTTCAATACGTATGTATAGATACCATTGCAGTCATACAATTCAGAAAGATTCTTGGCAGCTATATAATTTACTGCATATCGCTTTTCTTGCGCCATCAAACTTCCTATCCATTGCATCTTCACCGCTTTAGTTTGAACATCCTGCCTCACCACACCATTGTATGCAGTAGACAATTTCTGTAGTCCATCCAAAGCTATTGCCGGTATCTCTTGATATTGCGACAACTTAAACAAAGCCTTCAAGTCAAGTTCTTTCTCTACCGACTTAGGCATCTCCCCTAATGCAGCCTGCAACAAGATTATCAATTGAGAAAATTCAGAACAAAACATTTCGGTCTTTTTATATACAATGAAAATCAAACAACCTTCTTAAGTTTTTTCAATATATTGCTTGGCAAGAAAACAAACAATCCGGTAAACCAAGCCTTCACCACATTCATCTTCAACACCGTCTGATACATCTTCACCACAGCCTTAAGCATCACCCACTTGTTGCTTGTTTCAGAACCTGGAATATGACGATATTTCCACAACGCCTTAGGATATGTATATATATAATCCACATCCTTCAGAATGTTCATCCACAAACCCCAGTCCTCAGCCCTGCGGAGAGGTGGCATATACTTCTTACCTACTCTATTTGTATCAAACAAAACTCCTGGAGTACCGATATTGCATCCTGCTATCATCGACTTATACGAATGTCTTGGTGCTTGCTTCATTGTGTAATAAGGCTCCAGCTTCTCGTTGGCATCCTCATACCAAGTGCAGGTAAGTTCATAACCATTGTCTTGCATAAACTTCAACTGCTCCTCCAATTTTGTAGGATACCACCAATCATCACTGTCACAAAAGCCAATATATCTGCCTTGCGCAGCCTTTATACCTAAATTTCTTGCCAACCCAGCCCCACCATTCTTCTCAGCACGGATAACCTTTATACGGTTATCCATGCTTTTCACTTGGTTTAATACCTCTGCTGTCTCAGGTGCAGGACTACAGTCGTCGACAATTACCAACTCCCAGTCCTTATAAGTTTGGGCTATAATAGCCTCAACTGTCTCACGGATATATGCTGCCGCATTGTAATACGGCATGATAATACTTACTTGCATTAGAATGTATCTTTTTTATAACTTACAACAGCCTTAACGCTACCTAATATTCTAGTTACATAAAAATAAAGATCATAGTCTCCTAATTGAGAAATATAAATTTTTGTATACTCAATAATGAGTCTATATGAATTTACAAATACATCCTTAAAAGACCTATTGATTGTCGCAGCACTATTCGTTCGTACTCGTCTATAGTATATAGCATTTTTAGATGTAAAAGACACCTTGTTTATTTTATCAGAAATTAAGAACATGAACAAGCTATCTTCTCCATTCTTAAATCTCACGTCGTACCTCCTATCATGTATGAAGCTCATTGGAATGAGCTTCATACATGGTCCGGAAAAGAATTTCCGGGCCATGGATGACAATTTTTTACATTTATGTTTACAAATATAGTCATATGCTTTTGTAATACTATATGGCAATTGTTTTTCAATATCTCCATCATTGAAAGCATAAGGATAACACAACGAAACAGTATCAGGAGTCGCTTTTTCATATAATTCTTTCAGATATGCAGTGGAAATAAGGTCATCATCATCAATGAACGTCACATATTCTCCCCTTGCATTATCAAGGGCTATATTGCGAGCATTAGAAACACCGCCAGTATCTATCTGAAAGAACTGTACGTTCAGATCTTTGTGCTTTGAAAGCCAATCTAATATTTGGGTATTATACGGCTCATTGCAACCATTCAAAACAAGCAACAGTTCATAATCAGCTTTTGGAAATGTCTGATTATAAATAGAATCCAAACACTCCCACAAATATGCCTGTGGCTTATATGTAGGAACAATAACCGATATTTTCATACTTTAGATTTATAAACTTCAATGTATTTTTTTGCAACCTCAGAGATTCGAAATTTGTTAAATACTTCCAAGCACTTTTGTTTCATATCCTTTATCTCTATATCAGTACAAGAAACAAAAGACTTTAATGCTTTATAATATTCCTCTTCACTTGAATCAGTAGATAAAAATCCATTCACACCATTGGTTATAACTTCTGGTATACCACCTACAGGAGAGCATATAGGAATACATCCAGCTGCCAATGCCTCTAACAAAGTAACTGGCATTCCTTCCCATATAGAGGGCAAGCAAAAAGCGTCTGCCTCAGAAAGCAAATCACGCACATCGTTCCGTTCACCCAAATAAATAATGCGTTCATTTAAATATGGTTCTATTTCTGACCATATTAGCAGATCCTGTTTTTGCCCAGCAATTAGTAATACAACATCATTACCTTCTTTAATTAGTCTGTCAAAAGCCTTTACTAAAACGACTTGGTTTTTAGGTTCCGAAATTCTGCCAGGATGAAGGAATACCTTGGTTTTATCTGTTCTTCTGTACTCAATAAGTTTACTTGGATTATTTTGCGCAATATATTCAGGAATACCATTATAAATCAATGTACTATCCAAACCATAGTATGCCGTAAAAGAACGTTTTGATTCTTTAGATATAGTAACAGGGTGGATATAGTCTTTTTGAAATGCATATTTTTTTATTCTAATGAAACGCTTATCCCAATTAGTATTTTCTTTTGCTGCATCAGAATGTATTGTATATACAAACTTCACTCGTTTATGCAACATAAAAACAGCCAAAGCATAATAATAGAAGAATCCATGAATATGCACAACCTCATAATGTCCATCCCTTATACATCTATATATATCGAAGACTTCTTTAATAGAAAAACCTGGTATTTTTTTTCCTAATGATATACGATGTACAGATGATGACAATTTTTTCTCAAATACATCTTCTTTCTTTGGTTCAAAGATTGTGCATAAAGTTACGTCATGAACCTTAGCCATTTCATTCACTAAGCCACAAATCATGGCTTCAATACCGCCCCCAGCCATAGAGGGATGAATATGTAATATTTTCATTTATACAGATAAATAAGCGTTATAAAAAGAATACAGAATAGTATAAGCAACAGAATAAAATCCCATCGTATATGCGATTTTAAGTAACTTTCTATCCTTACTGATTTTTAACAAAATAGGTAAGGATATAGATAATGGCAAAATCGAATAATATAAAAAGCGATAGTATAAAACTTCAGTATTAACAGTGTAGTTTAAAAGAAACAATGATGAGAACGCTACAACATATATTACCACATTGAAGATAGAACGTTGATAAAGAGGCATAGCTGAATATGATTTATTTGTTATGCATTTGACTATTATGTACAGGATAATATAATATGGTATACGTTCTAAAAAATGAAGTATAAGTATAGCGATACCTTTGTTACTAACATCTTTCATCAAGTATTCCTGAGCACTATTAGCAATTGTCTCACTATCATCAGCCCCCATTAACATAGCTATACCATATTCTGATATAAGATAATATCCAATTGGAAACATAATCAGAGCAGCACATATAGTAAATTTATTTATTTTAAAAAGTGATAGCATATACACTGGAATCATAAAAATAGCACTCTTATGAAAAAATAATGAAGTCGCTACTATTGCTGTCCCTAATAGATATGAAATCCATTTTAAGCTTATTGGTTTTACTAAAAAAGTATAACCAAATAATCCTATAGACATGGCCAATGACGCTCTTGCATAAGAGAATTTGGTCAAGTACATTGTTACGAAAAAAAATAATGCAACTACTAATGACACATCTAACCTTTTGACAGTCCAACAGAATAGAGTAAAAGCACTTCCCCAAATCACAAGCCTGAATAATAGATAATTATAGGACACTATCTCACCAATAGTATAATATACATCTTCAAAATGTAAAGTAGCTCCTTGTGACATAGCTTGAAGTGCAGTTTCATAATGAAAATAGTCTGTATCTTGTACCGAAAAAAGACATATTATAATTACAAGAAACATGCCAACCTTTTGTTGTCTGTCTGATATTATATTATTATACATTGTGGGCTTGTATATATATCGTAATATTAAATATCCTATTAATACAAGTAAAATATAATAAGGACTAGATATCTTGTTGTCTACCATCTATTTAATAGTTTTTTTATATATGTCATCCAATTACCTACATTATAGCCCATACCATCAATAACATATGTATTATTTAATGTATTAAAGGTATGCAATCCTTCAGGAAAACTGCTTGTTGGGAATATATTTCCAATTACTTCTTCCTGGAATATACCATCATTAATAATAATTTCTTTAAATATGACATTACGTCCATAATCACCTTCACAGTTTTGTACTGGACGTATCAACCTACCTTTATACCAAAAGAAGGAACCAGCACCTCGTTCCTGTGCTAAATTATTAACTATTTCTTGGTAAAGGACATAACGACCAAATAGACTTTCAGCCTTGTAAATACGCAATTTACAATTATCTCCTTGGTCATCATTAAGCAATTTTATACCAAAGGCATAATAACAGTTTTCAATCTTTACTATATTTACATCTAGCAAGGCTTCATTTATAATAGTAATAGGATTCTCTAATAAATCCTTCTCAAAATTATACCTATATATCATTTGCTTGCCTGAAGCTGCATTTTCTGGACATATGTAAATATTTTGCTCTTCTCTTATGATACTAGGAAAAGACAAATGAGTATCTAAATCGAGAATGATTCTTTTGTCCAATATGTTTCTTTTTTTCTTGTCATAAGAAATTTTAACTAATCGTCCTTTATGCTCCTTTTCTATCCATTCTTCTACCAGAAAGTCTATACTTGTTTCTGTTTCTGAAAGAATATATGGATCAGCAAACCAATCTATCTTGTAATTATTGTATTTGATCCAATTTACATTGTGAGGTTTTCTGTTCGCATAGACATCTATATCTTTGATTGAGCCATAACCAATAATATAATAACGTCTACGTAGTTTAGATCTCAATTCGTTTATAAAAGTCATATTTTATTCATTTATAAGGTATACATCATGAGGCTTTACACGTTTATTCTCTGGCGGAATCTGCATATATTTTTTACCATAAAGATGCATCAAATAAGCATCATACCTTTCAGGACCATACAACTCAGTATCCTCAAATCTATACAGAGTTGGTGTTCCATAAATGTTCTTTTCCATTATCTGGCGATTATAGCCATACTGACTGACAGTACTACAAACACATTTGGTCTCTGTTCCAGAGAAACGTTTCATCACAAGTTCTCTTCTTGCTTGCAATTCTGAATATGGAATATAAAACATAAAAGCAGAAATTATACGCTTCACTATTTTTTTCCATCCCAAGAATCCCGAAACGTATACACGTCCCAGTTTTCTTTCAAACATTCCATCAACACTCAAGAGGTCTAATCTCTGCTTCTCACGCTCTTCAAACGAATCGGGTACATTATCCAAAGGAAATACATCGATATATGTATTCTTGCAAATATGCAAATGATGCTCAGCTGGAACATCCATATAAGTACCCTTTATACATACTCTAGACAACGCTGGTTGAAAATTCTTTTCGGAAGAATAATTCTGAAGAAAATATTTTTCCTTATTACCTTCTTTAGCAAACAATTCAACAAACCTATCGTAGTCTTTGCGCATCATTGCAATATCTATGTCATCATCCCATGGGATAAAGCCTTTATGTCTAATTGCTCCAAGCAATGTTCCGCCAATGATATAGTAATTAATCTGATGCGATGCACAAAAAGCATGAATTTCTTTCATTGTTGCCAACTGCATCATTTGCAATTCTCTCAAACTTATTTTTTTCATTTCTTTGCTATATTAAAAAGTTTTTCTCGTAAAATTGTTGACGAAATACCATCCGTATGATCTAGATAAACGATTTCTACACCTAAGGGGGCAAATTGTTCTTCAAAATGGTTCCATGCATCTGTTCCTTTCCAATCAGAACCGACGAACATTTTATTAAAATGGTACTTTTCCCAAGCTTCCATTTTATTTTTATTCGACTGCGGAACAACCTTATCCACATAGCGTATTGCTTCTACAATTTTCATTCTCTCCGCAAGAGGAATAATTGGAGTTTTATGCTTATCATGCTGAACAAGTTCATCTGTACTTACTCCAACTATCAAATAATCACATTGCTCTTTCGCTCTTCGTAAAATGTTTAGATGCCCGATATGAAACATATCATATACACCTGTCGTATAACCTATAATCATATTTGTATTTATTTATTATGTTTAACAATGTATTTTTTTTCTTATTATGTTTAAAATTTGATTTCTCTCTATTCTGTTTAACCCAATAAAGTATATCATTAGAATGGCTAAAGAAACTGCTATCATTGTGTTAATTCCAAATGATAAGAATGTATTGAATTTTGTTACATATTCGACAATTAAATACATTATTAAAGATGATAGACATATAATAACTGATGCAGGGAATACAACTTTGTTTAAGTAGATTAATGGAGATTCTTTAACAAGTCTTCCCCAAATAAAAACCCTAGAAGTTTGCTCTATTCCTGCTAAAAATAAACTTATATACATTGATGCAGCTGGTTCAAACCCCATCCGATAAAGAATGTAGGATATTGGAAGAACAGTGAACTTGATGGAACTTGTGACAATCTGATAACGTTTTATATTACCCGTAGCATAAAGAGGAACTGATATTGATGATCCTAATGCGTCAAATAGCCCAGTGAACAATATAATATATACAAAAAGTGATGTGTATTTAGGAACCATTTCTTTACCTAACCAAATATCTAATATCAAATCCAAGTTTGCCATAACCGGAAGTGCTATTACCCACATAAGATATAATGATAATTTTGCACTCAAGTAAGTAAGTTTCAAATATCTATCTTTATCTCCTGACGCATACGATTGTACAATCTGTGGATTGATCGCAACTTGAAAATTTGATACAAATTGCTGAATTCCACTAAGCACTTGGAAAGCAATACCCCGAGCAGCATTTATTGCCGTGTTAAAAAATAAATTCATCAACACATTAATACCTTGGCTTTTTATAGCACCTGAAGCTGCCCCAAAAAGATTCCATCCACTAAAAGAAAGAACTTCTTTGAATATATCCTTATTAAAATATAGTTGGAAATTCAGGTTAGCCATTTGCCGCTTAGAATACACCAAGGTAAGAAAGTAAACTATCATTGTCAAAACAAAAAGCATGGCAGCATAATAAGAAAGCCTAAATGTTACAATCCAACTTATTGAGAATGTTATAAACAACTTAATGATTGCCTCTGCGACTGATATATATGCGTAAAAATCCATTTTCTCTTTAGCTATAATGATTGCATTATATGGAGCTTTGATAATATTTAGCAACAAACACAAACATGACAATTGAAACACGACATTTGCATCGAAAACCTTTTCGGAAGAAATGTTCATTTTCGCATTTAAAAACCATAATCCAAAAGTTTCAAATATCAACACAATAAAGACACCTAACACTAATTGTGCGGTAAGACTTGCTTTAAAATATTTTAGCAATCCTTCCTCATCTCCTTTGCCCATATGGAAGTTTATAAACCTTTGTATACTATTGGTCATGGACTGGTTTATAAATCCAAGCATTGCCACAAATCCAGCAATTACATTATACAGACCATAATCATCTGTTCCAAGAGCATTCAGCAGAACTCTAGTCGTATAAAAATTCACTGCAAATAAAATAAACATTCTTATGTAAAGAAAGAATGTATTCTTTGCTATTCTTTTATTTTCTTGAATCATTGTTTTTATTATTAAGACTTAATTTAAGGCATAGCCATTTGTATAGGCACTTTTACAAGTACCTATATATTGATTTTTTTACTATAAGCATATTGCCAATTGTTAGTACTCAATTTAGGGTATAGCCCTTTGTATAGGCACTTTTGCAAGTGCCTATATATTGAGATGTTAAAAAT
>ERZ1026884.588-NODE-588-length-23345-cov-7.252898_pt1 | contig 23345 bp, 12 predicted proteins | sample MGYA00380172_ERZ1026884 | MGnify/ENA primary metagenome ERZ1026884 (study PRJEB33269, sample SAMEA4719808) | human gut metagenome | biome: human-associated habitat; feature: organic feature; material: feces | place: Cameroon | collected 2013-10 ... | reverse complement strand
ATATGAACGTTCCTAGAGTTGTAAATTTACACTTCTAGGAACGTTTTTTTCTTGATAAAAATTCTTTCGTTTCATTTTTTCTTCGTACTTTTGCAAGCAGAAGTTTAAAAACTTAATAAAAATGGATGAAGAAATAGGCAAATGGCTATTAGATATATCCAAGTATATAATTACTGCTTATATCTTATCGCAAATGTTTGGTAAAGATAATGATTCCTGGTGGTCATTTATTGGTGCAGTCTTATTGGCTGTTCTATTGTTTGCATTAGGATATTATTTAATTAAAAAAGGAAAAGATAAAAATAAGAAAGGGAAGTAAAATGAGTAATGGATTATTAGCAATGTATATTTTCCTTGCTGTGTTCGCAACAGGATTAGTTATTTATTCTAAAATGTCTGATAGAAAAAGACAGGAGAAATAAGTATGGATACAGGATTGTTTATTATGTATGGCTTTTTGTTGCTTTTGGCAGCAGGAATATTTATTTATGCCAAAATTGATGATCGCAAAGAACAGAAAAGGCAATAATTATGGATTACGGATTATTAGGAATGTATATATTTCTGGCTTTGATTGCTGTTGGTTCTTTCATTTACGTTAAGATAGAAGACAGAAAAGAGCAAAAGAATAGTTAATGACTAGATACATTTTTTCTATAATAAGCATTCTTTTCATAACCTTGAGCAGTTGGGCGCAAGGTGGGCTGCCTAGTCGCTATAATGTAAGCTATCTCAATATGGCTGCAGGTATGCCGAATAATTTTGCTGATGATATCTTTCAGGATTCCTACGGCTTCGTATGGATCAGTACGCATGGTGGTGGACTGGTGCGCTACGATGGTTTCAATTTCATGAACTTCGGTTTGGGTTCTGTAGGAATCAGTCTGCGAAGCAACAGTTGCCGTAATGTCTGCGAAGATCCGTTCAAGCGCCTTTGGGTGGCTTTCGAAGAAGGTCCGCAGGTGCTCGACCTTAATACCATGCAGCCTGTTGTTCCACCTTGTGAGAACAGCCAGGTAGAGGCACAACTCAACAAAGTATTCAAGAACCTTTGCACCCGAATATATTGTGATGCAAAGGGCAATATATGGATGCTGTCTTTCAACCAGCTTACCCGTTTCGGCTTTAACGAAAAGGGCGAGGTGAACAGCGTCTTGTCTACATCCTATCCTTATAATGCTCCCGATCTTGGAATCTGTGATGTCTATCGCAGAGGAACGGTTGTATTATGCAACAATGGAGTGGTGAGCGAGTTTTCTGTGAAGAACAATCAGCTCGTAGCAAAGAATATCTCATCCCTGTTTCCTCCGCTCGAAGGCTGGTATGCCGGTGCCATCATCTCATATCATGGCAAGATATGGATGGGTACGAATCGCGGACTGTTTAATAGTGCAAAGCAGGAATTCCATTGCTCTGCTAACGACCATTCGCTCCAGCACGAAGTAGTGACGAGCCTTGCCGTTTCTCCAGATAACAAACTTCTGGTAGGAACGCTCTGTGGCGTAGATATCTTCAATGATAAGACCGGAGAGATAGAACATTGGAACACTGCTACGGCTGTGAATCCGCTGAGCAGCAACTTTATCAACAGTCTTTTCTCTAAGAACGGACAGATATGGGTAGGCTCTGAGACGGGTGGTGTTACCAAGCTGGCTCCACGTCAGCTGAATTTGGAATTCTACCGTCACGACCCCGCCAACCCGGGCAGTATCTCTCCTAATGCTGTCAATGCCATGTATGCGGCAGCCGACGGAACCCTGTGGGTAGGAACCGTAGAGGGAGGCCTCAATGCCTTGACTCCAGGCAGCATGAACTTTGTTCATTATACGGTGGCAAATTCCGGTTTGCCGCATAATACAGTCTCGGTTCTTGCAGCCGATAACCGCAATCAGCTCTGGATTGGTACCTGGGGAAGGGGCTTTGCTGTGATGAATCTCAGTCAGCCGGGCAAGATTATTCCTCTGGTGATAGATGCAAAGCATCAGCATTTACTTAACTTTGCCGGTGCCTTGGCTTACGATCCTATCAATGATGGTATGTGGCTCGGAACCAATGATGGTCTCTTCTTCTATGATATGAAGCGCCGCCAACTCATTGAACCTTTCAGGGGATGCCAGAATGTGCGCGGCTGCATTGGTTCTCTGATAACCCGAAAGGGCAAACTCCTGATGGGTTGTGTGCGGGGAATGGTAGAGGTCGACCTCAAGTCGCGTCCTCATGGCAAGGGCGATTTCGCTGTAACGTATCATCAGTATAAACTCGACAATCCGAAGAGTGGAGTCTTCGATAAGATATTGTCTTTCTGCCAGGCTAAGGATGGAAAGATATGGATGGGCAGTAACGGCTACGGTCTGTATTGCTATACCAGCGATAAAAACGGAAAGACTCAAGTGAAGTCGTATACCACCAATAACGGACTTGCCAACAATAACGTAAAAGGTATTGTAGAAGATAACCAGGGCATGCTGTGGATAGCTACCGATAACGGACTCTCTATCTTCAATCCGAAGACCGAGGCATTCTGCAGTTTCTCCCGTGAAGACGGTCTGATCAGTTCGCAGTTCTATTTCAATGGAGCCATCCGCAATGCCAAGGGCGAGATATTCCTGGGCACCGATGCGGGTATGATGGCTGTAAAGGGCATAAACCGTTCTGTGCATCAGACGGGTAAGTTGTGCTTTACCGAACTTTTGGTAGATAACCAGCCTGTCTTTGCCGGCAGCGATTATCTGGAAGAAGACATCTCCAACGCCAGAAAGTTGCGTATCCATGAGAGTGATAAGTCGTTTACCCTCTTTTTCTCAGCGCTCAATTATGGCAGCGAGACACAGGGCGTGTACCTTTATCGCATGAAGGGATACGAGAATGAGTGGGTTCAGCTCAAGGCTGGTCAGCATAGTGTGCGTTATTCCACTCTGCCGGCTGGAGACTATGAGTTTGAGGTGAAATATATCCCATCTATCAATTCCGACAAGGAGCAGGTGATCTCTGTAGAAGTTCAGATTACTCCTTATTTCTGGAAGAGCTGGTGGTTTGTTACTCTTATTATAATAGGTATCATCGCCTTGCTCCAAAATGCTTATGTGCGCCGTCTCAACAAGATGCGCGAAGAGGAAGTTGAGGCTCTGTACCGTCCTATCGAGGCTGCGATGAAGGAAAGTGATGAACCAGAAAAGCTGCAGAGTCGCATCCAGATGATTCTGCAGAACCAGAAGCGTTATCAGGACAGTCAGAAAAAGAGCATTGAGGCTGACAGGAAGATGGTAGAGGAGACTATGCGTCCATTCATGGAAGAAGTGATGGATGTGATGGAGAAGAACTACGATCATTCTGAGTTCGGAGTTCAGGAACTGGCAGATGCCTTGGGTATATCCCGCAGTGTACTGAGCAAGAATCTCTCCAAGGAGACAGGCTTGCCAACAGCCCAGTTTATCCGCAACTACCGTCTCGACATCTCGCGCAAGATGATGGCTGATAAAACTTCCAACCGAAATATAACGGAGATAGCCTACCGTGTAGGCTTCAACGATCCGAAGTATTTCACCCGTTGCTTCACCAAGCAGTTTGGCATCTCGCCGACTGCATATAAGGATCAGTTGGATTCTCAGGGTTCAGATATGGCATAGTTCTCCTTGGATTCTTCTGAGAAATAATGTTCCTGGATGTGATAATTTGTTAAGCAAATAAAATAAAACGAGGGGTTACTTGATATAAGTCAAGTAACCCCTTGTTTTGTGTGTGTGGGTACACAACTGGTGGATAAGCACGTAATATTCTTAAAAATCTACTGTTTATGCGTTTTGTCCACCTATAAAACCCATTTGTCCACCCAATATAATCCGATTAATTGTACTTTTGCCACTGAAAAAGGATTTAAGAATTTTAAATAACCTATTTGAATAGTAAACAAACAACCTAAAGGCGTTAAGTTATGAAGTTAAGAAAAACTTTACTTTCGTTTGCTTGTGCTATCATGGTGGCATTAAGTTTCACTGCTTGTGGTGATGACTGGGGCCGACAGGATGATCCTGCTGGCGGACAGATTTACCCATCTAAGGCAACAGTGGCAACTTATGACTTTGAGTATTCAGAAGAGAAACCTGAGTATTCAGACATGATAAGTCACGATGAGTCATGTGAGGTGACCAATGATGAGACCCTCGCAAGTAATGTATTGCACATCAATGGTAAGGGTGGTGCCAAGATTGCCAATCCTTTCAATGGTGTGAAGTTGCAAAATGGCGCTGCCATCACTTTCGCTGTAAAGATTGATGCAGCCGTAGCTGAGGACGGAACAGTCGCAGATGTTGAGTTGACCCGACCTCTTATCTCATTTGGTTCAGATGAGAAGGATGCTGCTGGTAATGATATCAGTGCTCACTTCTATATCACTGCCAATGGTCAGGTGGTTTACAACAAGCCTACCCAGTTGCAGAGTTTGAACCTGAATGAGAATGATCCTGCTTCTGTGAAGACAGGTATTCTCTCTCCTAATGAGTGGCATTTCGTAGCCCTTCAGCTTTCTACTGAAGGTTACCAGCTCTACGTAGATGGTAAGAAGAGCCTTTCCGGTTATCAGACATCATCAAGTGCTACCTCTTTCAAGTACAAGACTTTGGTTGATTCCATCAACTCTTTACCTTATATATATATAGGTGGAGACAGCAAGTTGACTGCCGAAGAGACCAACACCGTATCTATCGACAATGTTACCCTGATTCGTAACATGATGGAAGAGAAGGATTGGAACAAGACCATTGGAGGTAATGGTGGTGGTGATGAAACATTCAAGCTTGTTGATTATGTTAATGGCGAGTCTCCTACTACCGAAATCGGTACTTCTGATTGCTCTGCAGATTGGTGGACAAGCTTCTCAGACTACTATCGTGTTCCTGCTGGTGCTACTCTCCACTTGAAATTTGAAAATCATACCTCAGGTGCAGGCAACTGGAATAACTGGAATCTCTGTGTCGCTACTGATGATGCTCGTAACGTCGGCAATTATGCCGAGCACTTTGTAATGCGTAGTGACCTCTTTGGTTGGGGTGGTAATGCTTCTACTTACAATGCAGCTAATATCTCTAATGAAGGTTATGGTGATTGGGAGCAGTTCAAGGCAGATATGGAAGGTGCACAAGTAGATATTACTCTTGAACGTAAGGGTGATGAAATCTATATGACTGCTGTTGCTACGGCAAAGAATGGTAACGTTTATAAGGAAATGTATCATCAGACAATCGGTCAGGATGTGATTCGGGTATTCTTGATTGCAGATCATTCTTATCTCAAGTTGGATGCCAGTGGTTGCACAGTATCTGAACCAGCTAAGGTAGAAACGACAGAAATTGGTACTTCTGATTGCTCAGCTGATTGGTGGACAAGCTTCTCTGACTATTTCCAGATTCCTGCAGGTAAAACTTTGAACCTTGCATTCGAAAATCATACTTCGGGTGCTGGCAACTGGAATAACTGGAACCTCTGTGTTGCTACAGACGATGATCGTAACGTTGGCAATTATGCCGAGCACTTTGTAATGCGTAGTGACCTCTTTGGTTGGGGTGGTGCTGCTTCTACTTACAATGCTGCCAATATTACCAATGAAGGTTATGGCGATTGGGAACAGTTCAAGGCAGACATGGAAGGTGCCAAGGTGAACATTCAGTTGCAGCGTAAGGGTGATGAAATATATATGACTGCAGTTGCTACAGCTAAGAATGGTACAGTCTATAAGGAAATGTATCATCAGACCATCGGAACAGATATGGTTCGTGCATTTTTGATTGCAGACCATTCTTATCTCAAGCTGGATGCTAACAATTGCTACCTGGCTTCTCCTGTTTACGAATAGGTAAAGCTTAAAAAATAACATAAATAGAATAAACAATGAACAATAACATATTGCATAAGTTATTCTTGACCCTGACACTGGTGCTCCTTACTTTAGGAGCATCAGCACAGGTTACCGTATCAGGTAATGTGTCAGATGAATCGGGTGAGCCTATCATCGGTGCTACTGTTATGGAAGCATTGACAACCAATGGTGTTGTTACTGATTTCGACGGTAACTTCAAGATTCAGGTGAAGAACGAGAACGCTACTTTGAAAATCTCTTATATCGGTATGGTTGCTCAGAACATCCGTGTAGGCAATCAGCGTAATATCAAGGTGGTTCTCAAGGACGAAAGTCAGAAAATCAATGAGGTCGTAGTCGTTGGTTACGGTCATCAGAAGAAAGAGAGTGTCGTAGGTGCTATCTCTCAGGTTAGTTCAGACGACCTCTTGAATACTCCTACAGCCAACGTTACGCAGGCTATTGCCGGTAAGATTCCTGGTGTCGTAACAACTCAGGTTTCTGGTGCTCCTGGTGCCGATGACGCTACCATCAACATCCGTGGTCGTGCAACCTTCGCTGGCGACGGTGCTCCATTGGTCATGGTAGATGGTGTAGAGCGTGCTTTCTCTCAGGTGGCTCCTGATGATATCGAGAGCATCTCTGTATTGAAGGATGCTTCTGCTACAGCCGTTTATGGTGTGCGTGGTGCGAATGGTGTCATCCTCGTTACTACCAAGCGTGGTAAGGATATGAAGCCAGAGGTTAGCTTGACAAGCAACTTCATGTGGGGTACCCCAACCCGTAAGCCTCACTATCTGAACTCTTATGACTCTGTAACTCTCCTTGAGGAGGCTTTGAAGAACGATGGTCTTCCATCACAGTATACAGCTTCTGACATCGAGATGTACCGCAAGAGCTGCGCCGGCGAGTTGACTGGTGCTGATGCGCTTCTCTATCCTAATGTAGACTGGTATGATGAGGTGCTCAACAACTGGGCTCCTTCTCAGCGCTACAATGTAAGTGTACGTGGTGGTACGAAACGTATGCGCTACTATGTCTCTGGTGAAATCTACAACCAGGGTTCTCTGATCAAGAACCTCAGCCAGGATACCTACGGTAACTCTTCAAGCCCAGGCTACAACCGTTACGCTTTCCGTGCCAACATGGACTTCTTCCTCTCTAAGGATTTGACATTCAGCGTAAACTTCGGTACTCGTTTCGAGAACCGTCATGGTTCAAACACTAACGAGAGTTCTACCAACTATGATATCTTCGCACGTATCAACCATACTCCAGGTTGGATCTTCCCTGTATCTTATGAGGTACAGAATGGTGAGACAACCAAGACTCTCTATGGTGGTACAGCCGTATATCAGGACAACGTAGTGGCTGCCCTTGCCAAGGGTGGATACTATCGCGGAACCAATACCATCAATGAGACCAACTTCATTGCTGATTACAAGATGGACTGGTTGACTCCTGGTCTTTCTGCCCGCGGTATGGTTTCGTTCGACTACGACTCATATTACAAGAAGACATTCGGAGCTGCTTTTGCAACTTACGAATTGAACGACCGTAACAACTTTACAAGTGCAGATGCTTATACCAAATATAATGTAGATGGCGACCTGGCTTACTCTAAGGGCTCTTCTACTACTTACAAGCTCTATATGGAGGGTCAGATCAACTACGCCCGCAAGTTTGGTAAGCACGATGTTACAGGTATGGTACTTTACAACCAGAATGACTACCGTTACAACTCAGACCTGGCTAAGCGCTATCAGGGTCTCGTAGGTCGTGTAACTTACGGTTATGATGACAAGTATTTGGCTGAGGTTAACGTTGGTTACAACGGATCAGAGAACTTCCTCAAGGGCAAACGCTTCGGTTTCTTCCCAGCATTCTCACTCGGTTGGCGTGTAACTCAGGAAGAGTTTATGAAGCCAACAGAAAACTGGTTGAACAACCTGAAGATCCGTGCATCTTACGGTGAGGTTGGTAACGACGTATATACCGTAGGTGGTGTGGCTCAGCGCTTCCTCTATGAGGAGAAGTGGAACCAGATTTCCAACGATTACTACTTCGGTAATACTGGTAAAACCGGTATTTTCGAGAGCCAGTATCCTAACTATGGTGTAACATGGGAGCGTGCCAAGAAGTTCAACGTAGGTCTTGAGTTCGGCTTGTTCAACGGTATGCTGACTGGTAACTTCGACTACTTCGTTGAGAACCGTAACGATATCCTGACCGAGTACTTGAGCCGTCCACAGTGGGTAGGTGTAACCATGGCAGCCGGAAACCTCGGTAAGACCCAGAACAAGGGTTACGAGTTGGAACTCCATCACTTCAATCACATCGGCAAGGACTTCACCTATAATATCGGTGCAACCTTCTCTCATGCAGCCAACAAGATCAAGAATATGGATGAGCCTGCTTACAAGACCGCTTATCGCAAGCGCGAAGGTCACCCAATCAACCAGTACTTCGGTCTGGTATGCGAGGGCTTCGTAACACAGGCCGACTTGGATAATCCTAACTTCCCTGTATCAACCTACGGAAACGTAAAGGTTGGTGACCTGAAGTACAAGGATATGAATAACGATGGCTTCATCGATGACCGTGATGAGACATTCATCGGCTACAGCGATATTCCAGAGAACACATACGCTCTGACACTCGGCGCCAACTATAAGGGCATCGGTTTCGAAGTAATGTTCCAGGGTGTAGATCATGTATCCCGTTACTACGACAGCGATGCGATGTTCGCCTTCCAAAACAACGGTAAGGTAAAGGATATCCACCTGAACCGCTGGAACCCTGCAAAGAGCGAGGCAGAGAACCTGGCTACTGCTACCTATCCATTGCTCCATTACGGAAGCAACGGTGACCACAACCAGCGCCAGAACTCATTCTTCCTGAAGAACGGTTCATTCGTCCGTCTGAAGAACATCGAGTTGAGCTATACATTCCCTAAGGAGTTGATTAAGCATGTCGGTATGAGCAATGTCCGCTTCTACATCAATGCCAACAACCTCTTTACATGGGATCATCTCGACGACTTGGTTGACCCGGAGAGTAACGGTTCAAACCGTTATCCACTCTTGAAGACCGTCAACGTAGGTTTCAATGTCGTATTCTAATTCAAGAACATTCAAAAAGAATCGAAAATGAAGAAATATAGTATATTTGCTTTGGCGCTCGTTATGGGAGCAATGACGCTCACCTCTTGCGAAGACGCCTTTGGCAATTTCCTCGACAAGCAGCCAAGCAATGAGTTGACAAAAGCTGAGGTGTTGGGTAACTTCACTCTGTTGGAAGAGAACCACAATGATACTTACAACTTCCTGCTTCACGGTGCCAACCGCGTGAACAACTCATGGATGGATGCTGCTACCGATCTGGCTGAGTCAAGTATTGGTACATCAGGTACACGTACCACATTCAATATCGGTAACTATTATGGTGGTGGCGGTGCAGCAGAGCTGACTTCTCCTTGGGAGAGCCGCTATCGTGGTATCCGCAAGTGCAATATCACCATCAACACATTGGAGCAGGACACTGAGAACAAGCTTCGCCCTGCAGATGTTGACGTAGAACTTTACAATTCACGTAAGGCAAACTATATTGCAGAGGCCCGTTTTCTCCGTGCCTATTTCTACTGGGAACTGTTCCTCCGCTATGGTCCGGTGCCATTGGTTACAACCGAGCTCGACCCTAACGGTGACCTGATGACAGGTTATACAGAGCGCCCTGACCTCAAGACCTTCATGGATTATCTCTTCAAGGAGGTGAAGGAATGCGAGAGCAGTTTGAAGACTTACGCAGAGACCAGCGATGCTACCTATGCAGGTGAGGTAAACCAGCCTACAGCACGTGCCCTCTATGTTCGCATGATGCTCTACATGGCAAGTCCACGCTACTCAGCACAGAGCGGTGTTACCTGGCAGCAGGCTGCAGACGCAGCTGCGGGCTTCATCGCTGACTATGGTGAGAACTATAAGTTGGAAGATCGTACCAATGGTGGTGTAGCAGCCTACAACAATGCCTGGTTGCTCAACACTTATACCGACAAGAACCCTGAGGTTATCTTCTTCCGCAACGATGTAGCTATCGGTTGGAGCGGTATTTCTACCGATACTCCTGTAGGTGAAGGTGGACAGGGTGGTCTTTGCCCAAGCCAGAACCTCGTAGATATGTATGATATGGAAGATGGTTCAGCTCCTTTCAAGCAGTATGATGCAACAGGTGCTCCGGTTTATGTAAACGGCAAGCCTGTCATCAACGAAGAGAGCGGTTATACAGAGCAGAAGATGTGGAAGAACCGTGATCCACGCCTCGCAGCTACCATTCTTTACAATGGTTGTGAGTGGGGTCAGGCTACCAGCACCAAGACCAATGTCATTGATGTGGTTTATGGTCATCGCGATAATCCTATCGGCAACCAGAATGCTACTCCAACAGGTTACTATGTACGCAAGTATATTCCTGAGACCATCTTGAGCAGTAACCACAGCGGTACAGCCAAGCGCCTCTGGAAAATCTTTACCTATAGCGAACTGCTTCTGAACTATGCTGAGGCATTGAACGAGGCAGACTATGCAAAAAACAAGACTAAGGTCTGCGACCTGCTCGACCAGATTCGTCATCGTGGCGGTATCATCGGCAATGTTGCCGACCGTACAGATTTGAATTCTCCGACAGCTATGCGCAACTTCATCCACAAGGAGCGTACCATCGAACTTGCTTTCGAGGAGCACCGCTGGTGGGATGTACGTCGCTGGAACGTAGCAGGCGATGCGCTCGGCCGTGATATCTATGGTGTAGATGTGGCAGCAGATGGCACTATTACCCGTAAGGTAGCCCAGCAGCGCAAGTGGCAAGACAAGTTCTACCTCTATCCAATCCCAGAGGCTGAGGTTTGGAAGATTGGTCAGGACTTCCAGAACGATGGTTGGAAAGAATAACTCTTTTAATGATAGAATCGTATGAATAATATTCAGAATATATATAATAAGGTATCTTCATCAAGCAAAGTCTTGATGCTGAGTGCACTTCTCTGTGCTTCAAGCTCTGTCTTGGCACAGGAGCAGGTGCTCAAAGGCCGAATCGTCAACAGCCAGGGTGATCCAATCCCTGGAGCTGTTGTCAACGTGGCAGAGGAAAGCCGCATTGCCCTGACCGATAAGGATGGTTACTTTACATTAAAGAAGGTAACTCCTAGCGATGAAATCTGCGTAAGTAGCGTAGGTTACAAGAATGCGCAGGAGAAGGTTACCACTTTTGACGGCACATACGTCATCAAGATGGAAGATGATGCTGACGAGTATGAGCATCTCGCTCCTGTTCCTTTCGGCGAGCAGAAAAAGAAAATCTTGACTGATTCCCGTTCGGTTGTTTCAGGCGAGGAATTACAGAAGCATCCTGTTACTATTCTTCAGAATGCCTTCACCTCAACACTGAATGGTGTGCAGACCTACGAGTGGTCTTCTGAGCCAGGATGGTCGGAGAGTTTCCTCTTTATCCGTGGTATCCGTACCACCAACCAGAGTGCCCGTTCTCCACTGATCATCGTGGACAACGTAGAGCGTGACCTCTCCTTCCTCGATGCTTATCCTATCGAGAGCATCACCGTACTGAAGGATGCTGCCGCTTCTTCTATCTATGGTATGCGTGGTGCCAATGGTGTGATTATGGTTACTACCAAGCGCGGTAATGCCGGTAAGACTAAGATTGATTTCACTCAGGAAGTCGGTTTCCAGACCCTCGCCAACAAGATGGAGGTTCAGGATTCTTACAACATGGCGATGACCCGTAACCAGGTACGCTATCTGAGTGGTATGGATCCGATGTACACCCAGGAGCAGCTCGACAACTACAAGTATGTATGCAACGGTGGAACGTTTGCTGACGATGATATCCGCAAGTACCAGTACTTCAATACATCTTGGGCAGACCAGTTGTATCGTGAAGCTGCACCGCAGTATCGCACCAACCTGCAGATTAGTGGCGGTAACCAGCGTGCCCGCTACTATGTAAGCTTCTCTTACCTGCGCCAGGAGGGTATGTGGAATACCGAGGGTACAGAAATGAATGATGGCTACAGCACTCAGCACGTACTGAACCGCTGGAACCTCCGTTCCAACATCGATATCGATGTATCCAAGTATCTGAACGTATCTCTCGACTTGGGTGGACGTATTGATAACATCTCTCAGCCTACTGAGGGCGTGTTCAACCTCGTAACCTTCGGTGTAATCGAGGCAAACCCTATGGCTCCTACCCATAACCCTGACGGAAGTATCTACTCTTCATCTACAGCCAATAACCCGGTACGTTACCTGGGTGGTTCCGGTCTGGAGAAGAACCGTCGCCGTAACTTGTATTCTACCTTGAATGCCAAGTACGATTTGAGTCCTGTATTGAAGGGCTTAGGTTTGTTCGGTACAGTCAGCTTCGATGCATACGAGACTTTCGAGTCAACCCAGACAGCCAATATGGATTCATGGAACTACGATTGGGATAACTTGAAGGTGACTGATGTCAAGGACTTCACCTATACAAGATACACCACCAAGGCAGCTTTGAGCAACCCATCAGCTAATCAGCGTGGTTACTACTACAACCTGAATCTGTATGGTGGTGTAAGCTACAAGAACAGTTTCGGTAAGCACAATGTAGATGCCCGTGCCTTTGCCCGTTACTACCGTAATGAGGAAGCAGGTTCTGATTACTCTACACAGCAGAGTGCATCTTCAAACCGTTATCTGGCATACAACTTCCAGGGAACATACGACTATGCCAACAAGTATATCGCTTCAGTTAACCTCTCTCGTATGGGATGTGACAACTTCTCACCAGACGACCGTTGGGGAACCTTCTGGGGTGCATCAGCAGGATGGGTACTCTCTGAGGAATCCTGGATGAAGAAACTTGGTTTCATCAACCTTCTCAAGCTCCGTGCTTCTTATGGTGAGGCTGGTCAGTCTACCACTGGTGCAGGCCGTTACCCATATCAGAGTATCTATGGTACAGCAACCAATTATGTTTTCGGTTACAATGCAACCAATATTAATGGTTATGCTGAGAGCAAGACCGGTAATGCCAACAGTAAGTGGGAAATCTCTAAGATGGTGAACGTCGGTGTAGATTGGAACCTCTGGAACAGCAAACTCTATGGTAGTTTCGACATCTTCAAGGAGTGGCGTTCTAACATCCTGGTATCCCGTTCTACCATTCCTGAGACCATACTTGGTGTGCCTGTAGCACAGGATTCATACGGTAAGGTTGAAAGTCGCGGTTACGAACTCGTTCTCGGTCATCGTGGCAACATCGGCAAGGACTTCAAGTACTTCATTGAGGGGCAGCTTACCTTCAATACCAACAAGGTTATCGATATCGATGAAACTGCACCAGATGTAGAGTGGCAACGCAAGGCTGGTCATAGAATCTATGACAATACTTCGGTAGCCGAACTCTATGAGCAGGCTCAGACAGGTACCAACCGTGTGGGTGGATGGAATATCTATAAGTTCGACCAGTGGGCTTCTGATCCTAACCTGATTGCAACCTCTCAGCAGGATGCCATCGACCATCCGGAAAAGTATCCATACAACAGTTTCTCTAATGGAGCGCAGCAGTTGGGTACAGCGGTGTTCAAGGATATCAATGGTGACCGCGTGATCGACTCAAAGGATATGGTGCCAGATTCATACACCATCATTCCTGAGATGATTCCAACCTTCAACTTCGGTTTCGAGTATAAGGGCTTCGATGCCCGCATGATTGTGAATGCTTATCTCCGTCGCTCAGTATTCCTTTCACCAGCTATCAGCTACAGTGGTTGGAGTAACATGGGTACCCACGAGGTAACAAAGGCTTGGGGTTACTATACTGACGACCCTTCTGATTCTCGCAACGTGAATGCTACTTATCCACGTCCTGTTTATAATGGATTCGATGCAGTTGATTCAGACCGTGCTACAGGTTCTTACCAGAACAACATCTGGGTACGCAATGGTAACTTCTGGTCTATCCGTAATATCGAGGTAGGATACTCTTTGCCATCTAAGTTGATTTCTAAGTTGTGGATGACTAAGTGCCGCGTTTACTTCAGCGCTTACAATATTGCCACCTTCAGCAGTCTGCCAGATGATGTAGACCCAGAGAAGCCATTGAGCTACTGCTGGTGGTATCCAAAGACAAAGTCATTTACATTTGGTATTAACATTGGTTTCTAATCAATTTTATCAAAAACGAATATGAAAAAGATATTAGTTAATATATCATTGGCGATGCTGGCTGTAGGAGGTATGACCTCCTGCAGCGACATCCTCGATAAGGAAGTCGACTTGACTTATACCGATGAGAACATCTACAGCAACTACGACCGTACCCGCGGTGTTTTGGCAAATGCCTATACCTATTTGCCTGATGCCTTTGCGGGATATACCGATGGTCAGTTCCGTGCTGCTTCTCGCGACTGTATGACAGATAATGCCATCTCTTACTGGAATGTGCATTACTATCACAGTGTGTTGAACGATTCATACGATGCCAAGAACCACTGGTTTGCTAATAGTTATTGGAGCAACGACCTGAAGGGCATCCGTGTCTGCAACGACTTTATTGCTAAGGCACGTGAGAGTGTCATCGGAAATGCAGAGAAGAGCGGTGACGACAACAAACTCTGCGACCGCTACAAGGCAGAGGCGCGTTTCATCCGTGCCATCCTTCATTTCGATATGATTGGCTATTTCGGTGCAGTGCCTATCGAAGATCATGTGTTGGATAATGCTGAGGCTGCTTCTATCACCCGTACTCCTGCTCCTGAAGCATTGAAGTGGGTAGCTGATGAATGCGATGCTATCATCCAGAGCGGTGCGCTCCCATTCCGTTACAGCAATGAGAATGAGAATTGGGGCCGTATCAATGGTGCTGCTGTCTATGCATTGAAGTCAAGAGCATTGCTCTATCGTGCTTCTGCACTCAACAATCCTACAAACGATGTTACCTGGTGGCAGGAAGCTGCTGATGCAGCCCTCGCTTTCATCAATGCTAATAAGAGTTCTGCCAATCCTTACCGTCTCTACACAACAGACGATAACAACCCTAACAAGAACTACTATGAGTGCTTCACCAGTACTCCTCACTTGAATCCTGAGTATATCCTCAGCCGCAGTGAGTGGAATACACGTGAAATTGAGATGTTCAACACTCCTTGTGGTTTCTCTGGTAATGTGAACTCTACCGGTCGTGTAAACCCTACACAGAATCTGGTTGATTCTTACGAGACCATCAATGGTCTTCCTATCGACCAGGATCCTTCTTACAACGACCAGGATCCTTACAAGAACCGTGACCCACGTCTGGAGCAGACCATCTTCCATCAGGGAAGCATCTGGGGTGACAAGAGTCAGGACGAGGAGCGTGCCGTTGATGTATCTGTAGGTGGTAAAGACTACCAGGATCTTCATGGTGGTACCACAACCGGTTACTACTCTAAGAAGTTCGTTCACAACATGAGTTTCAAGAACCCTACCACTTATATCACAGCATGCCCTATCTTCCGATATGCTGAGATTCTCTTGAATGCTGCTGAGGCATTGAATGAGGCGAAGGGTCCTGATGCTGCTTACGGCTATGTAAACCAGGTTCGTGCCCGTGTGGGTATGCCTGCTTACAAGAATATGACCAAGGAACAGCTTCGTGAGCGTATCCGCAATGAGCGCCGCATCGAGCTGGCTTTCGAGGATCACCGTTTCTTCGATGAGCGCCGCTGGAAGTTGTTTGATGGCAAGAGTGCTGCTACAGAGAAGAGTGAGCCACGCTACAAGCAGGTTTACAACATCTATAGCGTTGTTGTTACTCCTGATGAGAGCCAGGTATATACTTATCGCAACGATAATACTCATCCTACCCGTGCGTTCTCTTGCCCTAAGAATTATTACTTCCCAGTGCCTGACGACACTTATAAGAAGAATCCTAACTTGGGACAGAACACAGGTTGGGAACTTTCTGAGGTAAAGAAGGACGACACCACTGAAGGTGGCGAGACTACTGATGGTGAAACAACCGGCAAGTAATCTTTGTCGATATACATTATTATATTTTAGGTGAGGTCTATGGCGAAAACACCATAGACCTTCCTTGGTTTAAAAAAATCATATCTTAAACTTGAAATCGTATGAAGAAGTTATTACTTTCTGTCATGAGTCTGATGGCGATGAACGGAGCTATAGCTCAGACGGCTGTCGGCGATAATGATCTGGCTAATGCATACGCTACCCAAACGATAACAGGGCGCATCGCGGTGCATGACCCTTCTATCGTGATGGATGTTACGGGCTCTACCACCAACCCTAAATATTATATCTACGGTTCGCATCTGGGCAGAGCCAAGACTTATGCTACGGGCAACTATCAGATATGGCACACCTTTAAGACGGGTGAGGAGAATGCCGGAACCCTTAACAGTCTTTTTGCTGACGTGAATGGTAAATTAGTGAACTTCAAGGACGCTTATTCCACCCAAATGGTGAAGAAGGTGAAGAACTATAAGGGCGAGGAAGTCGATTTTCCTAACTTCGATGCCCATGCCTGGCAGGCGAAAGGCAATAATGTGAAAGGCATGCAGTGGGCACCAGACGTCATCTACAACAAGACCATGAAGAAATGGTGTATGTATATGAGTCTGAATGGCGACAACTGGTGCTCTACCATCGTGTGCTTTATATCCGACGACCTCGAGGGACCTTGGATTTATCAGGGACCAGTGGTATGCTCAGGCTTTTCGGGAAAATATGCCCACAATGGTTTCGCAGCCTCAGGTGACTGGAAGAATACCGACTTGGCGATTGCTACAGGTTGCACATCCCTGCCTCAGCGATACAACACGGACGAATGGAGTCCTTATGGTCCCAACTGTATCGACCCATGCGTGTTCTATGATGACGATGACAATCTCTGGATGAGCTATGGCTCATGGTTTGCAGGCATCTTCATGATTAAACTTGACAAGGAGAATGGTCTTCGTGACTATACTTATACCTACCCATACCAGGTGAAGGGAGTAACAACTACAGCGGGAGCGGCAAATGCAAATGCTACCAGCGACCCCTATTTCGGCAAGAAGATAGCTGGTGGCTGGGGTGTTTCCGGCGAGGCAAGCTATATCCAGAAGGTGGGCAAGTATTATTATCTCTTTATGAGTTATGGTGGTTTGACGGCTGCCGGTGGCTATCAGATTCGTGTTTTCCGTTCAGAGAAACCTGATGGACCTTATAAGGACTGTCTGACCTCTACGGGCATAGGAGCCGTATATGACAAGCCAAGAGTCAACTTTGGAACTGACGCCAATCGCGACGAGGGTGTGAAACTCTTCGGCAACTATCAGTGGGAAACCATGCCTAATGCCGAACTGGCTCAGGGACATAACTCTGCCATCGTAGACCATAAGGGACGAGCACTCATCGTTTACCATACCCGCTTCATGAACAGAGGTGAGGAGCATGAGGTTCGTGTACATCAGCTCTTCGTTAACCAGGACGGTTGGCTGGTTGCTGCTCCTTACGAGTTTAGCGGCGAAACTTATACTGATAATGATATTGCTACCCAGCAGCTCTATGATGCAACAGAGGTAGAGGGAGATTATCAGATCATAGCTCATCCTTACCGTCAGAATACAGCGGCAATGGCTTATGAGAAACCTGTTACCATACATCTCAATGCAGATGGTTCTATCTCGGGTGAGTATACCGGAAAATGGGAACTGGTGAGCGGTACAAGCTACATCAATCTTACCTTGAAGGGTGTTGCTACAGCCAATGCTGAGGTGAAGTTCAAGGGTGTGCTTACCGAGCAGACCATCGATTATACCAATATCAAGGCGCTCTGCTTTACAGCCCTCAGTTCTTCTGACGGTTTGGCTACATCGGGTGGTGCCAGTTTGCAGACTCGCGGCTTGAGTATCTGGGGAAGCAAGGCTGATGCCAAGGCGGCTATCAAATATACATTGGATAAGACCAGTGTTCCTTTCGCAGATGGTGCAACTTTGAATTCAAAGCCAAAACTCCCAACAGAGGGGCATCTCGGTGCTACCATTTCATGGAAATCAAGCAATCCTTCTATTCTGACCGATGAAGGCGTAGTAAAAGGCAAGGGTAAGGTTACTATGACCATGATAATCAGCAAGGACGGTTATGAATATACTAAGGATTATACTCTGAACATCGATGCTGATGCTGAGGAAACAACTCCGGTTTACTATCCGGAATCTTCTGTAAAGAATACTACTTCAGGATGGTGGCTCAACTTCTCTCCTTACTACGAGTTGCAGGCAGGCAAGAAGATGCAGTTCAAGTTCTATAACTATAGTGATATGTCTGCGGCATGGAACAACTGGATCTTGGTTGCTGCTCAGATGAAGCGTGAGGATGCTGGCTATGGAGCAGATAAGGAGTACTTCGCTATCAGAAATGATTTCTTCGGATGGGGTGGAAGCTACAATGCTTCCGGATTCACCCACGATTTTGATACGAGCGACGAAATGAATGTATTCATAAAGGATATGAATGGCTCTTTGGTTGATATGACAGTTAGCTTGACTGCTGCAGGCGTATTCAAGATGGAATCTACCATCACGACTACAACCAACAAGGTATATCATTATACCTATACCACCACATTGACGGCTAAGCCATCTAAGATTGTTCTCTTCTTCGTGAACGAGAAGTCTTACATCGACGGCTCAAGCCTTTCTACAGGCATTGCGAACCCAATCATCATCCAGAAGAAGAATGATGGCAAGTGGTTCAACCTCTCCGGTCAGCAGGTAGACAAGAGCTACAAGGGTGTAGTGATTGTGAACGGAAAGAAATTTGTGAACAAGTAATTCTCTTATATATATAATAAGGTGTAATTATATGAAGATTTCTAAAATACTATTGGGAGCAGCAATGATGATTGCTGCTCCTGTTGTAAAAGGTGGTTGCCAGATGATGGCACAGAATGCTCCGCAGGAACCGATTGTGGTAGATACTCCTTTTGTCCACGACCCCGTAATGGCGTATGAAAATGGCAAGTACTATCTCTACTGCACAGGTCATGGCATCACACAGATGACCTCTACCGACCGCAAGCATTGGACCATCGTTCCTCAGGGCGTACTCAAGAACAGCGAGATTCCGGCATGGACGCATGATAGTGTGCCGGGTTTTACCACGCATATCTGGGCTCCCGATGTTATCCGTTTTAGGAACAAATGGTATCTGGCTTATTCCTGTTCCACCTTTGGTAAGAACACTTCTGCCATCGGCTTGCTGAGCAATACTTCCTTATCTGATAAGAATGGATGGAAGGATGAGGGTTGCCTCGTCGCCTCTAAGGGTGATAGAGACAACTGGAATGCCATCGATCCGAACTTCATCATTGATGAGAAGGGAAATCCATGGCTTACCTGGGGCTCTTTCTGGGATGGCATCCAGATGATTAAGTTGGATAAGAAGACGATGCATGTGAAGAAGGGTGCCAAGCCTCAGACCATCGCCCGCCGTCATGCCGTGGGTGATGCATCAGCAGAACCGAATCCTACTTCTAAGTTTGCCGGCACCAATGCCATCGAGGCTCCTTTCATCATGAAGCATGGTGGTTATTACTATCTCTTCGTGAGCTGGGATTACTGTTGCCGTGGCATCAAGAGCAACTATCGTGTTGCCGTGGGCAGAAGCAAGAAGGTTGCTGGTCCTTATCTGGATAAGGCTGGCAAGGATATGCGCAATGGCGGTGGTACGTTGATTCTGGAAGGCGACAAGAAGGAATATGAGGCGATGGGTCATTGCTCTGCCTACTCCTTCCCTGATGGCGATTACTTCTTCTGTCATGGTTACAGCGTGCCAAAGAATGGCGCCAGCATCCTGGTTCAGAAGAAAATCAACTGGACGGAAGATGGATGGCTGACGCTGGAATAGCCTCGATTTTTAAAACACGGACAAATTGAATTTGTCCGGCTCTTTTGTCCGATAGCTTGTAAGCTCTTGAAAATAAGTAACTTGTGAGGCTGCGGACAATTTGTCCGGACAAATTGAATTTGTCCGTGTTGTTTTTTTTAGCCCTTTTTGGCTTGAAAACAATGGGATATGATGCCGAAACCTATGAGATGCTGGGAAGAAACCTATGAGTTATGATGAAAGAAACTATGAGTTGTGGGGGAGAAAACTATGACTTAGTTTTTTTAACTTTTTCACGTATAAGACAATGAGTATAGAATTAAAGTGTTAAAACTAAGTTAAAATAGCGTTTATTTCGCTACGAACGATAAAAAAATGGTTTCGTAGCGAAATAAACGCTATTTTCTTTCGCTATTTCCGAAATTAGTCGTATATTTGCAGCGAACCAATTGGGTATGATTATGTGTGAAATAATAGGTAGAAAAAAGGAAATAGCAGAGCTGAAGCGTTACTACGAAAGTGGTAGGGCTGAGTTTGTGGCTGTGTATGGGCGTCGCCGTGTCGGTAAAACATTCTTGATTGATGAGGTGTTTCATGATGATATGGTGTTTCATCATACAGGATTGTCGCCTTACGACCGTCGTCGGAAGGTAACCTTGAAAGATCAGTTGCAGAATTTCTATTTCTCGCTTCTTCGTCATGGTATGGAGGATATTGCGCAGCCTAAGTCGTGGATGGAGGCTTTCTTTTTGCTGGAACGTTTTTTGGAAACTTGCGATAATGGTTCCCGACAGGTGGTATTTATCGATGAGTTGCCCTGGATGGATACGGCTCGTTCCGGTTTTCTTACGGCATTAGAGGCTTTCTGGAATGGTTGGGGCAATATGCGCCACAATCTGTTACTCGTAGTCTGTGGTTCTGCCACCTCCTGGATGCTTGATAATCTAATCAGTAATAAAGGTGGATTATACGGGCGTTTGACTGGTGAAATCAAACTGTCGCCGTTTACTTTGAAAGAATGTGAGGAGTTTTATCAGAGCCGTGGCATCAAGATGTCCCGTTATAATATTACGCAGGCTTATATGATTATGGGTGGAATTCCTTTCTATATGAATTTCTTTAATCCTTCCTATAGTTTGGCTCAGAACATAGATGCTTTGTTCTTTGCCCGTCATGCGAAGTTGGGGGATGAGTTTGACAGGCTCTTCAATTCTGTGTTTGATAATGCCGAAGACTGTATGAAGATAGTTCGCTTTTTGGGTACCCGCCATGCAGGTTTCACCCGTAAGGAGATAGCAGAGCATACCGGTTTGAATCCGAATGGTGATTTTACCAAGATGCTGAAAGCCTTGCTGGGCAGTGATTTTGTGGTGAAATATACTCCTTTCGGTTTCAGTCAGCGAGAGGAGTATTATAAGCTTATTGATTCCTTTTGCTGGTTCTGGCTTCATTTTAAGGAGAAGAAGGCAGTAAAGCAAACTGATTACTGGCAGCAGCATTTGAAGGAGAGTGATGTTGCCTCATGGCGTGGCATTGCATTCGAGGAGGTTTGTTTGCAGCATATTTCACAGATAAAATATGCTCTTCATATTGGTGCTGTGTCTTCGCAGGAATCTTCGCTCATAGTGAAGGGAAGCGAGGAGATTGATGGCATGCAGATTGACTTGCTGATAGACAGGGCTGATGATGCGGTGAATGTTTGTGAGATGAAATTTTATAAGGCTCCTTATGCCGTGACCAAGGGCTATGCTCAGGTGCTGAATAGCCGTTTGCAGGCTTTGGAAGAAAAGAACCCTACCAAGACTTTCCTCCTTACGTATGTGGGAAATTCAGAACTGGTGAGTAATGAATACTCCGATATATTCAGGGCATCAGTAACTCTGGATGATTTGTTTGTTTGAATATCCCGAAACTTGTAAAATAAGGCGTTCTGTGTAGTTAAAAATATGTAAAATAAGGCATTCCTCATTATTTTTTCTTATCTTTGTTCGCCCCGAAAAGACAACGGGATTGGGTTGTGGAAAGGGGGAAGAGAAAATAGAGATAAATATAAATATAAGAAATGAACAAATTAAAAGCTTTATTGGGTTTCGACCCAAAAACTACTACGGTCAAGACGGAGTTGATAGCTGGTATGACTACTTTCCTGACCATGTGTTACATCCTGGCAGTGAACCCTACCATCCTTGCCACTACAGGCATGGACAAGGGTGCTCTCTTTACTGCCACAGCCATCGCTTCAGCCATCGCCACCTTCCTGCTGGCTTTCATGGCAAAGTTGCCTTTCGCCCAGGCTCCTAGTATGGGACTGAATGCCTTCTTCGCCTTCACCCTTTGTCAGGCTATGGGCTTGACTTGGCAGCAGGCTTTGGCGGTATTGCTCGTAGAGGGTATCATCTTCCTTGCCATCACCTTCCTCAATATCCGCGATAAGATATTGGAGTGTATTCCGAAGAATCTCCGATTCGCCATTTCTGCCGGTATCGGTATGTTTATCGCCTTTATCGGTTTGAAAAATGCGGGCATCATTACTGCCAATGCGGATACTTTCGTGCAGCTCGGCAAGTTTACACCAGTCAGCATCCTGGGTCTCATCAGCATCCTGCTCTGCGGCTGTCTGATGGCGAGAAGAGTGAAGGGCTCCCTGTTTATCGCCATCATCATCTCTACATTGATTGGTATTCCGATGGGCGTAACCCAGTTCTCTGACAACTGGATGCCGGTATCTACCCCTCACAGCATCGCTCCTATCTTCTGCCAGTTCGATTTCACCGGCTTCTTTACTCCTAAGATGTTCATGGTGGTATTCTCCCTGTTGCTTGTCAACATCTTCGATACCATCGGAACAGTTCTGGGATTGGTTTCCAAACTCGGTATCAAGGAGAATGAGAAGGGCGAGATTCCGGGCGTGAAGGAGGCGATGATGAGTGATGCCATCGGTACTACAGCCGGTGCATTGCTGGGTAGCTCTACGATTACCACTTATGTGGAGAGTGCTTCGGGCGTTGCCGAGGGTGGTAAGTCGGGTCTGACATCTTTCTTTGTGGGTTTGATGTTTATCCTGAGCATCTTCCTGGCTCCAATCTTCCTCCTGATTCCGAGCGCAGCCACCAGTGGTGCCCTGGTAATGGTGGGTGTATTGATGATCGATTCGTTCAAGAAGATTGAGTTGGAGGATATCTCCGAGTCATTCCCTGCCTTTATCACGATGATTACGATGGTGCTCTGCTACAGTATTGCCGATGGCATCTGCCTTGGTATTCTGAGCTATGTATTGATCAAGATGATGGTGGGCAAGTTCAAGGATCTGAATCTTACGCTCTATATCCTGAGCATCTTCCTGCTCTTCAATTATGTTTTCGGTTAATTAAACGACAGATAAAAATCGAGGCGGCAAACTGCATCACGCAGGTTGCCGCCTTCTCTTTTCTAACTAACTTTCTTATCAACTATTCAAAATGTTATTACCTATATATGGATCCCAGGGCATCCTGCCCTAGATGTAGTCTGTTATTTCAAACGGATGATATTCAGCGAGCTGGCAGGAATCTCTACCGTTGCACCATTCT
>ERZ1026884.585-NODE-585-length-23368-cov-6.146571_pt1 | contig 23368 bp, 23 predicted proteins | sample MGYA00380172_ERZ1026884 | MGnify/ENA primary metagenome ERZ1026884 (study PRJEB33269, sample SAMEA4719808) | human gut metagenome | biome: human-associated habitat; feature: organic feature; material: feces | place: Cameroon | collected 2013-10 ... | reverse complement strand
GAATCCAAACCCATTTCAACGGTGCGTCCTGCGACACATTGGCGGCTGGCTTATGTCGCACCCGAATACAGGAGGGATCACAAGTGAACGCAAACATCATCGCCGTCGCAAATCAAAAGGGCGGCGTCGGCAAAACGACCACGACAGCCAATCTCGGCATCGGATTGGCTCAAGAAGGGAAAAAGGTGCTGCTGGTCGACTGCGATCCGCAGGCCAGCCTGACCATCAGTCTGGGTTATGCGCAGCCAGATGAACTGCCCGTGACGCTTGCTACGCTCATGGGAAAAGTCCTCATGGACAAACCGATTCTGCCAGGAGAAGGCATCCTGCATCATGCGGAGGGCGTGGATTTGCTCCCCGGCAGCATTGAAATGTCGGGCTTAGAGGTATCGCTGGTCAATGCCATGAGCCGCGAGAGCATCCTCAAACAAGTGCTGGCTCAGGCAAAAAAGCAGTACACGCATATTCTCATCGACTGCATGCCCTCGCTTGGCATGCTGACCATCAATGCGCTGGCTGCATCGGAGCGCGTGCTGATTCCCGTGCAGGCGCAGTATTTGCCCGCCAAAGGCTTAGAGCAACTTTTGCAAACCATCGCCAAAGTACGGCGGCAGATTAACCCCAAGCTGCAAATTGACGGCATCCTGCTGACCATGGTAGATATCCGCACAACATATGCCCGTGAAATTTCTGCCCTGCTGCGCGAAACCTACGGCAGCAAAATCAAAGTGTTTGCCACGGCCATTCCTCATTCCGTCCGCGCCGCGGAAATCAGCGCGGAAGGCAAGAGCATTTTTGCTCACGATCCCAAAGGCAAGGTGGCAACAGCCTATCATGCGCTGACACAGGAGGTGATGCGACTTGAAAAGCAGCGTGAAAAACATCAAGCTGAACTCAGTAGATGATCTATTCTCTACCGAGGAAAGCCGGCAGGACGCCAATCGGGAAAAGGTCATGGAAATCCCGCTTGTCGAGCTATACCCTTTCAAGCATCATCCTTTCAAAGTCGTGGACGATGAACGTATGCTTGACACCGCCGACAGCATCCGAGAGTATGGCGTACTCGTCCCCGCCATCGCCCGTCCCCGTGAGGAGGGCGGGTATGAGCTGGTTGCGGGACACAGACGCAAGCGCGGATGTGAACTGGCAGGGCTTAAAACCATGCCCGTTATTGTCCGCAACCTTGACGACGATGCGGCGACAATCATCATGGTTGACAGCAACATACAGCGTGAAAGCCTGCTCCCCAGCGAGCGGGCTTTTGCTTATCGGATGAAGCTGGAAGCCTTGAAACGGCAGGCCGGGCGGCCATCCAAGGAAAATTGTGACCAACTTGGTCACAATTCTATCGGAAAACGTACAGTTGATATAATCGCTGAAACCTCGCCCGATAGTCGCAACCAAATCCAGCGCTTCATCCGTCTCACGGAACTCATTCCCGAACTGCTGGACATGGTGGATAACCGAAAAATTGCCTTTAACCCTGCCGTAGAGCTGTCGTATCTCAAGTCCCACGAACAGACCATGTTGCTGGATGCCATGGACAGCGAACAGGCAACGCCCTCGCTTTCGCAGGCGCAGCGGCTCAAACAATTCTCACGGGATGGCAAGCTGACAGAGGAATCCATGCTGGCCATCATGTCTGAGGAAAAAAAGAGCGACTTAGATCGGGTCACGCTCAATACCACAACGCTTCGCAAGTATTTCCCCAAATCCTACACCCCGCAGAAAATGGAGCAAGTAATCCTCAAACTGCTGGAAAGCTGGAGCCGCAAACGACAACAGGAGATCGACAGATGAAGAAAACTCAATTCCATTCCAAGCGCTCCGAACAGAGCGTCGTTTTTGATTCTCCCGCTCAGTATCATGCCGTCAGTTTATCGGGTGGAAAAGATTCAACATGTATGCTGTTGATGATGATTGAAAAGCAAATGCCCATTGATGTTGTGCTTTTCGCAGATACAGGTATGGAATTTCCTGAAATGTACGGACATCTGGAACAACTGGAAAAGCACTTGCAACGCGAGCGCGGGCTGTCCATCACCATCCTTCGCCATCCCCAAGGCTTTGAATATGTTGCTTCTACTGGAGAGTGCGAAACCAGTGTGGAGATGCGGTACGAGGACGAAAACATTTGGCTGACACAAAAAATGATGGCTGCGCTATATGATGTGAAGGTCAACACGATTAACTACCATATTGCCAAGATTTTTCGTGACAGCGAATTGCAGCCCGATTCAGTTATTCGAAATTATCGAATAACTGCCGAGGACGGCAAAGCCTATAACGCGAAGCATTATTCGTTAGATATGATCATTGCTGTGGGTTTCAAGGTCAACTCTGAACGGGCTGTTCAGTTCCGAAAATGGGTCAACACCATTGCAAAGGAATACACGATCAAGGGATGGATCATGGATGTCGAGCGGCTCAAGCGTGGATCGTATTTGACTGACAAATACTTTGATGAGCAGTTGGAACGCATTCGGGAGATCCGTGCCAGCGAGCGTAAGTTTTATCAGAAGGTCACTGACCTGTACGCAACCGCTATCGACTACGATAAAACGGCATCTGCTACCCGCCGCTTCTATGCTAATGTGCAGAACAAGATGCACTTTGCGGTGCATGGTCATACCGCAGCGGAGCTGATCATGGAGAGAGCAAACGCGGAGAAGGCACACATGGGCTTGACCACATGGGGCGATGCACCCGATGGTAAGATCAAGATTAGTGATGTTTCTGTTGCGAAGAACTATTTGTCAGAAGCCGAGCTGCATCAACTGGAGCGTATGGTTTCGGCCTATCTGGACTTTGCCGAAAGTATGACGCTGCGGCATATTCCGCTGACTATGCAGGACTGGGAAACCCGATTAAACAGCTTCATCGAAATGTTCCAATATGGTCTGCTCCAAGATTCCGGGAAGGTTTCTGCCGCTATCGCAAAGCTCCACGCGGAAACCGAGTTTGAGAAATATCGCATCGTACAGGACAAGCTGTTTGAGAGCGATTTTGATAGGTTTCTTGCAGAAAATGAAATCAGATAAGCGCTTTCGCTCCTCGGTAAACTTAATTTTGAGACCAACACAACAATCTGTGCGTCTTAGTGAATCGCAAGATACCCTCCTCTACCAGCAATGCGAGGAAATTTTCGTTAGAGCATTTGTATTGGTTATTTTTCGGCGGGTTACAGTCTTGAAAGCTCATTTGCAAGATGGCTCTTTGATTTTAGGCTTCTCGCAAAAGGGAGGCTTCTGCGGTTCTTCTTGTTTTAAGGCTTGACTATTGCCTCTGCTTGATCTTATTGCAAATTTTTTCAAAAAACAAAGGCTGGGCTATCTCACCCATTTAGCATCCAAAGTAGATGTCATGGGTTTTATTAGATAGCCCAGCGGTCTGTCGGTATTAGCTAATCATGGTATGAGTAGCTTCATTGCGTCTGAATACCAAACGCTTAACGCATTTAACTCCACGCATGAAACTCACTCGATTACACTATTAGCTAAGTGTGCTTAGTGGACAGTAGCTCCACTACCCGTTGCAGGGAGCGTTACTCGTTTCTCATCAGGCCCGATAGTAATTGTCGGGTTGACGCGATAGCACTTGCAATTCGAGGAATTGAAAGATTTGAACACAGTATTTTGGTTCCTAGTGTGACCGCAAATATCGACACCGCCATTTTTATACGTGCTAACGGCAAGCATCGCGTGCGTGTACTGCTTCCCGGCAGGCTGCGAAGGGTCGTAGTTATAGATGAAGTCACCAGGCTTTACATTGCTGAGCGCAACAGCAGACACACGGCCTTTACGGTTAAGTGCTTGATAGCCGCTGTACGTCCAAGTCCAACCACCAGTGTTCCACGAAGAAGGAATACCGCTGACCTTGTAACACCAACCATCAAACATCGGAAGGCCACCGGCAACCAAACACTGACTGACAAAATTCGCACAGTCATTGTTCGTAGAAGAACCAAAGGAGGTATTGCGGTTGGAACATAGCGCGTTTTCAGTAGTTTCCGAGTGACCCTTCGCATATGCTACGGCAGCACTGGGATTAAAAGTAACAGTAGAACCGCCGCTGCTGCCGCCACCACTTGTCGAAACATAGTTGGCCATCACATAACCAACATTGCTTCCACCAACAGGCCAGCGGGTTTCATACCACCCGGAAGTCGAACAGGTGTAAATCTGGATAGTGGTGCCCTCCTGGAACTGACCCCAAGATTCATAACCCGCAATAGGCTGCTTTCGGCAATACAGCGGACCGCCGCCAATGACCGTACCGGTTCCAATATAGGTGCCTTCATCGATAGAACCACCACTACCGCTCATGTCAACATAAGCTGTCATCACATAGCCGACGTTGTTGCCGTTCCAGCGGGTTTCATACCACCCGGAAGTCGAGCAGGTATAAATCTGGATAGTAGCACCCTCCTGGAATTGACCCCAGGATTCATAACCCGCGATAGGCTGCTTTCGGCAATACAGCGGACCGCCGCCAATGACCGTGCCGTTTCCAAGATAGGCGCCGCCGATAGTGCCGCTACCATCCACCTGAATGTAGTTGGACATCACATAGCCGATGTTGTTACCGTTCCAACGGGTTTCATACCACCCGGGAGTGGAGCAACTGTAGAGCTGGATAGTGGCATCCTCCTGAAACTGGCCCCAAGCTTCATAACCCGCAATAGGCTGTTTCCTGCAAAACAGCGGGCCACCGCCAATGACCGTGCCAGTTCCAATATAGGTACCGCCACCAGTACCACCACTATTCATATCAACGTAAGCTGACATCACATAGCCAACATTGCTGCCGTTCCAGCGGGTTTCATACCACCCGGAAGTGGAGCAACTGTAGATCTGGATAGTGGCACCCTCCTGGAACTGACCCCAAGCTTCATAACCTGCGATAGGTTGCTTTCGGCAATACAGCGGACCGCCGCCAATGACCGTACCAGTTCCAATATAGGTACCGCCACCAGTAGAACCGCCACTCTGCTCATCCAGATAAACGGACATCATGTATCCAGTGTATGTGTTATAGGTCATATACGACCAAGTACCAGACTTAGTACCCGTTACAGTCGCACCGTGTGGAACTCGAACGACGATTCCGTCATTTGTACTGGGACCAGAGCGCATATTGACAGACCCACCAGTTCCACCATTGTTGTAAGCGTTGACAGTATAATTTGCCATCTCTTTATTCTCCTTATTTTTCAGCTAAGGTTTGCTGGCCAGCTCTTCCTTGCACTAAAATCATAGCTCAAATCAGCCATGGGAGGGAGTGAAGAGTTGGTGTAGAAAAAGTGATAATCAAAGGAAATCGGTGAGAAAAGTACTTAATAGTATATCATGCATCATTTGTAGATGATGAAGAATAAGCGTTTTGTAGCTTGGCATGAGCAGATACTATGCCCATTTGTGCTTTTCGGAAACGATTTGCGAGGATCATGGCTCTCAAACGACTGTTTTCGTGGCATCAATATCCATCGTGATGAATCGTCGGCAGTTAACTAACTTTTCCATGGCATCCCATCTAAAATTTTTATTTTTTGCAATAAAAATGAAGTATCAATCGTTGAATTAATAGCAGGAGCTTCCTGCATTATTATAGAAAAAGGGATGGGCAGTATTAGACTAACAAATTAGAAGGAGGAGGCAATAATGAGAACTCGTATTCTACCACTCTTGATAACTATGCTGTTTGCGCTGTCGCTTGCATCAAATGCAGCGGCTAACGAAAATTCTAAGATGACGCCTGGAACAATCGCCGTAGTAAACAATCCCGATTCTAATGATCGGCTTAACCTTAGAACAAATCCCAGCCCAGATGCTCCGACGCTTGGAAAATACTATAACGGCACCTATCTTGAGGTGTTAAGCAATGAGAAGAACGGCTGGGTGAAAGTTAGCATTTTTGATCTTGAGGGATACATGATGGCAAAATTCCTAGTGTATCCAGAGCAGCTTGAAGTTGGATCTTCGACAGTCCCATCTGTAAAAATTAACAACATAGGAGGAACTGGCCTGAACTTACGCAAAGCACAATCGACAGATTCATCTTCTCTTGGCCTATACTCGAATGAATCGACGGTTCGGGTATTTGGCGTAAGCGAGACTTGGTGTCATGTGCAAACCGAAGATGGCAACGTTGGCTTTATGCTAAGAAAACAACTCTCACCTGTTCTTGAGTATCAAAAAAGCAGCAATAGCGCCGTCGTAAACAATCCCAATTCTATCGATCGCCTCAACCTTAGGACAAAGCCAAGTCAAGAAGCTCCATCGCTTGGTAAATACTATAGCGGTACTTCCGTTGAAGTTTTAAGTGGTGATGAAAACGGCTGGACAAAGGTTCGACTCCATACGTTAGAAGGTTATATGATGACCAAATATTTAGTATTTGGTCAAGAACAATTTAAGGTCGGTTATGCTATGCCTTCTGTAAAAATCAACAATACGAAAGGTGTGGGGTTGAATTTACGCCAAGATCAATCAACAAATTCTCCCTCTCTTGGCCTATATAAGAATGGATCAGTAGTTTGTGTATTTGGAGTGAGCCAAACATGGTGTCATGTAAGAACAGAGGATGGAAATGTTGGATTTATGCTGCGAGAGAACTTATCGCCACTCCTTGAGTATAACAGAGTTTCTGCTCCCACTGGCGATGAACTTGAAGGCTCATGGTTTGGAGTGCCAGGAGATCCTATCACAGATGACTTTATGCCCGGAGGAAATGGCTAATTCGTGCATAATATGCAGTAACCGTGATTCACCAAACTGAACGTCCTAGCCTGTCGAAAATAGAGAAAAAACAGGATGGAAAAGCAAAGAGGGGCTGTCTCAAAATGACTAAACAAGGTCACAAGAGGCAGCCCCATTAGCATTTTTTTAGCCAAGAGCGCATTCGCACTTCGCTTTATTTTACTGCTCGCCAAATGTAGAGACAACCGCCTCTGCATCTTTTGCATTACATGTAGTAGTCAGCGAACAGATGGTCATACCATCAATCCAGACAAAGCGGTTCTTCTCCATATTCGAACTTCTGTATACCCGGATGCCGCCAATTTCTATCAACTCGCCGTCCTTATTCTGTTCCAGCGCCAGGTTTGCCGCCTCTATGGAACGGCTGGTTTCTATGTATCTCGACTACGCTGAAGAACAAGCTGAGCGCAAAATCCCAATGAGTATGCAGGACTGGTCAGCTCGACTGGATGGCTTTCTGGAGTTTAATGGACGCGAGTTGCTAATTGGTCCGGGGAAAATCAGTGCTGAACAGGCAAAACTCCATGCCGAAACCGAATTTGAAAAATATCGAATCGTACAGGACAAGTTGTTTGAAAGCGATTTCGATAGGTTCCTTGCGGAAAACGAAATCAGATAAGAGTTTTCGCCCCCAGGTAAACTTAATTTGGAGACCAACACAATGATCTGTGCTCCTTAGCGAATCGCACGATAGCCCTCCTACCAGCAATGTGAAGCAATTGAGATGCGTTATATTCTCTACCCTGGTGCATAGTCTTTTCACTGAGTGGTCGGCAGAATGGTTATTATCGGAGTTTGCCAGCCGGAGCATAGCTACTAACAAATTGACGCTTGCATGCTCGATAAACGTTCATCTATTTCTGAAATAAAAACGATTTTGTGTTTTGTCCAGATCGATCAAACTTCACCATTGCTGATGGAGAAAGAATGACCGTGTGCATAAAGGAGTCTGATATTCAGAATTCTGTGTATTTGTATGAAGATCAATCGGATTCTTTGTACGGATGTTATGAAAAGTGTAAATAATAACTAAACTTGGAATAGAACGGTCTGGTATTTCGTTTAATAAACACTGGAGACTATGCCCTTCGAGACGCCGGATTGGCTCTCATCGCGTTTTGTCTTCAGATGCTCATTACGAACACCCGATGAAAAGGAGGCCATTCTATGAAGAGGATTCGTTTTGCCAGCTGCTTGATGGTGCTGTTCTTGCTTGTTTTGAACTTGGAAATTGCATTGGGCCAAGAACAATCCGGAATAGATGCTATTCCCCAAGACTCCGCCGATCATAGCATTGGCGCAGAGAATGCAGATGGTGGCTATGTTGTAAATCTGGAGGTTGATGGCGGGTTTCTAGCCTTAACCATTCCAGCAGATTATCAGTATCAACCTGTTGAACTAACAGAAATTGAACGCTATCCGTTCACATATACTTTTACTAATGAGAAAACAAAAACTTCGTTTTTGGTGCAAAGCTCTTTACATACTCAAAAAGATCAAAACCATTTTCTAAAGAAACTATATGACAGAAGCAATACGTTCATTGTTGTTTCTGATGGTGTCTTGATTGGTGAGCATACATATCTTATTTATACGAACGAACAAGCTACATATAGTTATGGATTTCTTATTCGTACAGATGATGGATATAGCTATCAGTTCCATTACATTCTCCCGTATGATACCATTCAAGATGAAATACCAGTAGAAGCTATCTCTATTCTATCAACTTTGGAAATTCAAGAATCCTCGGAGTATACTAATTGAGGTTCGAGTAGAGAATAGGCATGCCCATCGGGGCATGCCTACCTTGATTATTTTTGAGTTATGCGATAACAGCATTGCTCTGGCAGTCAAGCAGGACATGATTGCCATTCATCAGTTCGACATCGCGATGGAGAACATAGCGGCCATTTTTCTCGATATAGACATGGTCAGTGGCCTTGATTTCTTCAGAGGTGTCCGCAGTCTGGCGAGCAGCAGTAAGGGCCTGAGTTTCTGCGACAGAGAGTTCGGGGGTGACCTGAATCATCTTGGTCGCAGGAGCCGGGGTTACATTTCGCCACTTGTTAGACACAGAATGCAGACCGTTTGCGTCGCTGGTGATGACAATGCAGTTTTGAGCCAGCGGGATTCCGTTGTAGTGATTGATGAACTGTGTTGCGTGGCCGATGATTGTGTGTTCACCCTCAGTGCCATCACCAAACACTTCGAACATGACGGTATCCACATTGCGAATCTGAGCGCCAGACAAGAGTTCTGCACCAAACGCTTGAGACGCATATTCCAAATTGAGTTTCTGAGCCTCTTTCATGTCAACAGGCGTATTGGGGAATTCGCCATAGCCAACGAAAGTAGCCCCAGTGCCAGGCTTCTGCCAAGAACAACATACAGCTCGAGGAACTGCAACGTTCGTAGCAGGAACAACTGTCTCAGATGCCACCAATTCGTAAGGAAGCACGCCATTGATGCTAGGCTGAACAGCTGCAGTAGAGACGGCACCGGTCATGAAGGAAGCATATGCGTAGATAGAGTCGGTGCTTCTGTTGGGATTACGATACGTCTGCGAAGAGAAACCCGGAAGCCTGTAGTAGCACTGGTTATCATCCTGATACACCAAGACCATATAGGTAGAGTTGTTGCCGTTGTCCTGGTTCGCATGCTGCCAAGAGTACATAACCGAGTTACCTGTCGAACCGGCTTTGACATAAGAGAAGAAGTCTTCAGCGAGATTTTTATCATAAGGATGCCCAGGTGCGCCTTCATGATAGCCACAGATAGCGCGGATATTAGACCGACGCATAATACTTGCCCACTGACTTCGATTGGTGGCGCCGTCCAACTGGTGACAAGCAGCGAGAATCGCAACTTTCAATTTGTCGCTGGTGCTGTTCCATGCGCTATACGCAGCAGAATAGCTATTGAACTGTGACTGTGAATCACCAAGATTCAACATCGGTGTGGAATTGCCGTGACTACTCCAATACAGTACATCATAGCCGTCAGCATTCTTAAAGTCCGTCTGAGATGCGCGGGTGGTAGATAGGTTGCCAGTACTGGGAGAAAAACCCTTATTCACAACAGAACTGTATACATCATTCAGTTTGTTGTAGAATACGACACAATCTCCAGCATCATCCGTATTCCCCTGGCAAACGATGGCAGTGTGAGAGGAAGTGTTGCCGCCAGTACCTCCGCCACCCATCTGAATATACTGCGACATGACATAGCCGACATTGCTGCCATTGGCAGGCCAACGCGTTTCATACCACCCAGAGGTGGAACAAGAGTAAATAGGAATGGTATCATCCGTATTGAACTGCCCCCAATAGGCATAACCTGCCTGAGGCTGCTTCCGACAATAGAGTCGTCCACCAATTACAGTTCCTTGACCGAGATAGCTGCCACCACCGCCAGAACTACCGCCATTGGGATTGGTAGAGGTCAGGTACTTGGACATGATATAGCCGGAATAGTCGTTATAGGTCGCACTATGCCACGTCGAATTGTAATAGGAAGCCTGAACAGGCTTGCCATAGGGTACACGAACAAGAATCGTTCCGTTGCTGGAAGCAGTTTTCCTCAGGTTGACCGTCTCATCGGTCGGAATGTTATAGACATACATAGTTGCCATTTTGTGTTTCCCCCTTTAGCATTTATTAATTTGGCATCCGGTGTGCTGGCCAGCCTTTCCTTTTGCCATCTATAGTGTAAAGCAAGATGCCAATTGATGGGAGTGCAGATACTGACGCAATGCGTACATAATTCGTGAAAAAATGAACACTGCAGGGTGTAACACTATTGCTTGGATATTCCAGGCTCCATGCTATGCTCTTAAAAGACAAACTTTGAACCAGCCATTTCAATAAAAGAAGTCTGTTTTGTTTCAATAATTCGTCCACACGGGAGGGTTTGAACACACATGTTCAAACTCTCTTTCTGCTTCATGGCCTAATAGTCACTATCCTTTATCTGGCCTTTATGATATAATCAGATGTACGGCAAATCAAACGTAACTGATCCTAAAGAGGGAGGCGCAATCCAATGGCGAAGAAACCCCAAACCGAGGTGGCTCTCCATTCTTCTGCTGCCGAGTATTTAACCTATGTTGCGGCGACCGGCAGTCAGGAGAGCAGCGTTGAAATGCGCTATGAGGACGAAAACATCTGGCTGACGCAGAAAATGATGGCGACCCTTTACGATGTCACTGTTCCTGCAATCAGCCAGCATATCAAGAAAATATTTGATGATCAGGAACTGCTTGAAAGCGCAGTTATTAAGAAATACTTAATAACTGCCAATGACGGTAAGAGCTATTCCACAAAGCACTATTGTCATGTGCTTCTCTCCATAGTTTTTCAAGTTTACCTGTTTTCCGGATTCCAGTTTTTCAAGTGCTATGGATAAGTATCGCACGATTAGTGCGGTTTGTCAGGGCGCGGGATTATTGAGCGGTTACGTTGATGCTGCGACATTCGTATACGATCATCATCGTAGACTTGATTGAAATCAGTGCTCAGCTATGGTCTTAACCGTCGCTATCACATCCAGCTAATGAACAATTCAGATGATGTAACGGCTATACACTCCTTAAAGTAGTTGAACTACAGAGAAATAATAAGTAGTCCACAGCATCTGAATGTGTCTTAGTCGCTGGTCAACAAAAATGAAAGGAAAGTATGATTTTCGCTTCCGTATTTATCATACAAGGATTAGAGATGAGGAAACTTTGCTTGTTAATCGCCCTGATGGTTTCTTTATTCACCCACATAAGCACCTTAGCTGATGGTGTGGAAACTTGCGGTGTTGAGAACATGCCGGCAGCAATCAAAATCATGATATCTTACAGCCACTGGAGCAATCGGGAAATGCCTGGATGGATAAATCCAAGGGGACTCCAAAGCGCCAATCCTGAGTGGAACGATTACTGTTGAACGAAACAATATTGAAGCCGAAATTGCTCCGCTGCTTTTCGGCACTAACCAGAAAATAGCGGTTTCAGGTTTCAAGATTTATGACAATATCGCTGGGAACCTATACTGCCAAGTTCAATGGGCTGCGAGTGTTCGAGTATCTGGAGTATCTTCTGGATACGATGTACCGGACACCCAAGAATCTGTTGGACTTGAATAAGCTCCTGCCTTGGAGTCAAGAGATGCAGGCGGCATTCCGTATGGAGTGACCGCCAGTCTTTTGACCTACCACGGTTTTATTGAGCGCTTACACTTGAACTTTATGAATTGTTTATTGAGATAGAATTACAGTTTAACTGTGGAAAGGATATTGCATGAATTTATTATATCACTATGCTGCTAATCAAAAGGGATTTGGGATACTAAACGACAAGGAAATAAGATTGAGCGATATTCGTAAGAGTAACGATTATGATGAAATGATTTTATTTTTTCCAGATGTCCTGGATGAGATATTAAGAGTATATACAGATGATCCATTTGATTTCAAATTTGATGGACAAAATGGAAAGGTAGCATTGTCGAAACTAATTGAAAGTACGTCATATATGATATATACAGAAATCGAAAATGGTGGGTTCACGAACTTTGTTGTATGTTTTAGTGAAAAGCCGGATCTTCTAAGCCAATGGAGAGGATATGCCAACAATGGACAGGGTATTTGCATTGGTTTTTCAAAGGAACTTCTTATGAATAAATGTGCTCAGGATAAGAGTATTTTTAGGCTTGAGAAGGTCATATATATAACGGAAAAACGGCGCAAAGAGATTGTTAGAGAAGTAGCTAATGAAGCTATTGAAGAACTTAGAGTGCTTCGTAAGTGGATTGTGGAGAATATGACATTTGATGATTCATCGCCGGATACAGACAGTCTATTGGGTTATAATTTTTGTGGATTAATTGAGAATTTTATGATAGCATCTTTGAAATATAAGCAGATTGGATTCAAAGAAGAAAAAGAGTGGAGATTGTTTTTAAATAATAAAGCGTACAAAAATCCAGAATGGGTAGTTGGAAAAGAACATGAATTATTCGGACCCAATGGATTTAGTGATACCATATCTTTTCTTAGAAATAAAATAGCATTTAATATTAGTGATGATAACATTTCACCGTATGTTCCGTTGGGATTTTCAGAATTGGGAGACAATATTGTTAAGGCAATTTGGATTGGACCTAGAAGTCATATTAGCGAAAAAGACTTAGTATTATTTTTGGCTCAAAAGGGATATAGCGATATTAAATTGTTTTTTTCAAAAACGTCATACCGATGAATAGTAAGCTCTCAATAAAACCGTATCTTCTGGATACGGTGTACCGGACACCCAAGAATCTGTTGGACTTGAATAAGCTCCTGCCTTGGAGTCAAGAGATGCAGGCGGCATTCCGCATGGAGTGACCGCCAGTCTTCTGACCTACCACGGCTTTATTGAGCGCTTACGTTTCAAACGGCCTGTGCCGCATCAAATCTGAAGTGTGCTGGAAGTTTGAAGCATTCGATAAAGGCGTGGTGCTGCGCATAGTAGTGTCGAAGATCATATGTTCTCCTTTTGCGAGAAGACAACAGCGAGCGGCTTGTCCTTCTTGGAGATGATGCTATTTTTTTACTCCTCTCTCCAAGAGCTTGCCTGTCGCCTTTTTTCCCGTACAAGGCAGCGAACCGGGGGCTTTCCCTGATCCTTTACGATGCGCCGAATCAGGGCTATCGCCTGGTCTCCTTGGGGGCAAATATATTGTAACAGGCTGGCTGACTGACTTTCAACGGACGCAGAGTCCTTGGAGCAATCGTCATGCCGTTACCTCTTCATTCTACAGCTTAGGCAACGAGATGTCCCATGCCTACGACTGGTTGCCGTAAATCAAGGGGCAAATATATTGTAACAGGAGTATAAACACCATGAAAAAACAAATGATTTTGCTTCTTTTGTTTCTGCTTCTTAGCCTCACTGCCTTCTGTGCTCACGCTGAAATCATGGACTGCTTTCCGGAAGAGAAGGCCGCTAACTCTGCTTATCATCTCATGGTTGGCATGTTTGGATATACAGAGGCCGAAGCGCAGGCTCTTCGATATGAGACTTCCATTGAAGATGGATCAATCGCCACCCATGTTTCGGTTTATCCTCCGTTTCCATCCGACGCCTGCTTTTCGCTTAGCTATTTGGGAGACGGCTCACTCAACGACAATATCACCGTTCCTGACTGGTATACCGTTCCCAGTCATCCCACATCATCAGATGACGTCATCCTCGCCGCGCGTCATCTGATGACCGGTTTATACGGGTATACGCCGAAGGTCGCGGAACAATTTCAATATCAGGCCGTTGCCCATCCGGATATTCATTGGATTGATGTCTTTGTTTACCCTTTTCCGGATATGGAAGAATGCTTTTCATTGGGATACAACGAATGTGGCTTGCTGATGAGCGAAGTTCTTCCTGACATACTCGATTTCGGTGCATACGCAAGCTATGTGAAAGAAGTAGGACGCCCTTTTATGTGGTTCACACACGAGGAGAGAGCAGTCTATTCCCAAGTCTTTATCCCCAAGGTTGAGGCCGCCATGCGTCTGAATCCTTTCAGTTTTGATGTCCTCGCTCACTATGACTACACAAGATGCGTTTACGGCATTCCGGCTCAATCCGATCTTCCTGAGGAGACTGCTTTAGAAATCGCCCGCGGCGTTCTGATCGATTCCTTCGGGCGTTCGGATGAATGGGTTCAAAACGCCGGAACCGAATCGTATTTTGACATCAGCGATCCTAACCAACCTCTTTGGAAATTCTTCTTTACGCATTGGGATGGCGTTGAACAAAGACAATACGTTGTCCGGCTTCAGGCGGAGACGGGTGAGGTAATCAAAGCATTTGAATATACATCTGATTGCGAGTCCTATGAAAGATTTTAAGCGGCGCTTAATTGCTGTCCAAGCTGGTCACATAACAAACAATGCTCTCTCCATGAGTGATTCATGAAAGGAGCATTGTTTGCGTTCACTTTAAACTCAGATTACAGCCGAACACATTGCAAGAACTGCCTTCGTACCGCCTTCATTTTCCCAGAGTTTTTTCTTTGTTCGCTCTCCAACAATACCATCATTGGTGAGACCGTGTTTTGCCTGGAACTGGCATACTGCAAGCTCAGTTTTTGTTCCAAAGATACCATCAGCGTTATAAAAATCATCGTTAGGAACTCGTTCAAGATCACCGCTGACAATAAGTGTACACTGCAGGTTGAAAACAGCTTGCCCCCGGCTTCCCGATCGCAGGACCTGAGTACTAGGCCCGTACATTTCGTGCATATTCTCCGGCTTGCGTCCAGTACCACCATCACCTTCGCTAGAATACCCCTCGGCCGGAGCAAGAAAATCACCCCTGACCCAGCGATTACTGCCGATACGATACCAGACATAGGTACCGTCAAAAGAATACTCATATGCGGTAACGGAATCGCCCTTATCCAACTTAGAGCCGTTTACTGCAGAATTGACAGTAGGCTGACTCCGGACATTAACGCTGTCTGTATTGCAAAGTGCGCGCCCATTTTCACCCAAGCCTGCGCCATAATCATCAGCTTCTCCAACAATGAACTGCCTTTGCACGAATGCCGGAGTACCATTGTAGACAAGCGTTGCCCACGTAGCATCACAAGTCACGACATTAATCTGCTTACCTTCAGGGATCGTACCAAGGCGACTAGAACTCACACTCTTGGAGGAACGGACATTGACGCCGCCACCATTACTACTCTGAACTACTGCCATAATAATTACCTTCCTTTTATGTTTAGATGTGTTTAGCTGAAGTTTGAGTGGCCACTACTTTCCTTCGCTGATTAGATTTTACTGCAGAAAATGATAGTATAAAAGTGAATTCTCCATGCAGAAAACATGAAGAATTCGTGAAAACAATATTAATTATGAGCCTATATAATTGTCAGCCTACCGCAGACAGTAAAAAATATCTGAACACTAACTCATTTTACAAATATGTGGAGAGGCATTTCGTATGAAAGAACCGCTTTTTTCCAGAATACCAACCCCATTCTCAACAAAACTCTTGTACTTCAAGCCATAACTGCCGTCACCACACCATTGCCATTTAGTTCCACCCTAGCAACTGCTGACTATCATCGTACTCGCCACAGTTCGCCCATTAAAAAATACTCAGTAACCACTTGCTCTCGTAGCCTTCATCCCAACAGGGTACGATGGTGATCTGATTCGAATCGATGTTAATATTTGGGGAAATATCGATATTTCCGTAATAGCGGTCATATTTTGCGTCGTACTTTCGACATGTTCTTCTCTGATAAACATCGTCCACATATATATCGAAGTCAATAACACGAATCGGTTGACCTCCATCGAATCGATTAATCTCGCCTTCAGCATAGATGCGGATATCTGCTGTCTGCCCGTGCAGCCTGCAAGATGCGTAATAGGGAACATCCTCCACGTACATCGTATCCATTCTCTACTCCGATGCATGGTCTTTCGACTGAGTGGTCGGCAGAATGGTTATTATCGGAGTTTGCCAGCCGGAGCGCAGGATGGTAAGAGATTGACGCTTACATGTTCACCATCAGAGCCCATGCTTTTCAGCTAAAGAGGTTCATTAAAGGGGCTGTGCAGGTTTAATTTCTGCAACGGCCCCTTATGACAATCATAATATCATTTTAGGATGGCGGCAACGAAGAACCTATGATTTTTGCTTTACAGACAACTCATTTCACTCATCGAAAGAGAATGTTTAAGAGCCCCATCTAACCTTGGTCGTATCACGGAAGGCTGATATTTACAGAAAGAATTTCACAGAGCCTTCACAATATCTTATTGTTTCCAGAATGAAGAGACAACTACTTCAATCTCTTTTGCATCACATGTAGTAGTCAGCGAACAGACAGTCGTGCCCTCAATCCAGACAAACCGGTTCTTCTCTATATTTGAACTCCTGTATACCCGGATGCCGCCAATTTCCATCAACTCGCCATCTTTATTCTGTTCCAGCGCCAGGTTTGCCGCCTCTACACTGAAATAATGATCCCAAAGAAACTTCATCGTTGCAGTCGGATCAGCTTCATTGATATAAGAAATGGTAAGAATCTGTTCATCGTCAAATCGTATCGCATGGTAATGACCGACACGCCAGCCTTCCGGCAGATGATCGGGACGCAGCGGCTCCGTTCCGAGAAAAGCTACAACAGCCTCCCAGTCCGTCGTTATTAGCCTGTCGGCAATGTTATCATCGCCTGCGGCAACGCCTTCCTCCACAAGACCGGGGTCTATGCTCTGCCCTTGAATGGCGTACTGCTGTTCATCCTCCGTGGAGTTCCCGGATAGCCATTCCCGCTTTAGTATCCCATCCCCCAAAACTGCAAGTACAAGAATCACAGCAAATGCTGCCGCGGCACACGTCCCCATGCGCAGAGCAGCAGTCCGACGCCGCTTCCGCTCTAATCTTCGCATCAATGCGGCTTGATTTTCTTTTCGCTTATCCTCAAACTTAAGCCGTCCTTGCGTACCGATCTGCCAGAGCAGTTCCTCACATGCTTCTACCAATTCCATATCAGCAGCTCTGTCTTTTCGTTCTATTTCGGTTTGCAAGAGTGCTTCAAGTCGGTGTACCGCCTCGTTCTGCGGTATGCTCCCATATTCGATTAACTCCAGTATCTGCATGATACTGGTTTTCTTTTGCCCACCCATCTTTATCACTTCCTTCACTTCATATAGTGCTTGAACAAGTGCAAAGTACATTGTCCAATAAAAAGAAGCATCATCGGATGAAAATGACGTCCCTTAACTCGGATTCTGTCTAACGTACCTCGCACCGAAGTGACGGAAAGTCCGGCCTGCTGCGCCGTGTCTTTTAAGGACAGACCTTTTTCGTAATATGTTCGGAATACCTTTTGCTCCAGCGGCGACAACTCCGCCATGAATTCTTCGACTGTTTCCATGCATTCTGTATGGGCAATCCAGGCCAATACATTATCCATCAAATCCGGAACATCACCATACGCTTCCAGGCTCACGGGCTTGCCGATGATTTCTTCACGCCTCTTGGCTTTCCGAATGTATGACAGCATATAGTGTGAACAACAAGCGGCAAGCCATCCATACTGGTTCTGACTGGAGGCAAAATCCTCAGCATGGCATACCGCACGGTAGAAAGCCTCCTGTACGCAGTCCTCGGCAATAACAGTATAGCGCGAATTATACGAAACCAGCTTCATGCAGTAGCGTTTTAGCGGTGTGTAATACTTAATGTACATTTCCTCGATGTCATTGGAATCAACCTTCACATCATTCATTAACATGCCTCGTTCTCATGTTCTCTTAGGTGCATCGATGTGTTCACTGCCGAAGATGAATAACCGGGATTCTATTTTCGACATTTGGATTCCAGAACCGTATAAATCAATTGGCCAATGCTGTTTAGCAGTTGCGCAGTTTCGTCTGAACATTTGCTGCTCAAAAGCATCAACTGTGCCTTGGCTTCACAAACCGTTTCAGGAAGCGTTTCCAATGTGAGCAGATCATCATTACAGTCATCCAGGACACAGCCCGGTTTCAGTTTGAGTAGCTGACAGAGCTGGATAATCCTGTACAGGCTCAGTTCCTGCGCCCCTCGCTCCATGTTGCTGTATGTCTTGACCGAAACGCCAAGCAATTCGGCAACATCCTTCTGTTTTAAGTTCAGTTGTTGTCGCGCAGCACGAAAATGGCGACCTATACGACGATAATCTATTTCCGAACTCATACGTCCTCCTTCTGACAGCCGTTTTCCCTCTATAGCATTGAATACCATCAATAGCATTGACTTCATTTCAATTTTACTTTGTGTCTCAGCGAAAATAAACGCCGCTATAACGTGGTGTGAACGCTGACAGATTGATTATGCGAAGATTTTTTAAGCAATATTCAAAATACGCTGTAAAAGCCAAGCCTAAAACACTATTAGAAGTGAAAAGGAGTCCGCGTTTCTGTCGAAGCTATTGAGGAGGCGGTCACCGATGAATGCGGCAAAATTGCACGAAAAACGTATGGTCAGCGCCGTTTCTTGCACTCCCTTTCATTGCCGACTTGAACTATGATATGAGAGGAGCAGGAAGGCTGCCGTTCCTGCTCAGATATACCGGAGAAAGGAAGGTTATTGCAGCGATGGACGCTACTTTGCAGAATGTAATCGAAATCGCACTCCAGCAGGGGATCTGGGCTGGTCTGTATATTTACCTGTTTTTTCGAATGCTGAAACAGAATGAAGAACGAGAAACACAGTATCAGGCTACTATTGACAAGCTCAGCGATGACATTCAAAGCGGCATTGAGAACATCCAAAGCAGATTGGATGTTCTGGAGGAGAAGATATCCGATAAGTTCGAGAAATAAAAAAGCACCTTCTCTCTAACTGCTTATGCCGGACTGAGCACTACGCAGCGGACGAAGAGGAGGGCGACTAATGTATACGCAAGAAGACGTTAGAAAGCTCTTTATGCAACGCGGCGAGATAGAAATGGAGCTGAAGGTACGTCAGGCACAATATTATGGCAAGGAAGCAGAAATACCTTCAGAAATGGCGGCGCGAGTCATGGAGCTGCAGCGCGAACTGATGACGATTGACGGGTTCTTTGCGGCGTTGTCAGAAAATGAAGCCTTTGTGATCCAGCACCATCTAATGGAGGAACTGGACTGGCCGCAGACCATGGCCTTGTTTGTACAGAAATGGGGTGTGGAAGCTGAAAAGTCGCTTCGTTCCATGAAGGCCTTGCAGGAAAAAGGCTTGAGAAAAATTGCCCGCTTGCTCAATAGCATGCTTGGAGAGGAATGCTTCGGTGAAAAAAGCATCTTTTCTACAAAAACTTGTTAGGAGCAATGTATTTATGCTTTCTCACGCACTGTAAATAATGAGGGAGGAAAAGTGACTGCTGAAGACAGTCGTATGTCACAGTATAACAAGCAGACCGTTGATAAATTAAGAAAGCCTGGTGGTAAGAAAAGAAACGCCTTTGTAGGAAACTCACACTTCATTCTATCAATGCACCAATTATGAAAGGAGATACAATATGAGCTTTTCGAAAAGGATTCTTGGAGGACTTTTAGCACTGATAGTTCTTATGTCAGGGATTAGTTATTGCCTTGCCGATACAATTATGCCTTTTGCTGATGAGGTTTTCGATGCTACGAAAGTGGAACTGTCATCTTCGGGCAGAGTGAAGCTCTACTGCGCGACATATGGCAATAAGGCTTCAATCAAGGTGACGGCTTGCTGGCTTGAAAAGGAAGTCGGAGGGAAATGGGTATTTGATTGTTCCCTCACGCCTCCTGCCGAGGAAAGTATAAACACAGATGCATATGCCGCAACTTTTAATTGCTTATCTTCAATCGGAAAAGGAAAGTATCGCCTTGCCGCAACGTTCAATGCAGATGGTCATGAAATCACTCGCTACTCGACAGGGGTATCGTTCTAAGTACAAAAAACTCTGAAAATAGTCTAAACGCCTCCCACATAGCAATCGACCTTGCTTTGCGGGAGGCTGCTTTCATTATACTCGGAGTAGATGTGATTCTGCTATCTAAGCAGCAGGTGCCTAATCCTTATGAGCATGAGTTTAGGGCACTTCCTGCCGTATATTAGCCTATCATTTTTGCACTTTCTGTAAACACACAGAAGTGCTTTTTATGTACTTAGTTTTTCTTTCAAATTGAGCAATAGTGATTGAAAACCTTGAACGTGCAACGACATTTACCTTTATAGTATTGAGAATCATGTCCTGAGCGGTTTCCGGTAGGTGATCGTACATGTATATGGTTTCCCTGTTCTGTTCTTTCTCATCAAACAAAACTTTCTAAAGTGGAAAGGTTTTTTCCTATATGACCTCTATCATGTAGTGCAGAAGGGAGGTGTATGGGGTGAACGCCGCTACGAGACGTATGGCCATATGGCACACGCTATGCTGTCGCCGGCATATCAAAATGAGAGAGCTGGCTGAAATGTATGGCGTAACTACCAGAACCATTCGCCTCGATGTTGAGCATTTGTCCCTTACTTATCCTATTGAAACAGTCCGTGGCAGATATGACGGCTGTGTCAAGATTCCTGACTGGTATATTCCAACGACGAGTCCGCTGAATGCAATCCAGATGGATTTCCTTGTTAATCTTCAGAAAACGATGGTAGGCACGGATGCGGACATGCTTCGCGGCATCATCAGCGCGCTCACACCCATGTGAGCGCAAGTCTGATCTTGCGGGAAAGCCGGTCAACCCCTTCTTTGTACCTTGATAATCGAATAACGCAGCATTCCGATACGTTATGGGAAACCGACTGAGCGGCAAGTACGCCACGACCCTTGCAAAAGGCGAGCGATCTATACTCATGCAGCAGGTACAGCGGGCAGGCTGTATTGGTTGATGTCGGTGGACCTCACAATGATACTTCCGCCCAGTCACAGCTCGAGCGTGATAAAACCGTCGCAAGCAATGAGGGTGGCTCGCCATCAGCATGGAGAGGGATGAAAAGTCCATGAGGGCATGCCTACGCCCTATCGGAGCGCTGCTTTCACTTTTCTTCGAATACCAGTTGAATTTCAACCATATCACAAGACGAGCAAACCTAATGTTGTGTGTTCGTCTTGTGATATGGCCGATCTCATTTTCTGAAAAGACAAACTTGCCAAATGTTTGGCAGGCTGATATGCTTGAAGAGGTGAAGTTATGAACCTTGACAACGATAAAAAGTCGCTACCAATTGTGCAGGCGTACCGTGATGTGGTTACAGCCAACGGCTGTAAGGTTTCTCTGTGTTTCCGCACCGAATCTGATGTTCAGATCAAGCGTGCGGTTGCAGAGATGCTCCTGGCTACATCGATCAAAAGAAGGAGTGATATCCATGAAGCGAGTTTTATGCCTGTACAGAGTATCCACGAAAGGACAAGTGGATGAAAAAGATGATATTCCCCGGCAGCGCCGCGAGTGCCATGATTTCATCGACAAGATGGAAGATTGGGAGTTTTATGATGAACGCTTGGAAAAAGGCGTTTCCGGATTTAAGGTTGCCACCAGCAAACGCGATGAAATTCAAGAGATTCGCGCTTTAGCCGAAAAAAAGAAATTTGATGTCCTATTGGTTTTCATGTTTGACCGCCTTGGACGCAGAGAAGATGAAACGCCTTTTCTTGTTCAGTGGTTCATAGAGCATGGCATTGAGGTCTGGAGTACCCGCGAGGGACAGCAACGGCTCGATAATCGTGTGGACAAGCTCTTGAACTTCATGCGATACTGGCAGGCCGGCGGCGAAAGTGAAAAAACTTCCATGCGCGTCAAAGCGGCTCATACGCAAATGACCGCCGATGGCATCTGGCGGGGCGGTACACGTCCCTTCGGCTACAAGCTGACACACAATGGTCGTATCGGCAAAAAGAACCGCCCTCTTTACGATCTCTCCATTGATGAGGTCGAAGGCCCCATCGTCAAGGAGGTTTTTGATCTCATCATCCATGAAGGCTATGGTACGCTCCGAGCTGCCAACTATCTCAATGACAAGTATGCTTCGCTGGGCAAAATCTGGACGGCGCAGACCATTCGCAGCATGCTGCGGAATGTTATCTATACCGGACGGATGCACATGAACGATACCATATCCGCTCCCAACGAAGCCCTCCGTATCATATCGGATGAAGATTTGGAGTTTGCAAAGTATGCGTTGAGCGCTCGGATTCCGCGCAAATACCATTCACAGAGAAAAGCTGAGGATGAGGCTTTGCCGGAAGATGCCCAAACCAAAACAAGCGTCTATGGCGCAACGCTGCTGTCGGGACTCCTGTATTGTGCGCACTGCGGTCACAAGCTGGTCGGCGGTTACTGCACAAAGCAGCGCAGCAATCGTGCTTACCATCGTCCCATCTATCGCTGTTACAACGGTTCGGTCAAAGCCAAAGGCTGCGGTGGGCAATCGGTATATTCTGCCATGAAGATCGAAGCGGCCGTTCTTGAGATCGTCCGAGAATACTTTCATCATATCTCCACTACGATGGAGAGTGTGTGGCAAGAGCAGGCGCGTATCCAGCTCCGCAGCAAGCAAAAGGCACATCTGAAAGCAGCAAAAGCTGACTACGCAAAACTGCAAGCACAACAGACCAAACTCCAGCAGGAAGTGCTTAAATCTCTCATGGGCGAGAGCACGTTTGATACCGACCTCTTAAAGAAGATGCTGAGTGATAATACTGCGGCACTGGCTCAAGCGGAGTCCATCATGGAGTCATGTGAAGCTGACAAGGATGCTGAAGAAGAACGTATTCAATATCTTTCTCAGCAGTACCGAAGTATTACCGATTGGGCTGAGGAATTCGATGCCTCTGACAACGACAACAAAAAAATGATTCTGGCAAGAATCATCGAAAAAATCACAGTAGACCGCAACTACCATCTCAACATCACCTTCTTCGTAACGGAAGAATCATTCCAGGAGAAAGTAGGTATAGAGCAATCTGCTGTGATGATAAGCGAAGCTGAGCGACAAATCCGTCAAATGGCCATGTGAGCCGCATTTGGCTGAAGGCCGCTTGGGGCGCACGAAGGAATACTCCGTTAGCGCGCTACATTCGCATTGTAGAGGTCAGGGGTTCGAATCCCCTTAGCTCCAC
>ERZ1026884.577-NODE-577-length-23558-cov-9.490023_pt1 | contig 23558 bp, 25 predicted proteins | sample MGYA00380172_ERZ1026884 | MGnify/ENA primary metagenome ERZ1026884 (study PRJEB33269, sample SAMEA4719808) | human gut metagenome | biome: human-associated habitat; feature: organic feature; material: feces | place: Cameroon | collected 2013-10 ... | reverse complement strand
AGTATATAATATATTGATTATCAATAACTTATATATTAGCATTTATTTTTTTGCTACCAATTTATCGAAAAATGACTAATGACTTTTTGTCAATAACAACCATTAACGCATTGATTCTCAATAATTTACGCGCACAAAAAAAGTCATTTTTTGCGTCATTCTGCCCCGAAAAGTCATTTTTTGACTGTAACCAAAAGTATACAAACAGGGCGTTTTCGGGCTTCAATCGTTAATTTTGCCGTGCGGTCATTTTTGCGTCAAATGACTTTTTGAAATCTGTTCATTTTCGCGCTACAAAAAAATAAATTTTTCCCCGTAAACACTGGGGAAGTGAGCCGATTTTAACATTTCGAAACGCCACAAATTTGCAAAAAATTTGGATTCCCCTTTTTCGCGTTGTAACTTTGCACTCGCAAGCTTGCTAATACACGCTCCATTTGGGCGAAAAACGATTCCGAAGGAACTCCGATATCATTCCGAAGGAATGCAACCCCCATTTTGGAGCCATTCACTAACCCAAAAAAACTACTATCATGGCAATAATTACTCCCATTGACATCATCAATGGGGTCTCAGGTAAGTTTGGTGGCGGTAACTCAAAAGAGAACTTCGCTACGAACAAGTGCAGCTATCGCATTCACTTGGCAAAGAGAGTCAACCCTTTCCAGGTAGGGTGTTTAAAATCCAAAATATTGGGTGTGAATTTGCTTCGAACGGTAAATGGGCAAAATTAGAACAAATTCATAGCAAAGGCAGAGCAAATCAGTGTAATGGCGAATAACATAATTTGTCAGCGGAATATGGGGGAATTATGGTGGTGTGGCGATGTTCTGAGTGTTTTTTTTACAAAAACAAGGGTAAAATGCAATTTTCTCTTTGCAAATATTTGGGTTCTAAGATTTTTTTTGCAAATTTGGTGCGATAAATCAGTAACAAATATAAAAAACACTCATAAAAGTGCCATGAAAGACGGGCAAAAAAGCTTATGATGGACAAAAAAGAGAATGACATTTTGTTTTCGCGCACGGTAAAGGCTGGTAAGCGCGTGTATTACATCGACGTGAAGTGCGACCGTAAGGGCGACTTTTACCTTTCGCTCACTGAGAGCAAAAGATTAAAGGATGTGGACGATATGCAGAAACCAATGTTTGAAAAACATAAGATATTTCTGTATCGCGAAGACTTAAACAAGTTTCAGCGTGCATTGAGCGAGGCAGCAGACTTTGCGCAGCAAGAGGCTCATAACGTTGGTGCTGTGGAGTGGACTGGGGAATATGCACCCCATGGCGATTCTGCTGGGTATGTAAATGAGGAAGAGGACGAGCAATTTGACTTGAACTTGGAATTTTAAACTTAGGGTAAAAAAATGCTGTAAATGTGGCGTTTTGCCTTAGTAAAGTTTTGTGGTGTGAAATAAAAGATGTATTTTTGCAGCCGATTTGTCCTGCACAGGCTGAAAGGCCTATCGTGTGATGGCGAATTAAGCGAGATTAAGTCTTGGTGTGCATGCAGCATGGCGAGGCCGAAACTTAATTTAGAGTAACACAACAAATTTAATTTTTTAAACAACAATGAAGCAAATTGCAATCAATGGTACTGTACGTACCGAGCTTGGCAAGAAGGCCACAAAAGAAATTCGTAAGTCTGGCAACGTTCCTTGCGTAATCTACGGTGAGAAGAAGGACGAAAATGGCAATCCCCTTGCTATTCACTTCTCTGTAAGCGAAAAGGAAATTAACAAGCTCATCTACACTCCCCACATCTACCTCGTTGACATCAACATCGACGGCGTTGACTATAAGGCTGTGTTGAAGGAAGTACAGTTCCACCCTGTAAAGGACAATGTGTTGCACGTAGACTTCTATGAAGTACACGCTGAGAAGCCCATCGTTATGGGTGTACCCGTTCAGGCTCAAGGTTTGGCAGCTGGTGTTCGTGCCGGTGGTCGCTTGATGATGATGGTTCGTAAGCTCAACGTACGCGCTATGTACGATCAGATTCCTGAAAAGCTCTTTGTAGACGTTACTGCATTGCAGCTCGGTAAGACAATTAAGGCTGGTGACCTTCAGTTCGAGGGTCTTGAAATGGTAACTCCGAAGGAGGTTATCGTTTGCGCTGTTAAGATGACTCGTGCAGCTATGGGTGCTGCAGCTGCTGCTGCCGCCGCTGCTAACGCATAATTTTAGCAGACTCATGGTTAAGGGTTGAGCGTGATGCAAAGCTCCTAATTCCCCTTTGGGGTTATGAGGGTTTTGGCGCTTAGCCCTTAATTTTTTTGTGTATTGGGGGTGTTTTGCTTTGGGCAAGATGATTCCTTAGACTATATAATAAAGAAAACGACAAGGGTTATGTGGATAAAGATGTGGGGCGCCCTGAGGGCTTTTATGTGTAAGGGGGCTACGCAGCAACATGGCAACTTGTTATTAACTTCTGACACAGTGAATTATTTGATAGTAGGTTTGGGTAATATTGGCGATGAATATGCCCGCACCCGTCACAACATAGGTTTCAGAGTATTGGACGCCCTTGCTGGAGCGTCCAATCTTGCGTTTGACGACAAGCGTTATGGTTTTGTGACCACCTTGAAGGTGAAAAACCAAACGCTCATTTTGCTGAAGCCTTCTACTTATATGAATCTCTCGGGCAATGCTGTGCGCTATTGGATGAACGAAATGAAGATTCCTGTAGAGCGCGTGTTAGTGGTGGTAGACGACCTTTCGTTGCCCTTTGGACAATTACGCATGAAGTCTGGTGGAAGCGATGGCGGACACAACGGACTGAAGCACATAGCCTCGGTGCTTGGCACGCAGAAGTATGCCCGATTGCGCTTTGGCATTGGTAACGACTTTCCGCGTGGCGGACAGGTGGACTATGTGCTGGGTGAATTTGGCGAAGAGGATTTGAAAACGATGGATGAACGCTTAAAAGTGGCTGGCGAGGCTGTGAAAACTTTTTGTTTGGCGGGCATCAATGTGGCAATGAATCAGTTTAATAATAAATAAGAGGGGGCTGAATTACTATTGGGGTGGTTTGGCTACTCTAAAGGGTGGTTCTAAAAACTCTGATTTTAAAACTCTAAAAACTCTACGTATTTATGGTAACTGCTGCAAACGAAGCGCGGTTAGACAAGTGGCTTTGGGCTGCACGCATTTATAAAACGCGCACACTGGCTGCTGATGCTTGCAAAAACGGACGTGTTACGATAAATGGTGCTCAGGCTAAACCTTCGCGCACGGTGAAAACGGGCGATGAGGTGGGCGTGAAAAAGTCGCCCATCACTTATACCTTCCGCGTGAAGCAGGCTATTGAGAAGCGTGTGGGGGCTAAGTTATTGCCCGATGTGCTTGAAAACATTACGTCGGCACAGCAATATGAGTTGCTCGAAATGAGTCGTATTAGTGGTTTTGTGGGACGTGCACGTGGAACGGGACGTCCGACGAAGAAAGATCGTCGCGCACTCGATGAGTTTGCTGAAGAAACTCCGATGTTTCTTGACGATGACTTTGACTTTGATGTGTGAGGGCGTCGTGTGTGATTGGTGAACGTAGTTTTACATTAACCTTTTATAATCTCTTAATTAAAGATGCAAGAAAGTAAATGGGCATCGACCGTGGTGTTGGTAGATGCAGATTATTTAGACAGTGTGGCACAAGACCTGACGGTGAACTTTGGACGTATGCTCAATCGTGAGATAGCCGAGGGAGACCTTTGTCATTGGCTTGACTGTGTGGCATTGGACGGAGGTTTGCGTCCAGAAAAGAATGATGTGCAGGTGCATTTTTTGCATGCAAAAGAGAAAAAGGCTCTTGCATATTTTAAACCTTCGCTTTTCGAGGAAGATTTGAACGGACTTGCGTTCGACGATAACTTAGGGCATTTTAGCTTGTTTGCTTTCCCCGTGGAAAATGTGGTTTCAGCCGATGAGTTCTTTTTGCAATCACTCACAATGTTGGCTGATGCCAAGGAGGTAAAGCGCTTGCTCGTGGTGGGCGATATGCGTGCCTATGGCGAAGCTGTAAAGAATATTTGTGCTCAAACCGATGGTAAGGAGATTACGTTGTTTGCCATGGAACCTCAAACGGGCACGGGTTTTCGACAAGAAATATTGGGCTATTCGCTTATGGCAGCATTGGGCATTAGTGCCGACGAGTTGAGATAAGCTTACGCCCTGAAAAAATAGCACACGAAAGGTGCTATTGAAAGGCATTTTTGCAGATAGACTTCAAAGTGTATTGGCATTTTAAGTAAAATGTGTAACTTTGTAGGCAAGTTGTGTTTTAGGCTTTGATGGAAAGACCTTGTGAGGGTGCTTGACGCAAGGCTGATGATGCATACTAAAAAAACTTTGTCATGAATAATTCGGCTGTGCAAAACGTAAAATTGCGTTATGGCATTGTGGGAAATTGCGAAGCACTGAATCGTGCCATCGAAATTGCCCTGAAAATAGCTCCCGTGGACCTATCAGTGTTGGTGGTTGGCGAGAATGGTGTGGGAAAGGAGTCTTTTCCACGCATTATTCATGACCACAGTTTGCGTAAAAACAAAAAGTATTTTGCTGTGAACTGTGGCGCGATTCCTGAAGGCACGATAGATTCGGAACTCTTTGGTCATGAAAAAGGTGCTTTTACAGGAGCTATAGAACAGCGCGAAGGATATTTTGCGGCTGCAAATGGGGGTACGCTGTTTCTTGACGAGGTAGGCGAACTGCCCTTGCAAACGCAAGCGCGACTGCTGCGTGTGCTCGAAACTGGCGAGTATATTCGTGTAGGGTCGAGCGAAGTGCGAAAAACCGACGTGAGAATTGTGGCTGCTACCAATGTGAATATGGAGAAGGCCATTGCGGAGGGTAAATTTCGCGAAGATTTATATTATCGCTTAAACACAGTGTCGATAGCTGTGCCTGCATTGCGTGAACGTGGTGCGGACGCTGCATTGCTATTTCGCAAGTTTGCACTCGACATGAGCGAGAAATATAAAATGCCTGCCATTAGCCTTGACGAGGATGCACAACGTATGCTTTTGGGCTATTCTTGGCCTGGTAATGTGCGACAGCTAAAGAACTTGGCTGAGAACATGAGTGTAACCGCAGGCGAACGTGTGATTACGCCCGAAATATTGAGCCTCTATTTGCCTAAAGAGTCGCACAGCAAGCAGCTTGTGACTGTGGGAAGCCCCGAAAAAGAAACGCATAGTTTTGAGGCAGAACGCGAATTTTTATATCAAATTCTGTTTGAATTGCGTAGAGAGGTGGCTGAACTGAAGCGTTATGTTCGCAATCAGCAAGATGGGGGCATGGCTGCTCACACCACGGTTGATAACAAGGGACTGATGTTAGAGCACGATATTCCATCCGTAAATATTGCCCCTAAAGACAATGCGGACATGGGATATTGGGAGGCTGAAGAAGTGAAGGACGAGGAAAATTCGACAGAAAGCCCTGAACCACGTGGCAGTGTAGAGCTTGCAGGTGGTAAGGCAAACACGGATATGCCTACCTCGCTCGACGACGTGGAACGCGAAATGGTGCAACGTGCGCTTGAGGCGAATAATGGCAAACGCAAAGCTGCTGCCGAACAGTTGGGCATTTCGGAACGCACACTCTATCGTAAAATAAAGGAATACGGACTGGAATGATAAAGAAAATAGCATATTTCGTTGTGCCTGTGGTGTTGCTCACCTTGCTCACTGCTTGCAGTATTAGCTATAAATTTACGGGTACGAGCATTAACTATGACTTGATAAAGAGCATACAAATAGACAAGTTGGTGAATCGTGCTCCTTATGGTTGGGCACCCATGGAGGCTATGCTCAATAACAAGTTGCAGGACGTTTATGCCAATCAAACCCGACTTAAACTGGTGAAACGTGCTGGCGACTTGCACATTGCGGGCGAAATTGTGAGCTACGACCAGTTTAATAAAGGTATTTCGGCAGATGGTTATGCCTCGCAGGTGCAACTGAGAATGACGGTGAACATCCGTTTTGAAAACTCTAAAACCAACGAAAGGTGGGAGAAGCAGTTTAGCGCGACAAGCCAATACGACTCGAACCAACAACTCACGGCAGTGCAAGAGCGCTTGGTTACGGAAATGATTAAGGATATTTGTGACCAAATATTTAATGCTACTGTAGCCGATTGGTAAACTTGTGTGTGCAAGTTGACGACTGAGGCACGATGCTCCTTTTTATATATAAAAGCGAGCAACAAGGAAATTTTGATATATAAAAAACATTGAAGTCGTCTAAACTTTTATGAAGTTCAAAATTTGCCTTTTTTGAAGCGTTTTTTGGCATTGAAGAGGGTGTGTAGCGAGCTACACGGTCGATAAAAGGTCAAAAAAACGGTCAAAGAGAAAAGGTGAAGATTGAATAAGATATAATAGTTTATATCTAATTGAAAAGTTTAGACAACTTCATAATACGCAATATTAAATGGAATCAATAGCCGAGCTTATTGCTCATCCCGAACAACTGAATAAAGATACGCTCCACGGGCTCAGAGAACTCGTGGCTAAGTATCCGTATTATCAGGCTGCCCGGCTCTTGTTTCTTAAAAACCTCTTTTTGTTGCACGATCCGCTCTTTGGCGAGGAATTAAGGCGTGCTGCCATTTACTTGCCCGACCGAAGGGTGCTGTTTAAAATGGTGGAGGGCGATAATTATAAAATTCAGCCTACACCCTTGCACAAGGATGAGGACAAAAAGCAGGAAGCGGGTGACAGAACGCAGTCGTTGATTGATAATTTTCTTCGTACAGCATTGCCAGAGGAGGCCTCGTCAGCTTCGACACCACACCATAAGCCTACGGCGGCGGATGCTACAGGCGATTATGCTGCTTTTTTGTTGCAGCTTGATGATGCTGAACCTGCTGAGGGTAAAAGCGAAATTGCATCCGACCGAAGCACGGAGCTTATTGACGACTTTATAGGAAAGAAGCCCGAACGCATTCAGTTGCAAGACGATCCGCAGTTTAAACCAGAATTGCAAAATGATGAGAAAGATGAAGCCGATGACAGTGCTGAAGATGGATATTTGACCATGACTTTGGCAAAAATATACATCAAACAGCAAAGATATGAGAAGGCTCTTGAAATTATACGCAAGGTAAACTTGAATAATCCGAAAAAAAGTAGTTACTTTGCAGACCAAATCAGATTTTTGCAAAAGCTGATTGTTAATAAAAATCACGAAAAAGCAGAATAAAACGCTTATGGCTTCGGTATTCGTTATTATTTTAACCCTAATTGCTGCACATTTGCAGTGGTTGTTTTAGTGCCGATGGTGCTGTTTGCACTGCGTGGTTTTCAATGCAATGTGGGACTTAAATGCCTTGTGTTGCGCTTTCCTTTAAAAATAGAAAATAAAAACAAAACAAAAAATAATAAAAGACAATGTATTCAGTACTCGTAATTTTGGCTGTGATTGTTGCCATCTTGCTTACGTTTATCGTACTCATTCAAGAGTCAAAGGGTGGTGGTCTAGCCTCAAATTTTGCTGCTTCAAACCAAATTATGGGTGTGCGCAAAACAACCGACGTGGTTGAAAAAGCCACTTGGGTGTTGGCAGCTCTTTTGGTAGTGATTTCAGTTGTAACTATCTTCTTTGCTCCTCGTCAAAACGATACGGACAAGGTTATCACTGGTGCAGCTGCTACAACTCAGGCTCCTGTGCAGACTCAAGCTCCCGCACAGACTCAAGCTCCTGCACAAGCAGGTAATGCTCAGCCTGCTACTAAATAAACGATAGTTTTAAAAGGAAATTTAGAATTTCATGAGGTTGTAAACGCTGCCTATGCAATAGTTGGGTGGCTTTATGACCTCATGTTTTTTTAGATGGGTTTGGGCGATTGACTTGCCCAAAAACTGTTTTTAAAAGTGATTACGTATCGTGCTACAGTTTGCATTTCTCCTTTTTCTGCTCTTATTCTTTCATGCGCAAAGCGATGTGTTGGCGTATGAATGGAGTTGTGTGATGGGGCATTATGTGGCTCCATCTCCTTGGTTGAGCGCTTTAGGGTTGACCGTTGTGTTTGCATGTTTGGGGTGGGGCACAGAGTGGTTGCTAAAGCGTGTTTGCACTACTGCCAAATCGTGGACTTGTGTGTGCTTGGCATGGTTGGCAGTGGCTGGTGTGAGTGGGACGTTTGTGTCGTGGCAATATCAGCTGTTGCTTGCGCTAATAGCTATAGCTTTGGGCGTATTGTTGCATTGGCTCAATGGTAAAGAGGGATTTGGCAAGGTTAAAGTTGCCACCTTTTATCATACTTTTTTATGGGCTGCAATGCAGTTGCTTGTGTTGTGCTTATTTGTGGGGGTAGGCAATGGGGTGACAGACTTGCAGCATTATGAATTGCGCACAGCACAGGCTTTGCAATCGGAACACCCCAAACGTGCCTATAAAGTGGGCGATAAATCGTTTGTAACCTCTCCTCGCTTATTTGCAATGCGCTGTTATCTGTTGGCAAAGACCCATAAAAAAGGTTTGGCAGATAAGATATTTGAACAAATGGTGCCTAAGGGAGGAGCTGAAAACTTGTTGATTCCCAACGATGAAATGCAAAATTTGCTTTTCCCTGCTTCGCATTTAACCCAGTTGTTAGGTTGCAGCAGACACCAAGGTGAGGATGCGTTGACGTATTTGCGACGTTGTGCTTGGTTGTCGGCATTTAGAAATGGGCAAAAGCACTCGGCTGCCATTGATTATTATTTGTGTGCTTTGTTGCTTAATCGTCAGTTAGACCGTTTTGCCACAGAGATTGTGCGTTTTTATCCGCATGCGGTAGATACGGGAACACTCCCTACTTATTATGCGCAAGCCCTGATGCTTTATAGACGTACGTGCTCGCAGCCCACTGTGTTTTATGAAGATAACAGTGTAGAGGCGAACTACCAAGATTATACGGATATGGCAGACACATTGTCGACTGCCATGCGCTATAATCTGTTGCGTCGCTCGTATGGCGAAACATATTGGTGGTGGTATAGTTATGGTGAACATTGAGGTAGGTGAATGAGAAACTGCTTTTTTGAATTTCTGCATTTAGATGTGTGGATGAGATAGTGGTTGATGGGGCAGAATTTAGGATATTGTAGTTTTGTTTGAGGGTATTGTTTAATTCAATTATTATCAACGAAAATGCGTAGGCCTAAGGAGATAGTAAGAGTTGTCGTTGTGTTGTCGGTATTGTCGACACTCGCAATTTTTGTTGTGAGTATATTGCTCCCTTGGTGTTGTGAGAGGGGCGGGCAAGATGGGGCATTGACCGAAACAGAGATGCAGAATATCGAACGAATAGACAAGCAGATAAAGTGTGCTAAGGAGGCGAGAAAAGAGAAGGACTCGCAGGTGCATTTATCGGCATCACTTCGTCCGTTCGATCCTAATCATGCCGATTCTTTAACCCTACTGTCGTTGGGGTTAAGCAAATGGCAGGTAAAGAACATGTTGGCTTATCGCAGAAAGGGTGGACGTTGGCGCTCGCCCGATGATTTGCGTAGACTTTATGGCTTGACCGAAGAAGAATTTAAACGATTAAGACCTTATGTGCGTATTGCTGAAGCTGATAGACGTAGCAAATTTGTTCCGTTCCCTCGTAAAGAAGACTACGGGGTGCCTATGGCTGAGAGGGTAGACTATGAACGTGTTGAAAAATTGACTGAAGGCACAAAGATTTCGCTTAATATGGCTGATACCACTTTGCTCAAAAAAATTCCAGGCATAGGCAGTTATAATGCACGTAAAATAGTGAAATATCGCGAGAGTATGGGTGGCTTTGTTAGTGTGCGCCAAATAGAAGAGATAGAAGGATTGCCCGCAGGACTTTCGCGATGGTTTGAGAATGACTCGCATGAGACTAAGGTGCGAAAGTTGCGCATTAATAAGGCTTCGTTTAAAGAACTTGTGCGTCATCCATACCTTGATTATGAACAAACTAAGGCGATTGTGAATCATATTCGTAAGTATGGACCGATACGTTCTTGGCAAGAATTGCGACTCTATAAAGAGTTCAGTGACAAGGATTTTGAGCGTTTAGCACCTTATGTTGATTTTAAATAAAATAGGGGGATGGGGTAGATGTTCAAAATCTGCATAAATTTTGTTCTGTTCTAATATAGAATGGGTAGATTTTTGTCAAAAAAACGCTCCATGTTTATTTAAAAATGGAGCGTATATTTTAAAAGAAAAATAAGAGGCTTTAGACAAGCTCAGTGTAGTGTGGAATATCGTGCAGATATTCTACACTCATTTTTTTATAGTCAATGTGGCAGCAGTAGTGTGCTAAGCCATTGCTCACAATGAGATAGTCGGCTTTAAGTACACTGTTGTATGAATAAATCTGTTGAAAAACAGCTTGGGTAATGTGTATGTGTGGGGCTTTATATTCAATAATAACACGTGGTACTCCGCCATTTCTGTTGTATAAAACGCTGTCGCAACGTCGTGCCACACCGCCCACATTAATTGTAACTTCGTTGGCTAGCAACGCGGTGGGGTAGCCTTTTTGTTCTACTAAAAAATGCGTGAAATGTTGGCGCACCCACTCTTCGGGTGTAAGACGCAAATACCGACGTCGTAAGAAATCGAATATCACAGTTTGTCCGTCTTTATTTGCTAATTTAACATCGTAAGCAGGAAGATTGAGTGTTTGCATTTTCTATTTTGTTTGTGATTGTGAAAAGTGCTTCGCGAAGATAGGCTGGGCACTACTTTGCTCCCGCGAAGATAGGCTTCGGTTCGGCAATAAAAATAAAAATCCCTTGGCTTTTTATTTTGTATTGCTCTCACCTTGCACTATCTTTGCATAACATACGGAAATAGGCTTGTAGAGCTTTTGTGGCTTACTTGTCTTTCTCCTTGCATATACAAAAGTACAAATAATATGACAACAAAAGAAGAAATCATCGATAACTGGTTGGTGAGATACACAAAAATGCCATTGCAAGACTTTGGCGATCACATATTACTTACCAATTTTAATAATTACGTAGATATATTTTGCCGTCAGTGTGGCGTTGAACCTGTGGGCTTTGATGCCAATATGCGTGCTGTAACAGCCGATGGCATCACTATGATAAACTTTGGCATGGGAAGTCCTAATGCAGCGCTGATAATGGACCTTCTGGGTGCTATAAAGCCTAAGGCATGCTTGTTTTTAGGTAAGTGTGGTGGCATATCCGAGAAAACACAGTTGGGCGATTATATTCTGCCTTTGGCAGGTATTCGTGGCGAGGGAACCTCGAACGACTACTTCCCACCCGAAGTACCAGCATTGCCTGCATTTATGTTGCAACGTGCTGTTTCGACTGCTCTGCGCGACAATAGTCACGATTATTGGACAGGCACAGTCTATACGACAAACCGTCGTGTGTGGGAGCATGATGAACGCTTTAAAACCTATTTGCGTGAAACCCGCGCAATGGCTGTAGATATGGAAACAGCAACTCTCTTTTCGTGTGGATTCTATAATCATATTCCTACGGGTGCCTTGTTACTTGTGTCAGATAATCCTATGGAAGCCGATGGCGTGAAGACTGAAGCAAGCGATAATAAGGTGACGCAGGACTTTGCCGAGACGCATGTACGCATCGGAATTGAGAGTATGAAGTTGATTATTGGCGATCGCAAAACTGTGCGTCACCTAAAATATGATTGGTGATGGCAGGATATACAGGAACATTTAAAAAGAAACCAGCAGGCATCACTTACGACCAAATTTGTCGTGATGTGCAAGCTGGCAATCTTAAGCCTATTTATTATTTAATGGGCGATGAGAGCTACTACATCGACCGTGTGGCAGACTTTATTGTCGATACCATTTTAAAGCCTGAGGAACGCGATTTTAATTTAATTACGTTCTTTGGTGCGGATGCAGATATTGATGCCATAGTGACTGCTGCAAGGTCTTATCCGATGGCAGCACAACACATGGTTATAGTGGTTAAAGAGGCACAAAATTTAAAGAATATAGGGCATCTCGAAGCCTATTTTCGTAAGGTGCAACCCAGTACTATACTTGTGTTTTGCCATAAGAATGGTGTGCTCGATCGTCGCACCAAAGTGGCTACTCTCATAAATAAAGAGGGAGTGCTCTTTGAGTCGAAAAAACTCTATGATAACCAACTTCCCACTTTTGTGCAGAATTATCTGCGTCGCAAGCATGTGGCTGCTGCTCCTGGGGCTGCTGAGATGGTAGCAGAGTGTGTGGGTGCTGACCTTAACCGTTTGGCTTCAGAGCTCGACAAACTGCTCATTGCATTGCCCGAAGGCGAAAAAGTAGTTACAACACAGCTTGTTCAACAGCATATTGCCCTTACCAGAGATTTTAATGTGTATGAGCTGTTGGATGCTATTGGACAAAAAGACGTGCTGAAAGTAAATAGAATGGCGAAATATTTTTACAATAATTCGAAAGATATTCCTCGCACACTTTCCTCTCTCTTTACTTATTTCTCTAATTTAATGCTGTCGTTTTATTCGCCCGACAAGTCTCCTGCAGGTTTAGCATCGTGGTTGGGTATGACGGATTGGCAGGTAAAGAAAAATGTATTGCCTGGCATGCGCCTTTATTCGGGCATGAAGGTGATGAATATTTTGGGAGAGATACGACGCACTGATGCTCGTCTAAAAGGTTCTGAAGGTTCGCATACGCCAGCTGGTGACTTGATGAAGGAATTAATGTTTTTTATATTACACTGACGTTCGGTTGGTGTTTTGATATTTTTCAAAGAGCTTTTGGTATTGCGCCAAAAGCTCTTTTTTGTAGCGCTTTTTGGGATGGGGTGGGAGAGGGAATTTGCTTCGTTGCTGAGGGATGTAAGAAGATGGGAAAACAGCGTTCTTGTCGTCTTTATTTGAGAGATTTTATGGGTATGAAAATAGGCTGAAAATTTCTCTTCTGTTTGGCAGATTCGAACACAGAGCGTTCATACAGTAGTTGGTTGTTGTTGCTTGTAGTTTTGTGCGTAAATTGTTCGGTTTTTCAATTCACTGCTTTTTCTATTTGCGGTTCTAATCTGTACAAAAGCAAAGATCCTTCCCTTCAGCCCTATCTTATTCTTTCTTTTATCGTAGACTGTGGCTTGCTGTAAGTGGTGGTTTTGGGCTTGAAAATGTAGGTAAATCTCCCACAGTTTCTTGTCCATGGAAGTAGAAAATGTAAATTTTGCCGTTTTAGGGGAGAAAAAGTGCCTTAAAAAGGTGATTTTTGAAAAATAAGTGTTTAAAATGCTACCTATAGCAAGCAAAAACGATTTACATTCGTTCTAGATTGAGAGAGGATGAAATAAGGCGTTTTTAATGCAAATATATTGATAATCAAATAGATACGTAAATAATTGTGCGCTGTGGCTGCTTTAAAAGTAAAGAATTGGGCATTTGTAGGTGTGCAGAAAAATAAGCAAATAATGATCTTCTTTTTTAAGCCGAAATTTAGATTAAGGATTTGTTAGCATTTACAAGTTTAACTATGTAAATGTAAATATGTAAAACTGAATATGAAAATACAAATTGTGATATTTGTAAATTGTTCAATTACTCAGTATTTAAAATGGTAAATATATAGCTTTTAAAATGTAATATAGTAAATCGGTTTTGTTGATTGATATTTATGCACTCATTTAATTCAAGTGTAATGTGTTGAAAACCAATAAAAACGGCTTTTTGTTCGTGAAAAAGTTGATTAAATAGTGCATGGTTTTTGTATGTATGAATTTTTGGGTTGTAAAATAGTTGTATTTTGGTTGTAAGTGTTTGAAAACCAATAAAAACGCTGATTTGATGAATTGTTTTGCTTTAATTACTTGCAGCGTCTATATAGGTCTGTAAATCTGTAAAATGTAAATTTGGTTTTATTATGTAAATTGGTAGATTTTAAAATGCGAATCTAGATATTTAAATGTAAATTCTAAAATAATTTGGAAATGTGTTGTTCAAATGAACGAGATTCTTTACCTTTGTAAACGCTAAGAGAGAGAGGCTGTTGCACCTCCTCTTGTTGCAGTTGTCTGGCTGAAGGTTGAAAAGCGCACTTTTGTACCTCAAAATTCAGTTTGGGGTAAACAGCAAAAAAGTGGATTGCGATGTGCTTAAAAACACCTTTAGCTATCTCTTGAAAAGGCATCCTCTTTTAGCCACCAAATTTGATTGGTGAAAAGATGCAGCGCCAAAAATTGTTCAATTTTTCTGACCTATATTTGTGATAGAGGCATGGCAGGTGCAGCAGATAGTCCTTTCATCGTTTGTTTGGGCACTTAGAAAACAGATAATACATCCTATAATATAATAAAGGAACTGATATGATCGATAGAATACGTACCATCATGGAGCACTACAAGCTCTCGCAACAAGATTTCGCAACGCTGATAGGAATTTCGGCTGCTACACTCTCCAGTATCTTTAATGGTCGCACCCAACCTTCACAAAGAGCTGTAACCGGTATACACCAAGCTTTCCCCGAAATAAATGTTAAATGGTTGATGTTTAACGAAGGCGAAATGTTGAGCCCAGAATCGTCTTCTGCGGGTAGTCATGAGGCAAGTGGGGTTGCCGATCAAAACGCTGCTATTGCCCCTGAGGAAGCAGATGCGTTAGGTGCGCTGTCGGCAAGTAGTGCAGAAGCCCCTTCCCTCTTTTCTGAGGAACCCCCTGTTGCGCCTCGTACCTCTGTTGAACAACGTGCCAACGCCTATGGTTCTCGTCGGGATGCACGTAATGTGGTTCGTGGAAATGGTAACGTAGTAACAAGTGCGATAAATATTGACAAAGATGAACGTAAGATAAAAGAGATTCGTGTGTTTTATAGCAACGGAACTTACGAATCTTTTGTTCCTTCTAATCGATAGTTTCTTGATATTTTGAATAATAAAATGATGCCTGGCAGTGATGTCAGGCATTATTTTTATGTAAAGACTTGTACGTTGTGGACGTTGTGAATGCCTTCAAAAATTTCGAATAAGCTCTATTTTAGCTTGTGTATAGAGACGAAAAAGAGCAGGCAACCTGTTTGTAGCTGCTTGCTCTTAAATGTGTTATTTGAGAACTATTCAATGCAAGATATATCCAATGCAAGATATATTCAATGCAAGGTATATCAAATGCAAGATATATTTTATGCGAGGTATACCTATGCGAGCTCGTGGACTTGTGCTATCCAAAAATGCGCATCCATTCAGCTTCAAAGTTGGGGGTAAAGAATTGGGTGCCCATGCGTTGGTGTAGTTCTTGCATGGTGAAGAAGCGTCCGCCATCGAGTTCGTTAGAGGGTGCAGGAGCGACTGTGGTAATAGTGCGGAACACATATACCAATTCTCGTTCCACCTCAGATTGGTGAATGTATTTACACAGAAACTCAGGCGTTAGGTCTGTGAGTCCAATTTCCTCGCGTGTTTCGCGTTGTAGAGCCTCTTCCACAGTTTCGCCCCAATCGATGTGTCCACCCACAGCCGTATCCCATTTATTGGGCTGCACAGTCTTCCATGCAGGACGGTGTTGTAAGAAAACATCTCCTTGTGCATTAAACACGTGTAGGTGTACCACAGGGTGCAACAACATGCTTTTTGCGTTGTGACATTCGCCTCGAGAGGCACTACCAATCACTTTACCCTCGTTATCCACGATGGGCAACATTTCAGCTGAATTATCTTGCATAATTTTAGAGGAAGGGTGTAACATGCACATGATTCGTTAGTATAACGGCACCCACACACAATTACGGAATCAGCAAAGAGCTATCTCCGTAGCTCAAAAATCTGAAGTCGTGACTGAGTGCATAGTCATACACGCGGTGCCAGTTGTCGCCAATGAGAGCCGAAACAAGCAGCAGCAGTGTAGACTTAGGCTGATGGAAGTTTGTAACTATCGCTTTAATCACGTTATATTGGTAGCCTGGTGCAATAATAATCTGCGTTGAAGCATGCAGCACAGGTAATTCGTTGCGATCCATCCACTGCGCAATAGCTTGTAGCGACTCAATGGTGGTAAGTTTCACCTCAGGCGATGCCGCATAGTCGTAAGGCATCCATTGCGGCACGTGTAAGTCGTCGGGGTGAATATTCGCGTTGTTATGAATCATAACCCCCAAGTAGTAAAGACTCTCGAGTGTGCGCACAGAGGTTGTTCCCACAGCAATGCAATGACCGCCGTGAGCAATGAGGCGTTCAATGCTTTCGCGCTTCACAGCAATCCATTCAGCGTGCATAGGGTGTCCTCCAATCTCCTCGCTCTTAACCGGCTTAAAAGTGCCCGCTCCCACGTGTAGCGTAATTTCGTTTCGTTCAATGCCCTTTTCGTCGAGCGCACGGAGCACACGTTCCGTAAAGTGCAATCCTGCAGTAGGTGCAGCCACAGAACCTTTCACTTTGCTATAAACCGTTTGATAGGTTTTAAGGTCGCACTGTTCAGTGGCACGGTTCAAATAGGGTGGGATGGGCAGTTCGCCGATAGCCTCAAGCACCTCAGAGAAAGTGATTGTGTCGTCACCCCAATCAAAAACCACCTCATATCCCGTACCACTCACGCCCACACGTTCGGCAGTGAGCACAACGGGACGGCCATTCACCATGATTTCGCGCTCCAAGCGTCCTTCCTTCCATTTTTTCAGGTTGCCCACCAAGCACGTCCAAGCCACACGTCGTGTAGTGGCAAAATTCACTTGGTAGTCGTGCGGCGTGTGTGGTTCAAGGCAGAACACCTCAATAAGTGCTCCTGTCGATTTGTGAAAGTGCAGACGTGCCTGAATCACCTTTGTGTTGTTAAACACCATGAGTTCGCCCTGTTGCAAATAGTTGGGCAAATTATAAAACGTGTCCTCAGCAATTTCGCCACTGCGATAAAGCAGAAGTTTCGATTCGTCGCGCACCGTTTTAGGGTATTTAGCAATGCGCTCATCGGGCAAGGGGTAGTCGTAGTCGGCTATGTGGATATGTTTAGGGTCTTGTATCATAAAAATAAAATCTTTTTTTTATGGCGCAAAGTTAGGTATTATAATTCGATTTGCGTTAACTTTGCGTGTCAAACCCCACTATATATACTAATAAAATGTCAGAATTTCCTAAATGGCTGTTAGGTTTAGCCAGTCTCAGTCTTATCCCCCTGTTGTGCTGCCCCCTATTTTTGTTTGGTGGCATGCCCTTTGGCACCAGCGATAACAGCTTTGTGCGTTTTTTGCTTTATATAGCCACCCAGTTGCTTTGGCTTGCGCCCATAGCCACTTTTTTTATAGGTTTAGACCTTTGGCGTCGCGGCTATGAGCGTCGTGGTGTAGCCGTGAATGTGTTGGGACTCATACTCAGCGTATTAGCTTTCGTACTGCTTTTTTTATAAAGTTATTGGAGTTTCTGATTTAGGCGGGGGCGGGCTGAATTATCGTGCAAACCGAATGCAATCAAGCTTGCTTGAATTGCTGAGGTGCAGCCGATAATGCACGGGCTGTGCGCTCATTGGGCTTTCAGCCCGTTTGCAACTAAATCCGAAACTTTAGTAAAGTTATAAGTAAGGAGGAGGGGGAGGTTGTGTTAACAATACAATATCCCCCTCAACTCCCTTTCCAATCAATATCCCCTTCACAGACGCTCCCCTTCTATTTCAAAACCTTTTTCCAAAAATGAATCCAATTCTTGAAACCGCCGCAGAATTATTCGATGCTTTAGTTCGCATCAATCCCACGTGGAAAGTACGTACCAAGTATGGTGTGTTGCGCGAGGTGCTCACCGTTGGCGTAGATCAGCAGTTGCGTGAGGTAACCATAAAAATGAGCGGTCTTTATGCCAAAATCGACTATTTGGTAAAGCAACATCAGCTGCGTCAAAACGATCGTAGCCTATCCTTTGCCATAAACGATGCCCGCAATCGGTTGCGCTATCTCAGCGTAACCCCCGATGCCGAACTCGAAAGCGCCTGGAGCATCGATTTAAAAGCCGTGGCACGTTTTTTAGAATTAATCTACAGTGCAGAAGCCCCCCAAGAACTACGCGCCCAATTCCCCCTACATAGCGAACGCATTTTGCCCCACCGATTACGCGATTCAGATAGCGAAGTAGTAGACTATTTTCGTTGCACCATATTGCGTTGGGACGAAACCTACATCTATGCCACCCGCGAAGACAACGACCAAGAAGTGCGCATAAACTATGCCGCCCCCAATGTCTATGTGCCTGGCGATTGGACCTATTTGCGCAACTGCATGGTACAAGGCGAAGCACTCAACGTGGTGCGTCCGCGTGTGAGCAATGGCGACATATTGCCCGAACTCCTCATCTACGCCCCCGACTATCTAATCAACGTAACAACCGTAGCCAAATGCTTCACCCCCTTTGGTTGCACCGCCTTTGCCGAGCTTGTAAACCGCATAAGTCCTGCCGCACAGTCGCGCCACATACTTTTGGGTAACTTTGCAGGGCAACTGCTCGACGAGGTAGCTTATGGCGAAAACTTTAGTTATGCCGAGAGCATCAAAGCCTTTTTTAAGCGCAATGCCTTAGCCATAGCCACCTGTCCCGACCTCGACAGTAACTTCCATGCCGAAGCCAAGCAGCAGCGCATCCATATAGACCACATAATGAAAAACGAGTATAGCAAGCAAACTGCCAAGGCTTTTCGCAGCGACCATGTCATACTCGAACCCTCATTCTTTTCAGACACCCTCGGACTGCAAGGTCGTATGGACTTTCTCGACCTCTCCTTCCGCACCGTTATCGAGCAAAAAGCAGGCAAGTGTCGTTGGCAACCAGGCGCCCCTCTCGACCAATACACAGGCAAGCAAGAGCCCCATTATGTGCAAGTGCTCCTCTATCGGGCATTGTTGCACTACGACTATGAAAAAGTAGATTCCGACCACATGCAAGCCTTCTTGCTCTATTCGCGTTATGCCACGGGGCTTGATGCAGCACCTTCAGCGCCAGCCTTGCTTTTTCAAGCCTTTAAGCTGCGCAATCAGTTGGCTTGGTGCGAGGGGTGGTATGCACAAGGCGGCATGCGCTTGCTCGAAACGCTCACCCCCCAAAAGCTCCATCCAGGTGCAACCGGTGCTTTGTGGAACAAATACACACTCCCCCAACTTCAGGGAGTGCTCAGCCCCATACAGCAAGCAAGCCCTCTCGAACGCGCCTACTACTTCCGTTTTCTGCAATTTGTAGCCAATGAGCAAGTACTTTCAAAAATAGGCAACCGAAACAAAGATAATGCAGGTTTTGCAGCCACCTGGAACTCCTCGCTCGAGGATAAGCGTCAGGCGGGCAATATCTATGAAAACCTCACGCTTCACCCCGACGAAGAAGGCGATCGTGTTGAAAACATCACCTTCTATTTTTCTCAAGAACATGCCGAGGGCGATGCCGATTTGTCAAACTTCAGGGTGGGCGACATCGTATTCTTCTATCCCTACCTTGCAGGCACCCTCCCCGATGTCACCGCCACCATGGTGTTTCGTTGCACCATCACCGACATACAAACAAACACCGTGCGTGTGCGCTTGCGCAATGCACAAACAAGTCGCACCGTGTTTGCCCATTTTAGTCAGCATGTATGGGCTATGGAACACGACTTTATGGACTCGTCTTACAATGCACAATATCGGGGTTTGCATGCCTTTCTTTCTGCTCCCAAAGAGCGCCGCGACCTTTTGCTCGGTCAGCGCCCTCCCACGGTCGACACCCACATCACCCACCTTGAGGGCGACTATGGCAGCGAAGAGTTCAACAACCTTGTTTTGCATGCTCGCCAAGCCCGCGACCTCTACCTCGTAATCGGTCCTCCGGGAACAGGCAAGACCTCGTATGGCATGAAAAACATTCTCACCGAAGAATTATTACAGCCCCACACCCACGTGCTGCTACTATCATACACCAACCGAGCTGTTGACGAAATATGTAGCAAACTTGTTGACATCCCCGACCTCGACTTCATCCGTTTGGGTAGCGACTTTAGTTGCGAGGCTCGTTATCGTCCCTACCTGCTCAGCGAGCGCATTTCGCAGATGGAGCAACCCAATGTGCAGCGTGTGCGAAACCTCATAGCCCAAACCCGTGTGTTCTGTGGCACCACCACCGCGTTAAGCTCATCGCTCTCACTGCTCGAACTTAAGCAATTCGACCTTGCCATTGTCGACGAAGCCTCACAGATACTCGAGCCCCACATCATCGGCCTCCTTAGTGCCATGCACCAGGGTCAAAGTGCCATAAAGCGTTTCGTGTTGATTGGCGACGAACGTCAGTTGCCCGCAGTCGTGCAGCAAGGCACAGACGAATCAGCCGTTACCGATGCAAACTTGCAAGCCATAGGGCTTCGCGACTGCCGTCTTTCGTTCTTCGAGCGCATGCTCCATCTTTATGGCTATCATGCAGACGGAAGTTGTCGCGAAGAAGTTTGCCATCTCCTAACCCATCAAGGACGCATGCACCACGACATTGCACAATTTCCGAGCGAGGCATTTTATGAGGGCAAATTGCGCGAAGTTCCCCTTCCGCACCAAGTAGAACCAACCCCTCAACCCGAACATGAGTCTCACACCCAGTGGGCAGACCTCGTGTTGCAGCATCGCCGCATGTCGTTTGTGTCGTGCGTTCCCCCCATCAACCCCGATGAGCCCGACAAGGTGAACCAACTCGAGGCAGAACTAATTGCCCAACTTGTGGTCAAGGCCTATCAAAGCAACCCCACCACATTCAGTCCCCTAAAGTCGGTTGGAGTAATTGTGCCCTATCGCAACCAAATCTCCACCGTTCGCACAGCCATCGACCGCTATGGCATTCCTCCGCTACACAACATCACAATCGACACCGTAGAGCGTTATCAGGGCAGTCAGCGCGACCTCATCATATATAGTTTCACCGCAAAAAAGAAATATCAGCTACAGTTCCTCACCAATAATGAGTATGCCGATCCGCGCACAGGTTCTATCATCGACCGCAAGCTCAATGTGGCAATGACCCGTGCCCGTCGTCACCTGGTGTTAATAGGCAATGCCCCATTGCTCAGAGCCGATTACACCTTTGGCAAGCTGATTGATTATGCGCAGCAAACCCATAGTTTTTTTGAGGCAGATTGTTAGAACCATGCTAAATATATAAGGCGTACACAAGTTGTATTTTTTGGATGTACAAAAATATATACAACATGTGTACGCCTATAATTTTTTTGGGGGGTGTTCAAAATCCATGATATTTTCGTCATGGTTTTGCATCCAATAATGCACGGGCTGAATTATCGGCTGCACCTCAGCAATTCAAGCAAGTTTGATTGCATTCGGTTCGCATATAATTGTATGGGAAATAAAAAGGAGGTCTTGAGGGTTAAAATAGCACTGCTAACAAAAAAGTAGCAAAACTAATTTTTTAACCTTCAAAACCTCCTAAATTCAAATCGACGTGCAAAAAAAATTATTTTGCAGCAGTGCGACGTGAGCGACGCTTAGGCTTCTCCTCAACCGGCTTTTCAATTTTTACACCAGCCAATTCGGGGTCAATCATGATGCGACCGCAATATTCGCACACAATAATTTTTTTGCGCATACGCACATCGAGCTGACGCTGGGGTGGAATCTTGTTAAAGCAACCACCACAAGCATCGCGCTGCACATACACAATGCCAAGACCATTGCGCGAGTTTTTGCGAATACGCTTAAAGGCAGCCAACAAGCGCGGTTCAATGGTCTGCTCAATGGTCTTAGCCTTTTCGCGGAGCTTCTCTTCCTCGGCACGTGTTTCGGCAGTGATGTCGTCGAGTTCAGACTTCTTCATGTCCAAGTCGGCACGGCGTTCGTTGAGCTGGTGGTGCGCATGTTCAATGTCGTTTTTACGCGCATCGATGGCACGCATAGCCTCGTTTATTTTTTTATTCAGCAACTCCACCTCGAGACCTTGAAATTCAATTTCCTTCGAGAGCATGTCATACTCGCGGTTGTTCTTCACATCGTTGAGCTGAGCCTTGTAGCGCTGAATGGCACCATTGGCATCGTTAGCCTTGGCACGTTTAGCCGCAATCTCAGCATTGATAGTCTCAACCTCCTCGCCCAGTTTGCCAATGCGGTGGGTGAGACCCTCAATTTCGTCCTCAAGGTCTTGTACCTCAAGGGGCAACTCGCCACGCAAAGTCTTAATACGGTCAATTTCAGAGAGCGTGGTTTGCAACTGATAGAGATTCTTCAGTTTTTGTTCTACGGACATGTCCGCAACGTCTTTCTTTGCCATAATCTGTGTATATTCAGTTTTTTATTGTATCAAGAATTTTAGTTCACCAAAATCGGGTTAGTGTCAACCTCCGTTTTTAAGATGCGCAATGTGGGGTACGCCTGTTGCAAGATGCGTTGCAGCAGTTCGATGGTGAACCTTTCGCTTTGATAGTGCCCCATCACGCCAATCAGCACCTCGTCTTCGTGGCCAAAATATCGGTGGTAACCCATCTCACCCGTTAAAAAGGCGTCGGCACCTTGCCCAATGGCAGTGTCGAGCAAAAAGTCGCCCGCACCGCCACACACCGCCACGCGCTGAATAGGGCGGTTAGGTGCCGCATTGTGCATCAAGCAGTCAATGCCAAAGGCACTGCGCACTTTGTTTAAAAACTGTGCAGCCTCCAAGGGTTGTGGCAGCGAGCCCACAATGCCGCTACCGCCTTTGCCACTTTGCAGTGGTTGCAAAAAATCCACCTCGTTGAGCCCCAATTTTTCGGCAATCATAAAGTTCACGCCCCCAGGCGCATTGTCTAAGTTGGTGTGCGCCGCATAAATGCCCACATTCGCTTTAATGGCGTTACACACACAGCGTTCCACCTGCGTTTGCATAGTGAGGTGGCGCAGTGGTCTAAACAGCAGTGGGTGGTGCGACACAATGAGGTTGCACCCCTTATGTTGTGCCTCGTCAATCACCTGTTCGGTCACGTCAAGACACAATAAGACCCCTGATACATCTTCGTCCACTGTTAATCCAATCTGCAGGCCGGCATTATCGTAGCTCTCCTGTAGCGGCAGTGGCGCGAACCGTTCAAGGGTCTCGGCGACTTCCTTTATCTTCATGCTTGATGAGATGTTTTTTGGGGATAAAAATATCTTTGTTTGGGGGCATCATTGTCACCCCTGTGCAGCGTGGCACAAGATGGGCACAATAATGTGGTTGCAAAAATACAAATTTTTTTTGGGAAGAGCAAAAAGCAAAGGGCATTTTTGGCAATTTTTTTGCAAGAAAAAACGTGCTTGCTACGCGCCATCGGGGCAAAACTTAGGGTAATAGCAAAAGTGACAAGTGACAAGTGACATCTTAAATCATTGATAATCAACAACTTAAATGTCACTTTGTCACTCGAAATTTTTCTTAAATCGTGGTTAACGAATGTAAATGGTGCGTTATTAAGTAATCATGTTCCTTATTGACATCTAAAATCGTGCAGAAAAATATTTTGGATTTTGAACACTCTACCTGGAAAGGGTTGACTCTATTTGCCAAGTGAATGCGATAGCTGCACTTGTTCGTGGCGAAGTATTCTTTTGAGTTGCCGCCACCAAACTTACCTGAGATGTCCTTGATGATGTCGATGGGAGTAATTTTTGCCATGATAGTAGTGTTTTTTAGGTT
>ERZ1026884.574-NODE-574-length-23682-cov-10.697803_pt1 | contig 23682 bp, 16 predicted proteins | sample MGYA00380172_ERZ1026884 | MGnify/ENA primary metagenome ERZ1026884 (study PRJEB33269, sample SAMEA4719808) | human gut metagenome | biome: human-associated habitat; feature: organic feature; material: feces | place: Cameroon | collected 2013-10 ... | reverse complement strand
ATAATATATTGATAATCAATAACTTATATATTAACATTTATTTTTTTTGCTTCCATTTTTTGGAAAAGTGACAAATGACAAATGACACTTTGCCAATAACAACCTTTAACGCATTGAGTCTCAATAATTTACGCACACAGAAATGTCATTTTTCTCTGTCATTTTGCTCCAAAGTGTCATTTTTTGACTGTAACCAAAAGTGTACAGATAGGGCGTTTTCGGGCTTCAATCGTTAATTTTGCCGAGGTGTCATTTTTGCGTCAAATGACATTTTGAAAAACGTACACTTTCGCGATACAAAAAAATTATTTTTTCCCCGTAAACACTGGGAAAGTGAGCTATTTTTAACATTTCAAAACGCCACAAATTTGCACAAAATTTGGAATCCCCTTTTTCGTGTTGTAACTTTGCACTCGCAAGCTTGCTAATACACACTCCATTTTGGCGAACAACAATTCCGAAGGAATTCCGATATCATACCGAAGGAACACAAGTCCCATTTTGGAGCTATTTACTAACCAGAAAAATCAACTATCATGGCAAAAATTACTCGCATTGACATAATCAAGGGCATCTCAGGTAAGTTTGGTGGCAATAACTCAAAAGAATACTTCGCCACGAACAAGTGCAACTATCGCATTCACTTGGCTAAGAGAGTCTATCTCTTTCTAGGTGGTCTGGCCACCGAAAAGCAGAAGAAAGTCCGCGCTCGCTTCAAAAGCAAGCAGAAGACGGTTACCGCTTGGCTCCGTGCCAACCGCGCCACTAAGGAACGCCCTGCCACCGAGGATTACTTCTTGGCACTTGCCTTGAAACATCGCTACGGTTTTTCAAACATCAATCAGGTTTGCTACAAATGCCTGAACGAGAACTTGGTGGTGGTAATCTCCATAATCCCAACTATTTTTCATTGCCGTAAGATGGGTCCTTGCATCAAATTACACTTGTTAACTTCAAATTAAGGAATTTTTCAAATGACAAAATGACATCTAACACTCTGATTATCAAAGATTTGGCATGTCATTTGTCATTTGTCATTTGCACTATCACACATGATGCAGCTTCACCGTGAACAATGTGCCCTTGCCTTGCTCTGAAAGCACGGCGATGTGCCCATTGTGCAGACTAATAATTTTTTGTGCAAGGGCCATGCCTATGCCGTGTCCCTCGACCGAACCTTCGGTGTTGCCCCGATAGAATAGCTTAAAAAGGTTTTCTTTGTCCTGCCCCGACATGCCTAAACCATTATCTGACATACGCACCACGCTCCATTCGTTGGTAAACGATATTTGAACCATCGACGAGTGGTTGGCAGAATATTTACAGTTATTCTCTATCAAATTTGCAAAAGCTATGTTTAGCAAATAAGGGTTACCCTTGGTGGTTATTAGCCTGTCGTCGTCTGCCTCGGCATTGCTAAAAACCAACTCTACAGAATAGTCGGGGTGCGCACGCAAAATCAGCTCTCTCACGTCTAACAGCAGCTCGTCTAATCGAATCTCCTTCATGCTGATTTCTTCTTTACAATAGTCGGCTTTCGCCAAATTTAGCAAGCCGTCTACTAAACGTGACATGCGCTTGGCATCTTGCAACACATTTTGAAGGGCTTGCTGATATTGCCCGCTGCTACGCTCTTTTTGCAACGACACATCAATCTCGGCAGTTAGCGCAGCCAAGGGGGTTCGTAGCTCGTGCGACACATTGCTAACAAACGATTTTTGAGCGTTAAACGACACTTCTAATCGGTTTAGCAAAGCATTGATGGCGGTGCACAGTTCGCCCAACTCGTCGCGGTTGTTCTTTATGGGCAGTCGGCGGTCAATGTGCGATGCGCTGATGGTTTCGGCTTCGCTCACAATGTGGCGAATAGGGCTTAACGATAGCCCTGCCAAATAATAGCCTGCTACAAAGAGCAAACTCAAACCCACGATGAAAAGCACTATGAGCGTTTCTTGCAAACTCACTAAGTTGGCATAGCCATCGCCATCGTAGGCTGCTGCTGTCACAACATACTGCTTCCCCTTGTAGGGATAGACCATGCCAATGCCTTGATATTTGCCTATGTGAAATTCTATTTCGCGCTTTTGCAAAATCTCGTTGATCATGCCTTGCGTTTCCTTCACAATGTCGTTGTGCACCGCATCGTGATAGAGCATATCGAAGTGTGTGGTGTAGACTGCCACTTCTACTTCGTTAATAAACTTTTGGTTGTTTAGGTAAACCGACTGCATGGTCTTTGCGTCTACCTGGTTGGCTAAAAACAGATTGGCTTTGGTTATTGCCTCGCTCTTTAGGTTTCGGAAAAATGTTTCATCGCGCGTGTGTTCGCTAACAAAGTAAACAAGCACAGTGCAGAGCAAAAATATGGTTGCTGTGATGCTAGTGTATTTTAGTGTAAGCGACGTTCTAATTTTCATAAATAATGGTGTTTTAAAAAAGTCCCCCAATGTGTAAGCACTACGAACTAAGCATAAAGCCTACACCTGGTTTTGTGTGAATTAATTTGGTGCTGAAGTTCTTGTCCATCTTTTTGCGTAGGTAGTTTATGTATACGTCGATAAAGTTTGTGCCCGTATCGAAGTGGGTATTCCACACTTTCTCGGCTATTTCGACACGACTAACCACTCTCTCGGCATTTTCAACCAAATAAACCAGTAGGTTGTATTCTTTGGGCGATAGCTTTATAAACTGTTCGCTGCGTGTAACCTCTTGTCGCTCAAGATTTATTTTTAGATCGGCATACACCAACTCTTTAACCTCGTCTACACGTGCCACAGTGCGTCTTTTTAGCAACACTTTAACTCGGGCTATGAGTTCGCGAAAGTCAAAAGGTTTTACCATGTAGTCGTCGGCACCCACATCAAAGCCCTCTAACTTATCGTTGGCAGTGCCTAAGGCGGTAAGCATTAGTAGAGGGATTTGCTCGTTCGTTTTGCGAATTTCCTGGCACAGTTCAAAGCCATTGAGCTTGGGCAGAATGATGTCTGATATCACGAGGTCGAACGTTTCGACTTGAAACAAACGCAAGCCCATCTCGCCATCGTAGGCTACTACAACCTGATAGCCATTCTCCTCTAAACCTATCTTTAGCAAGTCTGCCACTCGCTTCTCGTCTTCTATCACTAATATGCGTATCATGTTTTATCGTTTTTCGCTTGAAGAAGGGGATTAAAAATCATAATAAAGTCGAGCGCAGACCACGGTGTAGTTGCCGTTTTTGTTTTTGATGTATTGAAACGAGGGCTGCAGCGCTATCGATGCGTTGAGTTGGCGCTTATAGGTGAGTTCGAGCGAGTATTCCTTGCCCTGGCTAAACTGGGCAAACTGTGCCGACACACCGCATGTGTTTAGGCTATCGGCATACGTAGCCCCTAACTCAGCATATCTGTGGCATGCGTTTTTTCGACTTGTGTTTTCAGAATATTGCAGCATGCCCCACACGTCTTTACCTCCAGCGCCCCAAAGCTTTTGTTCGGCATAACCCCACCATGCACAACTTGTGTGGCGCGTGGGTTGGGCATTTTCGGGGAGCGTTTCTGCCTCAATGGGGTTGGCAAAATGGCGCGAGTGAATGGCGGCTCCTACATAATATTGCCCCGTGCTGCACGTGTATTCTAACTGCGAAATGTTGAACACGCCATCGCGCTTGGGACGCACAAGAAAGGGGTTATCGTGCCGATTCCACCCCATATAGCCCACCCCATTATAAAGGCTATTTCTAAACGTAAAACCGCGCTTGCTTACGTCGAAATAGAGCGTAAGTCCCGACACGGGATAGTTGGCTATGGGGTAACTTGCGGCAATGGTGGGAAAAAGTCCACACGAGCTATTTAGAAAAATCGAGGTAAGGGGCGAGGTGAAAAAATCCTCGTTCACATTGCGCACACCAGCAAACAAGTTGGCTTGACGCCATGTTTGATGATAGCCTAATACGGCAATGGCTGCCACACAGTTATCTACCTCAATGTTCGAGAAGGTTTGCCAGTCGCCAGTAATGGTAGCGTTAGTTTTTGCCATGTGTAGTGTGCTGGCTTCAATCGATGCTTTGTGGTCGCACAACGGAATATTAAGGTTTAAGCGCAACTGATTCACCCAGTTCGTTTTTTTGTGCATGTCCCAATGCCATTCGGTGGTATAGGTGCCACTGAATATTTGTGCTGAAGAAAACAGCGCTATCGGGGTGCATAGTGCGGTGAGTAAGAATCTTTTCATAAATCTTATTGTTTCGTGTACGTTGTTTAGTGTGTTGTTATTTTGTGGTGCAAAATTATAACAAAAATCACAAATCAGGACTGCTTTTGATATTAGAAGATGGTTAGAATTGTAGTTAATCACATTCTAATGAGTGAAGCTTGCTCACATGTATAATTGCCACGTGGGCGAACGAAGAACTCATCTAAAACGAATAATTGCCACGCGAAGAGGAAAACGCGATTTACACGCTCCACACCGCATGGCAATTATACACTATACATTATAAAATTATACTAGAATTCCGCTGACTTCGGAGTACGGGGGAAGGGGATTACGTCGCGGATGTTTTGCATACCTGTGACGAAGAGGATGAGACGCTCGAAGCCAAGACCGAAACCTGCGTGGGGGCATGAACCGTATTTACGTGTATCAAGATACCAGGTCATGTCCTTCATAGGAATTTGACGATCGTTGATTTCGTTCATCAACTTATCGTAGCTTTCTTCGCGTACGCTACCACCAATAATCTCACCAATCTGCGGGAAGAGTACGTCGGTGCCCTGTACGGTTTGACCACTCTTGCCACCGAAGCCTGATTCTTCCTCGTCTATCTTCATGTAGAATGCCTTGATAGCCTTGGGGTAGTTTGTCATAATCACAGGCTTCTTGAAGTATTCTTCTACCAAGAAACGCTCGTGCTCTGAAGCCAAATCGTCGCCCCATTCGCAGGGGAACTCAAACTTCTTTCCCTTGGCTATTGCCTCCTGAAGGATGCGGATACCCTCGGTGTAGGGAAGATGTACGAACTCTGAGTTAAGCACACCTTGCAAACGCTCAATGAGGCCCTTATCAATCATCTTGTTAAGGAATTCGAGGTCGTCCTTGCAGTTGTCGAGTGCCCAACGGATGCAGTACTTAATGAAGTCTTCTTCTAACTCCATCAACTCTGCCAAATCCATAAATGCGACCTCGGGCTCTACCATCCAGAACTCTGCCAAGTGGCGAGGAGTATTTGAGTTTTCGGCACGGAATGTAGGACCAAAGGTGTAAATCGAACCTAATGCCGTAGCACCTAATTCGCCCTCGAGCTGACCGCTCACTGTGAGCGAAGTTTGCTTGCCAAAGAAGTCATCAGAATAGTCAATCTTGCCATTCTCGTCCTTCTTAAGGTCGTAGAGGTTCTTGGTGGTTACTTGGAACATTTGACCTGCACCCTCGCAGTCAGAGGCTGTGATGAGCGGTGTGTTGAAATAGAAGTAGCCGTGTTCGTGGAAGTAGGTGTGGATGGCCATGGCCATGTTGTGGCGAATGCGCATTACGGCACCAAAGGTGTTGGTGCGCAAACGCAAATGGGCATACTGACGCATGTACTCAAACGACTGTCCCTTCTTTTGCATAGGATAGTCTGAACCACATGTGCCCAATACCTCTATTTCGTTTGCCTGAATCTCTACACTCTGACCTGCACCCTGGCTTTCGACCAAAGTACCTACTACGCTCAAGCACGCACCTGTAGTGATGAGTTTGATCATTTCGGCATCAAACTTCTCTACGTCGGCTACTACCTGAACATTCTTTATGGTGCTGCCGTCGTTAAGGGCAATAAAGTTTACTGATTTGCTGCCACGGCGAGTACGTACCCAACCTTTTACACAAACTTCGGTGCCGAAGTCGGTGCGACTAAGCACGTCTACAATTTTTGTTCTCTTCATAATGGCTTTTTTCTAAGTGCATGGCACATACAAGCGCAAAACAAGTAACCCCGTGGAGTAAGGCATTGCCCCACCCCACTCGGTTTTTTATGTTTGTATGAGTTGTTTGTGCGTTACACACTTAAACTATTTTTGTGTTGTATGTTTTATTCAAATGCACCCATACGGAGCATCTGTACTTCTTTCTCTGTGAGATAACGCCAGTCGCCACGACGTACGTTCTTCTTTGTAAGACCTGCAAAGTATACACGGTCGAGCTTAACTACGTGGTAGCCAAGGCTTTCGAAGATACGGCGCACGATGCGGTTCTTACCGCTGTGAATTTCAATACCAATTTGCTTTTTATCGGTTTCTGAAGCATATTCAATGGCATCGGCCTTAATATCGCCATCGTCAAGGCTAATACCTTCGGCAATTTGGCGAATGTCGGCTGCCGATACGTTTTGGTCGGTGGTAACGTGATAAATCTTCTTCTTCAAGAACTTGGGGTGAGTGAGCTTTGAAGCCAACTCGCCATCGTTAGTAAGAAGCAATACACCTGTGGTGTTACGGTCGAGACGACCTACAGGATAGATGCGCTCAGGACAAGCATTGCGAACAAGGTCCATAACTGTTTTGCGGTTCTGGGGGTCGTCGCTTGTGGTTACGTAGCCCTTGGGCTTGTTAAGCAACACGTAAACCTTCTTTTCAATCTTTACAAGGTTGTCGTGGAACTTAATTTCGTCTGTGCGCAACACCTTAGTACCCAATTCGGTAACTACCTGACCATTTACACTAACTACACCTGCCTCAATATACTTGTCGGCATCACGGCGCGAGCATACACCTGCGTTGGCAAGGAACTTGTTCAAACGCATGGGCACTGTGGGGTCGTAGTTCTCTTCTTTATATTCTAAGCGCTTTTTCTGCGAATACTTTGCACGTGCATCATAACCACCGCGACGTGCGCCACCGAACGAAGAATTTCCACCTTGGAAACGGGGCTTGCCATAACCTCCACCGGCTTGACGGTAGCCACCTTGCTGACGTGCGCCACCAAATGATGGTTTGTTATAAGAATTGCCTTCGCCTTCGAAGCTATTGCCCTGATCGTAACGAGGACGGTAACCACCTTGGCGTTGCTGATAGCCACCACGATCGCTGCTTTGACCATAACGCGACTTGCCAAAACGGTTGCCACCACGCTGTTGGTAACCACCTTCGGCACGCTGCTGATAGCCACCTTCGCCATTGTTCGAGTTGTAGCGAGGACGGTAACCACCTTGCGAAGGACGCTGATAGCCATTGTCGTTGTTGTAACTGTTGAAAGAGCGAGAGTCATCACCGCCATTGTAGCGGGGACGATAACTGCTGCCGCCACCACGTTGGTTGTAATTTGTGTTTACGGGAGAGGCTGTGCGATTAAAGCGGGGTCTGCTTGGACGCTCACTGCCAAATCGGTTGCCACCATAACTGTTTCCGTTTTGCGACTTGTAGCCATCACGGCTATTGTTGTCGTTCTTGTAAAATTCTTCACTCATAATAATAAAAATTTGTTTTGTTGATAGTTTGCATTCTCACGAACGCGTTTTGTTTCAGGTATCCTAAAACGGTGCAAGGAACTGCATTCGCACACAGCCCTTGCCCATTATGTAGGTTTTATTGTTGAATTTATTTATAAATCAGAGTTCGCAGTTTTTATTCTGCTTTTCTCCCACTCTATCTTCTATTACATGCCGGTGTAGTTGTGCGGAGTAATAGCACGAAGTTCTGCCTTAATTGCATCACTTACTTCCAAAGTATCGATGAAGTTGTGAATGCGTTCTTCTGTCATGGCTTCGTTGGTACGTGTCAGTGCCTTCAATGCTTCATAAGGATTGGGATAAGCCTCACGACGAAGAATTGTTTGAATAGCCTCTGCCACTACAGCCCAGCAGTTATCGAGGTCGCGACGAATGCTTTCTTCGTGGAGCAAGAGCTTGCGCAAGCCCTTCAACGAACTTTGGAAAGCAATGAGCGAGTGACCCATAGGCACGCCAATGTTGCGAATTACCGTAGAGTCTGTCAAGTCGCGCTGCAAACGACTAATGGGAAGTTTGCGACTAAGGTGTTCAAAGATGGCATTTGCCAAGCCGAGGTTACCCTCTGAATTTTCAAAGTCAATGGGGTTCACCTTGTGGGGCATTGCGCTCGAACCAACCTCGCCCTTCTTAATACGCTGCTTGAAGTATTCCATCGAAACATACTGCCAGAAGTCGCGGTCCATGTCAATCACAATGGTGTTTACACGCTTCATGGCATCGAAGAGTGCAGCCATGTTGTCGTAGTTGCTAATCTGTGTAGTATATTCTTCGCGTTGCAAACCGAGCTTTTCGCTTACAAACTTACGACCAAAGGCACGCCAATCGTATTCGGGGTATGCCACATGGTGTGCATTGAAATTGCCTGTTGCACCACCAAACTTGGCAGTCATGGGGCAAGCTTTCAGCAATGCCACCTGCTGTTCAAGACGGTAGGCAAATACCTTTACTTCCTTGCCTAAGCGTGTGGGCGATGCAGGCTGACCATGTGTCTTTGCCAACATGGGGATGTCCTTCCACTCTTCAGCGTATTCGTTAAGTTGATCAATCAACTCCTGCAACAAGGGAAGGTACACCAATTCAGTGGCATCTTTCAACATCAAGGGGAAAGAGGTATTGTTGATGTCCTGAGAGGTAAGACCAAAGTGGATAAATTCTTTGAAGTGTTCAAGATTTCCGATCTTGTCGAACTCTTCCTTGATGAAATATTCAATGGCTTTCACATCATGGTTCGTGATGCTTTCAATATCTTTTACTCGCGCTGCATCATCTTCTGAGAAGTTGCGATAAATATCGCGCAAGGTTTCAAAAAGTTCGTGAGGGAAGTCTGCCAACTGCGGAAGAGGGAGTTCGCAAAGTGTGATAAAATACTCAATTTCAACACGCACACGATACTTCATCAGCGCATACTCTGAAAAGTAAGGAGCTAAAGGTTCGGCCTTGGCACGATAACGTCCGTCAATAGGAGACACTGCAGTAAGAATATCCAAATCCATGATGTCTTAACAAAAAGGGTTGTTGGGTTAATGTAATTTTGACTTGCTTTGTCCTTCATTTCGTTATGAAAATTCCCCTCAATACTTTGTCCTCATCTATTTGCAGTTCAAGCATTTTGTTGCTGTGCTTGTTGGCTCAAGACGATACATTCTTTTTATGGGTAAACAAAACAGCCTTTATACCATGCAAAGGTAACGTAATTTGAGCTACCTACAAAGTGCGTGGCCTAAAGAGTTTGATTTTTTCTTATCAAAAACACATTTTCTACTCCATTTTATCACATTAAGAAAGCAATTCTGTTTTTTACCCATTGTTTTGAACCCATTTTTTAGCTTCATTTTCTATAAAACAACAGACAGCGTAAAACATCATAATGACATTTTACGCTGTCTATATATTAGCTAATTCTTAGCTTTACAAAAGTTTGAATTAGTTGGGGAAGGTCGGAGTAGTACCGAAGTCCTTGTAACCTGATTCAAAGAGATCCTTAACATTTGAGATTTCCTCAACCATGCCTTCGGGCATTTCCTTCAAAGTACCAGCCTTTACAAGTGCCTCCATGTCAGCTCTGAACTCCTTGTCCATCTCGGGAGTATAAACGCTGAAGTAGTTGCCATAGTCGCCAATGTAGATTGCAATCTGACGGAGGAAACCCCAACGCTCAAAGTAAGGATAGAGGTTGTAGCCTGAGATGCGTGACACCTTTCGGATGTAGTTGAGTACGAAAGGCATGGTGTTAGCCTTAGGATTGTTACCACCATCAAGGTAACCATTCTTTATCCAACAGCTTTCGGGATACTTTTGCTTAAGTACAGCAAGTTTACCGTTCTTGTCGTTGTTCTGAGCAGAAGCAATCAACTCATACTTATCAACACCATCATTTTTTTCAACAGTTGAACCATTTTCGTTATCGTTCTGACGAAGTGCTTCGTACCAGTCGGGAGCGAAATCAGGCACACCATGAGTAGTGAAGTAGTTGTAAAGAAGAACGAAGGGGCAAAGAGTTTCGCCTACACCAACTTCTACGTTATGAAGAGCCTGAGCGGGATTCCTAGCATAATCCTTTACAGTAGAGTCCTTCATTGTTTCGCAGAATGCACGCAAAGCTACATTGGGCTGTAAGCCTCTGTTTACGTAAGCAAAGTGACGCTTACTGCTGTTACGTGAACCCTTTACACCGCTCGAAGCTGTTTGGATGTCGAGATAGTTGGCATCAACAAAGTGCTTACGTGCAGGAGCCCACTGCTGAATCTTATCAGAAGAGTGGTAGCCCATCTTCATAATATTGTAGTATGAGTTCATGTTGTTGGTAACTTCGCCCATACCGCCCCAGCAGAAGTAGGGGTGCATCTGATGTTGGTGACCCCACTCGTGTGAGAGCCCCCAAATGGCGTCATCGTCATTATAAACGAGAGTCTTACAGTTAAGCACGCGAGGCTCTTGGTTGTGGTGGAATGATACACCGAAACCACCTTGGAACATGTAGTAAGTGTAGTTGGTGTAAGCCATTGTGCGGTTGTCGGGCAAACGGTTGTACTTAGTAAGACCCAACAAGTCGTGTTCCCACTGAATCAAAGAGTCGAGCACGTTCATATACTGACGATAACCAATGCTTGTACCATCGGTAGCCTTACAATAGTCGTGCAAGCCCTTAGAAGTCCAAATAGAGTGAACCTTCTTACCAACCACATCCATACAGAGGTTAGTAGCATTGGCTGTAATCTCATGCATTTCCTCGTTAGTCTTATCGGGAGAAAGGAAACCATTGATTTCACCATTGAGGAAGTGAACCTTGATAGCAGGCTGCAATTCGGGGTTTATGTCTGCATAGTAGCAAACGTAAGCCAAACCTGGATAGTCGAATGTATAATCGATGGTGTTAAGACCATTCTTTACGTTGAATGTAAAGCTCTGGGGATTACCACCATCAAAGTTGCCACCATCCTTACCTTCATACCATGCAGTTACAGTTACAGGCACAGACTTGCCATCGGGCAAACCTGACACAGCAACGATGTGCTTACCCTTGCTGATATTGATACCTGTTACACCCTGACGCTGGTCGTAATACTTACCAGGAGCGTTCCAGTTGTTACTCTGTGTAACGTAAGAAAGCTTAGCTTTGTAAGTCTGTACGCGATATTCTTCGTTATAAGTTTTATCGAGGATGCTATTTGCCAAAGCTTGATAATAGGGCTTATCAATCTTAGTTGCGATATCTTCCTTTGTAACACCTTCTTTCAATTCTGAGAGAGAAGAATCTGTAAACAAGTCATAGATGCTGTTTGAGGGAAGATCTGCCAAACCTTCACTACGACCTTGAGTAATAGTAAGTGTTTCGCTCAAACTGTTTTCAGCATTTGCGAAAACAACTTTACCTACACGCGCACTACTTCCAGTATTTTCTGCTACATGGATGTAAACCGAACCATCTTCAGCCTTGATAACTGAAATCCAGTCTGCATTAGGTGTGACAGTGTATTCCACATTCGCAGTAATGTCGTAGCAAAGCGTACGTTCACGGAAGCTAATTGCCTGACGATGGGGAGCCACGATTGTGGGATACGCATCAGCTGCCAACTTTACCTGAGCCATTACAGGCTGCGAAGTATAGCATGCCATTGCAAGCGTAGCGCAAGTGAATAATTGTTTTATGTATTTCATTGATTTTTCTGTTTAATTTTAAAAGAGTTGAAACTCGCTATTTATTAGAGCACAACTTTTTTACCGTTTACAAAGTAAATACCTGTAGCGAGGTTCACAATCTGAGTACCATTTACGCTACCCTGCCATACCTGCTTGCCATCAAGAGAGTAGATACGAACTGCGCAAGGTGCACCGCTAGTCAATACAACAGCACCTTCAGCGACCTCTACTTCAAGCGCCTTGCTTGCAGTAGTTACATTGTCCACAGCTGTTACATCATCTTCGCTTTCGAATACCTTGAACTGGCTTGTCTTATATGTCAATCCAGGATAATCACTTGATGAAATCATTGCATAAACCGCACCACATTTGGTCTTAATACCATACATACCTGCGTATGCAGAACCATTCATAGTGTAAAGGTCATCCTTTGTAAGAACCTTTTCAGGAGTACAACTTGCATCTCTAAGTTCTACAGTAACATTACTTGCCGAACCATCAGAATTTACAACGTAATCTGATAAATCAAGCACGTAAGGAGCCTTTTTGGTGTTGAATTGCGTTCTCTTTGTACAAGTGAGCAAATAGTAAATATACTTTGAAGTTGCTGCGTCATACTTACTGCTCAACTTCTTTGTAATGCTTAATTCCTCTTCCTGAGGAGCATATACAAAATTCGTTACGCTACTAGGTGAAGGAAGTGAACCATAAGTAAGTTTGTTATTGGCACAAGTAAAAGCGTAAAGCTTACCTGCGGGCAATGAAACCGAAGTCAACTTATTGTTATCAACAGCCACATACTGAAGTTGATCTGCCGACGCTAAGTTAAGAGAATAAAGGGCATTGTTTTCAGCAAACACCTGACGCAAAGAAGGCTTATCCGCGTTGAAAGCGAGTGTATTGATTTTGTTATCGCCACACATCACCACTGAGATAGAATCGCATTTTGCAGCGATAGAAGTGAGATGATTGCCGACAGCCTTAACCACATCAAGGTTTACGCTACCACCTAACGAAACACTACCTGTAAACTCGTTGTTGCTGATGTTGAGGTATTGAAGTGTTGAGCTGCTATAACCAAAAGTAGTTTTCTTGTCGCCACGGTTACCAGCAATCTTATTGCCCGAGATGTTCAAAATCTCCATATTGGGGTTTGTATGCTCAGTCATCGTGAATGCCACAATCTTGTTGTTCGAGCAGTCCAAGTCAGTAAGTCCCTTCAGTGAAGTCACGTTCAACGTATCAATTTCGTTGTTCTGACAGTAGAGCGAGCGCAAACCTGTTGCACCAGAAACGTCGAGGCTTGTGATGCCCGCATTAGAACAAATCAGCGTTTCAATGCCTGCTGACGAAGAGATCAGGATGTCGGTACCTGCAACCTTGCCCTCCACTGTGAGCAATTTGTCGGTTGTAGGCTCATACTTAGTGAGATTACCATCACCCCAGTCAACCTTAACATCTGAACCTGTCTGATTAAGTTTCAGAATGATAGTTTCACCAATGCTTTTGTTTGTAGTAAAGCGAACCATATCGTCTGCCATGACAGGAGATATAGCAAGCATTCCAGCTGCAAGCAGTGAAACAAAGAGTTGATTTTTTTTCATAGAAAGTATAATTGTTTATAGGATGTATCTATATTCCACAATATGTTTGCACACTAAATTAGCACCCTTTTAATGCTTATTTCACATCAGGGCACAATTCGTACGTTCAAAATATCATGGTTTCGGCTACAAAATTGGTTATAATTTTTGTAGTATACAAATTAAATGCATATTTTCTTTACTACATATTGCAAAAAAACACTTCAAAGACATATTTTACAAAGCAAGAAATACCATTATATATTGGTTCCACTATCTTTCTCCACAACGCGTGACAATGCGCTCTCCCCCTCGTCTTTGACGTTGGCCTTTTTTTATCAACACCTAAAATCATGCATGACTTTAGGCATAATTTGAACAACCTACTTGTATGGGCTAAATTTTATATGTTACGTGACATTTATAAAACTTCTGCCCTACAAGTAGGATGTATAATCGAGTGCATAATATCGTGTAAAGAATTTTATGAAATTTGAGCACTCTAAAAAAGATTTTATTTACGTCCAGTTCCGCCACAATCTGAACATCTACCTGTTCCATGACAATAATGGCATCGACCATTACCACCACAACTATTACATGTCACTTCTTGACCATATCCACTAATAATACCTCTGCCATTGCAGAATCCACAGGTTCCGCTACCGTGACAGCGATATTTATTAACGGAATACAAAGGGTAATAACTGCAATTACCTGTACCAGAGCAGCTAAAACACTTATTACTAGATGTCGCATTTCCTGAATTCGACATTCCCCCCGAGTAACCTCCTACACTACCACCTTGCTGAGCCAATTGATTCCCTTTAAAATATGGTGTTCGTGTTATTGATACACAACCAAATAAGGTTAATCTTAACTCTTGGTACATGGAATAATCGTTAAAAACGACATAGAACCACCCTCCGTTATTTTTCATATCACCATAGACTCTGCCATTATGACCATCTACGGTTATATTACCTTTATATGGGTAAGCAGAATTTCCACAAACGAGCTTTTGCTCATAGATTTGGATATTCCAAAGCTGAGGGTCAAGATGCCCTATACTCATGTTTCCCATAGTAAAAATCTGAGAATAATTCGCACTCGTATAAAGACCAGAATAAAGAAGTTTACCCTGTGCCATAGCACTCAAACTAATGAAAATGAATGCTAAAGTAACTAACAACCTTGTTTTCATACACGTAATTTTTATTGGTTAAAGTCAATCTTTTAAATAAATGAGTTCCTATTTTCCGTAAAATAGTGATTTTTTCAACCCATCATTACAACAGATTATACACTTCAGTTTAAGTTTTGAAAGTTAAAAAAATAAGTACAATTACAATTTCATGGCAAAAATACAATTTTTTCTTATAATGCCACAACTATTATATTAAATTTTGCAATTTATTCTATCAACGGTTCGGTAATTTTACCAAGAAATTAAAAATTAAACTTTGCCTCTTTTTTAGAGAGAGGGAAAGTATCTCCTTATTAGTCACTTGTTTAAAAAGTACAAATAATCACCGACTTCGCAAATAAATTAAAGTGGTTCTGAAAGAATATTCAGAACCACCTTAAAACTTTATAGTTATTCTCAATTTTATTTATCGAATTTAGACATCACGCGTTCATAGCAATCCGTACCTGCGTGAACATTAAGCAAAAACACACGTTCCCAATCAGGGTCAGGAATGACGAATATAGTATCTTGCGTGCCAAACTTGGTAAACAAAGCTGCGCCCTTACGTTTGTTTGACAAATCCTTCATGTTATAGCCCAACTTCTCTGTTAGTTCACGCTTAATGTAAGAAGCCACCTCTTGTTCATGACTGCGACATGCAATAGAACTTTCAAGACAAACCAATGTATCGTTCTCGGTATAACAACGTGAGAAGTTGATACGGTATTCATCAATACCAGGCAGCACAAATACAGCTTTTTCATAGTTGCTTAGCGTTTCTATTTCCGCATCCACTGACAGCCTTTGCATCATAGCTAACCCCCTTAAAGCGTTATAGGTTAATTGCCACAGTGGCATATTTGCGTCAACCGCTGCAAAGGGTTTAAATATCATGTCAGACACCCTACGCTTTGGACGCGGAAGAATGGTTGAAGCAGCAACAATATTTTTATGTTGTGTCAAAATAGGCTTTAACGTTTCGCAATCATCAGCTACAATAAACTTGCGTTGATGATTGTTCATTGCTTTGTAAAGGACAGCAGCCGTTTCGACATCGGTACATGGCAACATAATTTGTTGCAGCTTAAAACAGTCCTCAAAAACATTGTCCCCCATAACACACAGTGAGGCGGGAAAACTCACATCTTCCAAATTACCACAGTTGCCAAAAGCACTTTCACCTATTTCAATAAGAGTAGGCGATAGTGTTATACGCCTTAGTCTGTCGTTGTATTGAGCTGCAAGGGGGGCTATTACCTGCACATTTTCAGGTAGTACTACATTTTCTCCTACATTCTCGTTGCAGCAAAACAATGTATCAAGTTCATGACTAAAAAGCATATTGTTGCGTACCACATAATGTGAATTATCAGCATCAACACTTAAACGCAATTGGTTACAAGCATTAAACGCTCCTTCGGCAATGCTGCAAACCTTTGGGGGTAACGACAATGATTGCAGATTATTACAAAACACAAAAGCCTGCCTGCCAATTGTGCGCAACTCTTTAGGTAAACTTAATTCTGTGAGTTGTTGGCATCCATTGAAACATTCGTCACCTATGTGCTGCACCGATTGTGGCAGTACCACGTTATGCAAACTCTCGCAACCATAAAATGCGCTTTCGGGGACCGAAGTGAGTCCTTCGGGTAAAACAATGCATTTCAAAGCTTTACATTGTGAAAAAGCCGACTCTCCAATATACGTAACAGTTGAAGGTATATTGAGTTCTTGCATTTTATCAGCCCACAGAAACACCCTGTCACCTATATGTGCGAGTCCCTCAGGCAAAATGACCTCACGCAAGTTTCCGCACAAATCAAAGCATTCAGTCTCTAAACGCTTAACTCCTGGTTGGATTGTCACCGAAACTAATTGTTCAATATCTTTAAATGCAGAAGTTCCAATAGCATGTACAGTGTAGGTCTTTCCGTTCAACGTGGCGCGTTGCGGAACTACGACTTTAGCCTCTGTTTCAGCCCCCGAATATGTACATTTAGAGAGTTCGACCCATCGTTTAGCCTCATTTATTACCTTATAGTTAAAACGGAAACCAGCATTTGCTTTCTGTCCCCAAACACCATTTACACTCAAGAATACGCTTTGCAACAAACATGCTACAAGCAGTTGAAATAAGAACAACCTAAATCTTTTCATTTTACCTTGTTTTTTAAAATCCATTATAACAATACTTCGGTAATTTTTACCGAGAAATTAAAAGTTTAACAATAGAACTGGCAAAAGCTATTTCAAAAACACTAAAAAGATCATTGAAATGTTGTCAAAAACAAATAGAATGATTAAGCATAAGGAATAGTACTGAAAGAAGAGAACGAATCTGCTGATAATAAAGATAAAGAGTATTGCATAATTCGTTGTTTTATAGCAACTTAGAAATTCCAAAGTTCTTATAATTAAGACTAAAGATACATTGCTAATAACAAACATAAAAATATAAGAAAAACGTAAGGGTTAAGCGTAAAACACCCACTTAACCCTTATTGTTATATGTCAATTATTTTTCCTTCTTTTTGTCTTCGCGCTTTTTAAGCACTACAGCTGAGCGGGCAGGAATATACAATTTTAGCCAACCCTTATGGTCGCGTGCAAGCAACGGATCGAAGTTGGTGAGATGTTTCACAGAATCATCTGCCAAACCATTACCACCATAAGCCTTGGCATCCGTATTGAGCACCACTTCATATTCACCTTCAGGAACGCGGAAACCATAGCCCTCATACGAGCGGTTCGGCGAGAAGTTAAATACAAAGACAAGTGGACCACGCATATAAGCCAAAATCTGATCGCCATCATCGTGCCAAATTTCCTGTACGGGGAAGCGTCGGATATCAGCCATAGACTTGCGAAGCAAATGCACCATATCATTGTCAAAATCGCCCAAGTAATGATAGCAGAGGTTGTGGTTATCTACCAAATTCCACTGACGACGTGCATACTTATAACTCCAACCATTTCCTTCGCGTGGGAAGTCAATCCATTCGGGGTGTCCAAACTCATTACCCATGAAATTAAGATAACCACCATTGATAGTCGAAGCTGTTACCAAACGTATCATCTTGTGCAAAGCAATGCCACGGTGTACAGAACCATTTTCGTCACCTTTTTGGAAATGCCAATACATGTCTGCATCAATCAGGCGGAAGATAAGCGTTTTATCGCCCACCAAAGCCTGGTCATGGCTCTCGCAATAAGAGATGGTCTTTTCGTCGGCTCGACGGTTGGTCAATTCCCAAAGAATAGATGAAGGATGCCAATCCTCGTCACGACGTTCCTTAATGGTCTTAATCCAATAGTCAGGAATGTTCATCGCCATACGATAATCAAAACCATAACCACCATCCGCAAACGGAGCTGCCAAACCTGGCATACCACTAACCTCTTCAGCAATGGTAATGGCATTGGGATTCACCTCGTGAATGAGTTGGTTCGCTAAAGTAAGATAGCAAATTGCATTGTCGTCCTGGTGTCCGTTAAAGTAGTCGCCATAGCCACAGAAGCATTCTCCCAAACCATGACTATAATAAAGCATAGATGTTACGCCATCAAAACGGAAACCATCGAAGTGATATTCAGAAAGCCAATACTTACAGTTCGATAAAAGGAAGTGAATCACCTCGTTCTTGCCATAATCAAAGCAAAGACTATCCCATGCCGAGTGTTCGCGTCGAGGAGCCGGATAGAAGAATTGGTCAGGATCACCGGCATAGTTACCCAAACCTTCTACTTCGTTTTTCACAGCGTGGCTATGCACCAAGTCCATAATCACACTAATGCCAGCCTCGTGTGCCGCGTCAACCAATTGTTTCAGCTCATCGGGCGTCCCGAATCGGCTGCTCGGTGCAAAGAACGAACTTACGTGATAACCAAAGCTACCATAATAAGGATGCTCAGCAATCGCCATAATCTGAATGCAGTTGTAGCCATCGGCAATTATGCGTGGCAACACATTCTCGCGAAATTCGTTATAAGTACCTACTTTCTCGGCATCCTGTGCCATACCAATGTGGCACTCGTAGATAAAGAGCGGTCCACGTTTAGGACGGAAGTTTACCTTTTTCCATTCGTAAGCCTTTTCCGGACTCCATACCTGTGCGCTAAAAATCTTTGTATCTTCGTCTTGCACCACACGTTGTGCCCATGCCGGCACGCGTTCACCCTGTCCCCCATTCCAATGAATAGACAGTTTATACAAGTCAAGATGCTTCAGCACCTTCGAAGAAAGTTTCAATTCCCAATTACCAGTGCCTTCAATGCGTTTAAAAGCAAATTCAGGGAGTTCTTTCCAATCGTTGAATGTACCAATTAGGTAAATCTCGGTAGCATTAGGCGCCCATTCACGCAACACCCATTGTCTGGGTGTACGGTGGAGACCAAAATACAGGTAGCCATCGGCAAAGTCGCTCAATGTACCCTTACCTGCGAGCTCATTCATTTTATAGAGCGCATGGTCGTGTCGGCCTTGTATAGCCTGTTCATAGGGACTAAGCCATTCATCGTTTTTCACGATTTTAAGTTGGCGGGGTCGAGAAACTCGTTTCGGTGTTTTCTCAACTTTTGTGCTTGTTTTTTTGGCTTTCATGATATCTTATGTTTTTAAGAAACAACCTTGATTTTAACGTTTCTCGAAAGCTACAAGAATGCGTCTGTCATAGCTGCTTCGCTTTCATTTTACTGAACAACACGGCCATTAGAATATTCGCCCGACTTTGTCACATTGCCGTTAGCGTCATATTCTTTATACTTGCCATGTTTCACACCGTCTTTATAGGTGCAGTCAATGCGTGACCCGTCAGCACGTATTTCAACCGAACGGCCATCGCGTTTACCTTCGCGGAAACCACCTTTAAAGCGTCCGCCAGCCGAATAGGTGAAAGTGCCTTCACCATCCATACGGTTATTCTTCCACTCGCCATTATACTCATCACCATTCTTCCACTTATAAACGCCATGACCATGCATCATGTTATTCTTCCATTGACCCTTATAAGTGGCTACACCCTTCCATTGGAAGGTGCCTTGACCGTTTTGTTCACCATTCAAGAAATTACCAATATATGAGTCACCATTAGCAAAACGGAAGGTACCCACACCAGTGCGCTCACCCATCAAGTACTGACCCTCGTATGAGTCGCCATTACGGAACTTATAGATGCCACGACCATCTTGCATGTCGTTCTTCCATTCACCATTATAATAGTCGCCGTCAGCATAAAAGTAAGTGCCACGTCCGTTACGCATATTTTTGGACCAATCGCCCTCATATTTCGAACCATCTTTCCAATCAAAGATACCCTTACCTTCTTTCTGATCGTCTACCCAAGAGCCCTTATAGTAGGCACCACTTTGGTAGTAATAAGTGCCCTCGCCATTGCGCTTATCGTTCTTCCAGCTACCTTCATATCGGTCGCCATTATAAAAGTACATAATACCCTTACCCTCTTTTTGGTTACGATACCATGTGCCCACATATTTATTGTTGTTTGTGGCGTAGTAAGTTCCCTTACCGTTCTTTTCGTTTTTTGTCCAATTTCCTTCATATCGTGCCCCATCAGCAGCCGTAAAAGTGCCTTCGCCATTGCGCAAGCCCTTCACGAAAGAGCCTTCGTAAGTGTCGCCATTTTCATATTGCACACGACCTTTACCATTGGGTTTTCCACCAGAGAGTTCGCCTGTATAGATGCCACCATCTTTTAGAGTACACGAACCTACCACAATTTTCTGAGCCCAAATAGAAGTGCAGCTCAAAGCTATAATAAGTGAAAGAAAAAACTTTTTTTGCATTTTGTCTAATAAAATCAATAATTGTTCTTCAAGAAGTTTTCAGCACGCTGCAAGTCCTCGGGCGTGTCAATGCCGATAGTCTCCACATCTGTGTAACCCACCTTAATGCGCAAGCCTGCTTGCAACCATCGCAACTGTTCGAGCGATTCGCACTGTTCTAGTTCGCTTTGTGGCATTGAGGTGATGTCTTTTAACACTTCTGTGCGATAAGCATACAGCCCAATGTGTTTTAGGTAGCGATGCTTTGCAGCCCACTCTTCTTGGGGAATGCCACGCAAATAAGGAATCACGCTACGCGAAAAATAGAGTGCATAGTCATCATTGCTCACCACCACCTTCGGACTATTAGGATTTGCAATCGCCTCAAAGGAAGCATCTGCAGCAAAAGGTTTCACCAACGTAGCAATCTGTGTGGTAGCATCGTCAAAGCAGTGCTTAATTTCTTCTAACTGCGACAAATCAATAAAAGGTTCATCGCCCTGCACATTTACCACTACGTCTGCCTCAATACCTAATTTTCCGTAGGCCTCGTAGCAGCGATCAGTTCCACTGCGATGACTTGTCGAAGTCATCACCACCAGTCCGCCAAACGATTTAACAGCCTTATAAATTCGATCATCATCAGTAGCCACGCACACATGTTCAAAAGCTTGCGACACACGTTCGTACACACGCTGTATGATAGGTTTTCCGCCCAATAAAGCCAAAGGCTTAGCAGGGAAACGCGTTGAAGCATAACGCGCAGGGATAATTGCAATGAATTTCATTTATCTTATATGTATTTGCTTGAGCGTATGTCGGAGGGCGTTTTATCACTCCTCACGACCAAGGATTTTAGCATAAAAAGTCGTTTTTTAGCAATGCCTTTTATCGAAATCCTTAGTACACCCTTTTATTCAAAATATTTCTCACCCGAGGACTTCGAAGCTGGTTTAGGCTGTTCACCTCCCTCTCCTTCCATCAGGTTTTCATTACCTTCTTCTTCGCCTTCTTTCTCAGCGTTACCACCGCCACCACCATAGTGACCATGGTGTTGCACACCCGGTTTGTTAGCAGGACGGTCAAAGTCGCGATTCGGGTCATACCCCAAAGCCTTATTGGCATATACACGTCGCATGTAGAGCGCCCAAATAGGCAAGGCAGTAGCAGAACCCTGACCAATGGCAGTTGAGTTAAAGTGAATGTCGCGTTCGTCACCACCCACCCAAACAGCGGTTACTAATTGTGGCACACATCCCACAAACCAACCGTCGGAGTTACTATTCGTAGTACCAGTCTTACCAGCAATCGGACCCTTCATGCCAAAGGCATTGCGCAGTTTGCGACCTGTACCCTCATCAATTACCGCCTTCATCATGTCAATCATGTTATAGGCAGTTTCTTCGCTATACACCTCATTTGTGCGCGGTGTAAACTCTGCGATCACATTGCCCTCACTATCCTCGATACGAGTCACGAGCAAGGGGGCGCGACGAATACCCTTTTCTACAAATGCTGTATATGCCGATGCCAACTCTGCGGGTGTGATATCGCAAGTACCCAAACAGAGAGGTAAAGAAGGTTGCATATTGTCGTTTGCCACACCCAAGGCATGTAAGTCTCTAACCAAACCTTGACCTGTGGGGTCAATCTGATACATCAGTCCAGCAGTAACCCAGTTGTTCGAACGACTCAAGCCCCATTTCAATGTAACGTGCGCTCCATAGCTTGCACGGCTACCATTGCGCGGACACCAACCTCCATAACTTCTTTGCACATTAAGTATGGTAGAATTTGGTGTCATGCCACCCTGTAAGCCCATAGCATACACAAATGGTTTCATTGTAGAACCAATTTGCCGACGTCCCACCATTGCCATGTCATATTGGAAGTGCGAAAAGTCTGGACCACCCACATAAGCTTTAATATGACCTGTCATCGGGTCAATCGAAACCATGGCAGCTCGCAAGAACTTTTTATAATACAAAATAGAATCGATAGGCGTCATTGTCACATCCACGTCGCCATGATAGCTAAACACTGTCATAGGCACCTTGGTGTGGAAAGCCTTGTCAATCTCCTCATCGCTCGCGCCATCTGCCTTCATCACACGATAACGGTCTGACTGACGAATGGCACGTTGAATGCGGCGCTTTACGTCTTTTGCACTCAATGACGAGCTATATGGGAAATTACGCGAAGAACGCCTTTCTGCCTCAAACTTAGCCTGCAAGTTCTTACCCACCTGTGTATATACGGCAGCTTCGGCATATTGTTGCATACGCGAATCGATGGTGGTATACACCTTTAAACCATCTGTATAAATATCGTAGTTCGAGCCATCCTTCTTTTGGTTCTTCTTACACCATCCGTAAAGTGGGTCGGTCTCCCAATGTAAAGAATCCTCATAATACTGCTGACGCTGCCATGACTTGTATTGTGAAGGATCGGGTTTATCAGCCATCATGAATCTACGCAGGTACTCACGCACATAAGCACCTAAACCTTCTTTATGGTCAATGCGGTGGAAGTTCAGTTTTAAAGGTTCCTCGCTCAACGTAGCATATTCTGTTTCAGAGAGTTTCCCCGACTTTACCATCTGCTGTAATACCACATTGCGACGCTGGCGACAACGTTCAGGTTCACGCACAGGGTTAAAGTAGGACGGATTCTTACACATACCCACCAACGTGGCACTTTCCACAATACTCAAATCCTTGGGAGCCTTGCCAAAATACACATTTGCAGCAGTTTTAATGCCCACTGCATTATGTAAGAAGTCAAAATAGTTCAAATAGAGCGTTAGAATTTCTTCTTTGGTGTAATGGCGTTCCAACTCTACAGCAATAATCCACTCCACAGGCTTCTGCACCAAACGCTGCATGGTAGATTCTGCCGACGAAGAGTATAACTGTTTTGCCAACTGCTGTGTAATGGTACTACCGCCACCGGCACCCTTGTGTCCCATAATGCCGCGCTTTACCACAGCACGCGATAATGCACGAACATCGATGCCCGAGTGATCGTAGAAACGTTCATCCTCGGTTGAAACTAAAGCATCAAATAAATGCGGTGAAATACTATCATAACCAACGAATACGCGATTCTCATTTCTTGACCATGTACCCATCAATCTACCATCTGCACTAATAACCTGTGAAGCGTATTTACTGATAGGACTTTGAAGTTCAGCAATAGGTGGCATATAACCAATCCATCCGAGTTCAACAAAGGACACGGATAAAATCACTAACAGGATAATTGCGGCATAAGCCCCCCAAAGTATTTTTACAAATTTCTTTCTCATAAGAATTTTCAATGAGGCAATAAAGGCAAGTAACCCCATTGCAAGATTGATTTTTTCTGTTTTCTAATATGCAAACTTACAAAAAAGGTTTGAATCACACAATTTTAAATGCAATTATAGTTATTTTTTATCGATTATAGTAGAAAATCCATCCGTAAATTTCGCATTAAACGTAATTTTAAAATGTAGGTAATACGACCACTAACATCAAATT
>ERZ1026884.573-NODE-573-length-23722-cov-48.142266_pt1 | contig 23722 bp, 19 predicted proteins | sample MGYA00380172_ERZ1026884 | MGnify/ENA primary metagenome ERZ1026884 (study PRJEB33269, sample SAMEA4719808) | human gut metagenome | biome: human-associated habitat; feature: organic feature; material: feces | place: Cameroon | collected 2013-10 ... | reverse complement strand
GGCTTTGCAAAAAGCTCGCAAATAGGGGCGTTGTGACATTTTTGGACGCTTACTGCTCGTCATACTCCACGCCCAGCAGGTCGGAGAAATACTGGTTGCCATGGAGGAAGGCAGTGGGATAGAACTTCATCTGCTCCTCCAGCGTCATGCCCGGCTTCATCTCGTAGCGATAGAGCACGCGCAGTCCTTCGCCCGAAGCGGTGATGTGGAAAAACAAAGTGTGTCTGTCCTCTCTCAGCTTGGCGCAGAGTTCGGCTAGTTTCTCCTTCGGCACGTGGTCAAAGTCAGAAAATCCGATGCCCGTCACCTCGATGATGTCCTTCTTCGCCTTGCCACCCTGGAAGACGCAGGTCACGGAGAAGCAGTAGCACTGGCTCTTGTACTCCCTCTGGTGCGTGATGCGGTAACGGTTCGTCAGTTCGGCGAGCAGCTTGTCGCTCCTGATGATGTCCACCATTTGCTGGAACTTGATAATAGCAGGCTCGGTAGACTGATAGCCATTGAAAATGTTAATGTTCATAATTGCATTTCCTATGTTTAGTTAATAAAAAAAAATGTTAGTTGTTTCACGAATTTATCGTTGTTTTTGTCTAACGCTGGCAAAATTATAAAAAGTCGGTGACATATCATCGCATTTGTTTCCTAGCTAGGGAACGAGTTTTTAACATAAATAACGTTTGAATTCATGAGCAACCAGAAAGATTATGTTCCAGTCCAGCTCATCATCAAGATTGATGATTGCCTGTTGGCAGTGGATGACTTAGGTCATCAAGTGTATAGTGCAAGATATTTAGAGAAGAATCATCTCAGCGGCAGGGCGCAGTATCATTTCCGTCACCACGAGTCGGTTTCAGTGATGCAGCTGTATGCTGCCATCCGCATCCTTCTCATCAACACCTCTTCAGTCTGGGACCGCATACTTCTGATGTGCCGCATCCTGGATATCTTGGAGCAATGCTTCTGCGACTGTTATTCCAGTGTCACCCTCCATCCCTTTGACGGTGGCATGGAGAAGAGTGTCCGTGAAAAGATGCTCTCCGTGGCTGGTTATGACTTCGGGGCGGTGATAAGCGATGTGGGGGAGTGGAAAAGGAGGGAGTGAGAAATGGATAGGCTATAATGCCGTCAACGCTTTTATAATATTAAATCCAAATAAACTAATATGAGAAAATAATTATGTAATTATGCAAAAAATAGATTTATTTGTTCCTGGTCGCTTGTGCCTTTTTGGTGAACATAGCGACTGGGCAGGAAAGTATCGCTCGATGAATAGTGCCTTGGTTGCTGGTGAGGCCATCGTCACGGGAACGGAACAAGGTATATTCGCAACAGTAGAGAAATCGGAGAACTTTGAAATGACATCATCGGCATCTTCCTTGCAAGAGGTATGGCATGATTTTGAGTGCCCAATGAATGCCGAGGCATTAAAAGATGTCGCTCATTCTGGCTCTTTCTTTTCTTATTGTGCTGGTGTGGCTAGCTATATGCTCGAATGGTACAAAATTGGAGGGGCAAAAATTCATATCACTGATATGACACTTCCTCTGAAGAGTGGCCTTTCCTCCAGTGCTGCCATTTGTGTGCTCGTTTGTAGAGCATTCAATGAGCTGTATGATTTGAATCTTTCTACTATGGGAGAGATGAATATTGCCTATGTGGGCGAGTTGAGAACGGCTTCTCGTTGTGGGCGCTTGGATCAAGCTTGTGCTTTTGGCGTGCGTCCTGTATTGATGAAGTTCGATGGTGAGGAGATAGATGTCAATCGACTCAATGTAAAGAAAAACCTTTATTGGGTATTTGTAGACTTGAATGCTTCCAAAGACACGGTCAAGATTTTGAAAGACTTGAACAAGGCTTTCCCCTTTGCAGACAATGAGAAGGAGCAAGCTATACAGGATGCATTAGGTCCGATTAATCATAAGATAGTTTCGAAGGCTGTCGATTTTATGAAAGAAGGTGATGCAGAAGCTTTGGGTAAGTTGATGACGGAGGCGCAGACCATCTTTGACGAGAAAGTAGCACCGATGTGTCCTTCTCAGTTACAATCACCAATTTTGCATAAAACCCTCAATGATCCCTATCTCAAAGATTTGTCTTATGGAGGAAAAGGCAGTCGAGATGTACAAGGAAAGAATGAGCTGGGATGCCTTGGGAGATAGATTTCTAGAAGTGATAGGAGATAATATTCCTATGATACAACCAAAGATTTCAGTCCTTGACGGTATGCTGTTATGCCGTCATGGACTTTGAGTTTATATTGTTTTCAATGTAAGACACATATTTTTTACAGATAATTCTTATTTTGATGGAACTTATGTTTTTTAATGATATATATCACTTTCCGGCAAAATCGATATTTTTTGCTCTGCCATATTTGGCTTTGACATTAATTTCTTTTATAGCTCTTAATGGAAGGCAGCAAAATGATTCTAAGAATAAAAGCATTTATATATGTCTTTTTTTGTTGTTTCTGTTTTTCTTTGGCTTTAGATGGCATATAATGTCAGATTCTTTGGCTTATGAGCAAGAATATTTAACATTGAAACCAGTTTTTTCCTGGCATTATATAGATGTTCATTCTTGGTGGTGGGATAAAGGTTTTGTGGTATTTACAATGTTAACTAAATTAATATCTGATGATTTTAGATTTTTTGTATTTATCAATGCTTTGATAGATATTTCACTTTTTGTCATTTGTATCAGACGCTATTCAAGTAACTATTTGGTTACGGTTATGGCTTTTTTGGCATTTCAAGGTATATTGACAGAAATAAATCTATTTCGTAATATAAAAGCAATTCTATTATTTCTCATATCTATCAGATATATTGAAAATAGAAAATGGTATTATTTTTTCGGCATAAATTTACTTGGGTATACATTTCATTCCTCTGCTTTATTGTTTTTCCCGATGTATTGGATACTTAATGTGAAACTTAAATTAAAGTATGTTGTAGCTGTAATGAGTGTTTTTACAATAATATATCTATTTCAGATTAACATCATGGAGAATTATATATCTCAATATATGCCTACTGATGGAGTAATGTCAAATAAACTTAATGCTTATTTGGGCAACTCTACGGATACGGTTTTGTCTATCGGTACGTTTGAAAGATTATTAACATTGTGTGTAGGACTTTGGGTGTATTATAAAACAGATAATCCACCTAGATTGTTTACAATATTCTTTAATTCATTTTTAGTGTTTTATGTAGCATATTCGTTGTTTGGTTTCAATGAGGTATTTAGAGATAGAATACCATATCTTTTTATTTATTCTTATTGGTTTTTGTATCCATATTTGTTTTCATATATTGTGTCAAGAAAAAAAAGCATGAAATATGTGTTTTATGCTTTGTTTTTCCTCAAAGTTTATACGTCTACATGTCTTTGCTCGGCATATTATGAAAATATTTTGATAAATGATGTATCAACAAGAAGTCAAAGAAATTTTTTACTTTATAAAGCAGATCAATGAAACATCTTGTAATATTATATCCGGCTGTTCGCAATGTACCGAATGGTGGATTGAATGTTGTGTATGATTATGCTAATAGATTGGCATATGACGGGTATCATGTTTCCATAGTGTATGCTTCGTATTTTCCTGATAACGATAAAGGCTTTAAAGAAGTCTTTAAAAGTATCTTAAAATACATATATCAAATAGGCTATAGAAAAATTAAAGGGTGTTCTTGGTATAAGCTGCATCCTAATATAAATGAGTTATTTGTCTGGGAGTATAAAAAAAATAATGTACCTAGAGGTGATTATATTTTGGCTACAGCTGTAACTACTGCTAAATATACTAATACTCTACCTGGGTTTGAAAGAAGACTTTATATTGTTCAAGGTTTTGAAACCTTTATTGCAAATTCTAAGGAATATATCTATAATTCCTATAGATTGCCATTGATAAAAATTGCTATTTCAAGCTGGATAAAAGATTTGGTAGATCAGTATTCTCCTTCTCCAAGTGAACTTGTTGTGAATGGGTTTAATTTTAAAAAATTTTATTTAACTATACCTGTTCAAAATAAAAATAAGCATTTGGTTTCTATGCTCTATCATACAAGTCCAGCTAAAGGAATACCGACAGCTTTTGAAGCCTTGACGTTAGCTAAGCAAAAGATTCCTGATCTTGAAGTTAATATGTTCGGTGTATATAATGCTCCAAAAGAATTGCCAAAGTGGATTCATTATATCCAGAATCCTACAGAAATGCAACATCTTGAGATTAATAATCAAGCAGCTATATATCTTGGATGTAGTATAATGGAAGGCTGGGGCTTGACTGTAGGTGAAGCCATGATGTGTGGGCAAGCTGTGGTTTGTACAGATAATAAAGGGTATCTAGAGATGGCTAAGGATGGTTATAATGCTTTAGTTGCTCCTGTAGGTGATTCTCAAACTCTGGCAAATAACATTGTTAGATTGATAACTGATGATAATTTGAGATATCAAATTGCATCAAATGGATTGGCATATATTAGGCAATTTGATATTGAAGAATCATATCGTAAATTAAAAAATATTTTAGAAAAATGAAAGTAAGTATTATTACTGTTAACTATAATAATGAGTCCGGTCTTAAAAGAACGTTGGAAAGTATAAAAAGCCAAATCTTTACGGATTATGAGCTTTTGGTGATTGATGGGGCAAGCAGTGATGATAGTGTTGCTGTTATTAATGCTTATTCAAAGCAGATAACTTCTATGCGTTTTGTATCAGAGAAAGATGGAGGTATATATAATGCCATGAATAAGGGCACAGATATGGCTATTGGTGACTATTTGATATTTATGAATTCTGGAGATAGATTTTATGACGATCAGTCTTTGGAACAATCTGCTAAATTCTTAGATGGAGAAGTTGATATTGTATCAGGAATAGCAGTAAGTGATAAATATGTGATGGATCCCGTCAAACCTAAAGCTCTTTCAATGTCCTTTTTCCTGAAGAACAGTATGAACCATCAAGCTACTTTTATAAAGAGAAATGTGATGCAAAATTATCATTATAGTGAAAACTATAAGATAGTTAGTGATACGGAGTTCTTTTTTAAAGCAATGATTTTAGGTAATTGTTCGTATAAAGATATTCCTGTGAAGGTTTGCTTCTGTGAGGATGCTGGCGCTAGTGGAAATTTGAGCGCATCTATGCAAGAAAGGTATAAGGCAATAAAAGCATTAGTTTCACCAAGAATGTCGTATGACATAGACTTTATCATAAAGTATCATAATCCGATTTTAATGAAAGTAGGTGGATTGCTTTATAACAGATATTTCAGGTGGCTATTTGATAAGTTTATTAGAAGAGGAGGAAGATAGTGATTAGTCCATTGTATGTTTTTGATATATGCGGTACAATCTTTAAGTCGAATACAACTTTTGATTTTTTGACTTTTTGGTTGACCCCTAGGAGCTGGTATTATAGTTTTTTCGATAAGCTACGCAAAACATTTATTTGGAAAGTTATCAATAAGATAACTCGCACTTATTTACATGTAGATATAACTCGTATTATTGCATTACGTTTTTTAAAAGGTTATAGTCGTTTGCAATTATCGGAAGGTGCTGACATGTTTTACGAATCATATCTTATGAAACAGCTTAATGACAATGTTGTTGATACAATAAAAGTGTTGCGTATTAATCCTTCTTGTAATGTATTGATTGCTTCTGCAACTATTGATGTGGTCGCTGAAGTAATTGCAAGGAAAATGCAAATTAATACGTGGTATAGTTCTGAATTATGTTACGTAGATGGTATATGTCAAGGTAAGTTGTCTAAAGACTTGTTGGGTAAAAAGAACGTTTTTATACAAGAGATACAGAATCAAACTATTGACTCTGTATACACTGATGATTTTACAGACATACCATTACTGAAAGAAGCTAGACAAAAGAATATTGTTGTTTATCCTAAGACCGATAAGAAATGGAAAAAAATAGTAAAGAAAATGAAATGGGATGTAAATTTCATCGAATATTGATGTTTTTTGTACCTTTGCTTTATGCATTAGAAACTCGTTTCTTGAAGCGTAGTAAGTTAGGCGTTATAGTATGGACAACGGAGTTTTTGCTACCAACAATTATTGCATTATGGCTAGTTAAATACAATTTTGCAGAGTGGTATTATTGGATAGTAGTTATTCTTTCTGTTTATAATTTATATGAAATTGGTTATATTCAGAATGATTGCGAAACAATTAAGCGTGAGCAAAAACCGACTCTAAGGGTTTCGACAAAAGAATTACTCTTTTATGAAAAATGGAAATTTTCAATTTATGGGGTACGATTATTGTTGGGCTTATTAGGTTCTGTTTTTTTTCTTTACCATGGCTCTAATGTCAGTCATATACTTATATTTTGGCTTATTGTGCCAATTTATGCAATTTATAATTATTTACGTGGTAGAGTAAATCTATATCTCATTTTTATATTAACTTCATATCGTTATTGTATGCCGTTAATACTAGTTTGCGATATCGCAAAATCAGATAACATGGAAATAATATCAGCTGTATTGGTAGTATATCCGGTTTTAAAACTTATTGAAATATGTGCAGGTGGTAAGTCTTTACCACAAGAAAAGTGGACAAAAATATTTATGGCTAATTACGAATCTCGCTTTGTCTTTAGGATTAAATATTATTTTTGTCTAACTATACTTTTTGTAGTATTCCAATTAGTCGGGAATGCAAACTTATTTTGGCTCCTTCCTGTCTATTTCCTTTTATTAAGAGGATGTCAGTGGAAAATGCCAAAATTGGGAGCGAGGTAAAATACTTATGTACTTAATAATGAGTTTAGAACAATAATGAACATAAGGATATTCTCCAACTGTTAGATGCAACTCCTACTGTGCTATATATAATATAGGTAAGCATATCGAGGCTAATGTAGTAGGTAAGGCGAAAGGACTCTTTTTATGTGATGGCTTTACACTTTGTTGGCTTTACACTTTGTACTTTAGCATTGCAAGGCATATGTTATGGGGGGCAAGTCTTAGTGATTTGACACCAGGTGTTGGTGGTGATATTCTCTTGCTTTTTGTTTATGCTCTATTTGGAGTAGGGCTCCCGCTGGTTTTTATGTGGGGATTTAGGAAATTGAAGGACTTTATCTTATCTTAAAGAATTAATCATTTATATTTGGCTATGAATAGTAATTATTTCTATAGTAACATTATGCAAACTTCTAAGAACAAAGCGTTTTTGGAGGATATGCAATCTTTAGCTGAAACTATCAAGCAACAAATTTATGTTTTGTCAAGTCCTCTCATTGACGATAAATATCAATATGATGACGAGTCATTGATGATAGTATTGTCTTCCAAGAAGAAAATAGCTTTTGTCACGACGCACAAAATGACAGAAGAGTTTGAAGATTTGTGTGAAGACATTATAGAGGACATTGGATCTGTTAGTGATAAGTATGGCTATAAAGATAAAATTGGAAGACCGAGAAAATGGAAGGATAAATTAACCTGTCGCTATTCGACATATGATATTGCTGATATTGAAGATTGGTATTGCAATGACATAACCGTTGAAGATTCCGATGATTATAGAACTTCCGATTTATTAGTCTCTTTGTTTATTGGTAGTATCAATGATGCAAATAGTATAACAGCTGATGAACCAAACAATATGCTTGACAAGGTTAAGCATAAGATATTATTATTTGATGGTCAGCAGACAAGATTCATATATGAGGAACTTGAAGCTGAGGGTAAACGCATCACTATACAAGGTCTGTCAGGAACTGGAAAAACGGAATTATTGATGCACAAACTGAGAGACCTTTATCTAAAAAGTAATGATAAGGCAGTATTCGGCTTTACATGCTTCAATAAAATTTTGGCAAGAAAATTAAAGGAAAGAATACAGGATTTCTTTAATTTCATGAAGGTTGACCAACAAATAGATTGGAACCGTCTGCTCTGTGTCAGTGCATGGGGAAGTTACGGAAATAAATATTCTGGCATTTACCGATATATCTGTAGCTACTATGAAATCAGTTTTTATAGTTTACGAGAATGTGGAAGTTTTGAAGTTGCATGTCAAAAAGCTATAGAGCAAGTGAGAGGAAAAATCAAGGAATATGGTTATGCATTCACCTATGTGTTTGTGGATGAAAGTCAAGATTTCAAAGAGTCTTTCTTCAAACTTTGTGAGATGGTTACTGAAAAGAAATGTTTTATTGCAGGAGATATTTTCCAAACTATTTTCGAAGAGAAGAAGAAAAATTCGGTTCCTCCTAATTTCTTGCTGAGTAAATGTTATCGTACTGACCCCAAGACGTTGATGTTTGCCCAAGCCTTGGGCATGGGACTTTTTGAAAAAGAGAAACTTTGGTGGCTTGACAAGGAGCAATGGGAACAATGTGGCTATAATGTAAATATTGTGGGAAATCAATATATATTGACTCGTGAACCACTAAGAAGATTTGAAGATATAGACCCGGATTTTGAGAGTTTGAAAATTCTTGGGGCAAAAGAACTTGTTGCAGGTATTGTCGGACTAATAAAGAAAATATATAGCGAATTTCCATCTGTAAAGCCTGATGATATTGCTATTATTTTCTTAGATACGGATAAGTATATCTATCAATATGCCGAAGAGTTGGAGCGAGCTATCGGAATAGAACTTGGAATAGAATGTAATATTGCTTACGAATCTAAGAAAACAGAAAAAGGTAAAGTTCTGATAAGCAATAGAAATAATGTCAAGGGGTTGGAATATCCTTTTGTGATTTGCTTTACCAAGAAAATCCTCAAGGAAAAAAGTTATCGTAATACGATGTACACGATGTTAACCCGTTCTTTTATTCGTTCATATTTGATGTTGCCTAAGGTTGATGGGTATGATAATGGATTTACCAAAGAGATGTATGATGGCGGACAGTCTATAATGAAGGATAAAAGAATCGTGGTTACAGTTCCATCTGATATTGAACAAGCACAAATCAAAGCATGGATAAAGGGAGGGAAGCAAGCCTTATCTTTGGAGGACAGGATAAACAATATATTTACGGACTTGAATATTACAGACTCAGTATCAAAGGATATGATTAGAAAATCTTTAGAGGGGATTCCAATCAAAAATAGTGATGCAAAATTACGAGAACTGATATTGGCTTTCTATAATTCGATAGACAATGAAGATAATCCTACGTAAAATAGAGCCGTATGAGAACATGAAGTTTTCTCAGACTTTAAAACGACACAAAGACTATACGAAAGTTTTGTTGGAAATAACCAGAAAACTTCTTTGCAACGAGGACTATATTGAAGAGACCTCTTTGGCATCACAGGCTTATCTAAAAGTGATAATAGATAAGCAAAGCAGAATTTTTGTTTATCTGTCACTTGACAAGTTCTATTCGTTTGAATATCCATGTCAAGTGGAATTGGATAAATTTACGCGCCAAGTCAATTCCGTTTATACAACTTCAGGAATCAGATGTACATTGGAACTTATATCCAACGCAATATCTATACTGGATGAAGTTAAGTGTGATTCGATTATCGATGTATATGAATCAAGGGATGAAGATGATGCTTTTTTGAATATTGATGCCTATAAATTATTGGAGTATTTCTGGGCACATGAACCATGCTATCTACGATACGACTTTGATCCAAAGAGCAGTAATGGAGCTTTGCACCCTCTTTGTCACTTGGATGTGAACATGTCTTCGAAAGGTTCTTATAAAATCGGTTTGAAATCAAAACTATCTCCATCAGAATTTGAGAATATAGTAAACAAAAATACAGATTGTTATTATTTGCTTGATAAACTTCCTTCTCATTTGAAGATGTTGAAAACTTATCAGAGGAATAAAAAACGAAATAAAGGAAAACAATAACATAATGGAAAATCCAAAAGTATCAATTATCACTGTTGGTATGAATCACCTTAATTATATAAAGGAACTTTATAAGTCTCTTTATGTAGATTCTTTGCCCAACGTATCTTTTGAAGCTATCTATGTGGACAACTGCTCACAGGATGGAAGCGTGAAGTTCTTGAAAGGGAACTATCCACATGTGAAAATCATTCAGAATGAAATGCCAAAGGGATTTGGGGAAAATAATAATATAGGTGCATTAGCTTCTACAGGAAAATATCTTGCCATCATCAATCCTGATGTATCTTTTTGCAAGGGAAGTCTTGATATTCTTTACGATTTTATGGAAAAGAATCCCGAGGTAGGTATTGCCGTTCCTCATCTGTTTAATAAGGACTTGACTCATCAATTTTCTATTAGAGGATTTATTACTCCAATGATTTTTGTAAATCGTGTGCTTTCGCATGGTAAGGATGATGCAGTAAACAAGGCTGTAGAGAAATATCTGTGCAAGAATATTGATGTGGAAAAGGTTCAACCAGTAAATTGGGCAGTCGGTGCAGCTCTCTTTATTTCAAGAGAGGTTTATAGCAAACTTGCTGGATTTGATAAAGACTATTTCCTATATATGGAAGATGAAGACCTCTGTTTAAGGTCATGGCTAATGAATAGACCTGTTGTTTATGTACCTAAATCGCAGATGATACATAATCATCTGCGTGCTAGTGCAAAAATAGGTAAAAAAGCTTTTATGCATTTCAAGAGTTTAAGGACTTTCTTTAAGAAGCATGGATATTCTATACCGGATTTTGCTGGTGCTTGTAAGTTGAATTTTATTTTGTAATTGCTATTATGGAAGTAATAAAGACTGATATTGAAGGCGTGCTCATTATTGAGCCTCGTCTGTTTAGAGATGCTCGTGGCTATTTCTTCGAGAGTTTCAGCGAGCGTGAGTTTAAAGAGAAAGTAGAGCCATTGGTTGGCTACAAGGTGGAGTTCTGCCAGGACAACGAGAGCATGAGTTCTTATGGTGTAATGCGTGGTTTGCATTTCCAGAGACCTCCGTTTACCCAGAGCAAGCTGGTGAGATGTGTGAAGGGTAGAGTGCTGGATGTTGCTGTGGATATCCGTAAGGGTTCGCCGACATACGGTAAGCATGTGGCGGTGGAACTGACAGAAGATAATCATCGTCAGTTCTTTATTCCTAAGGGTTTTGCGCATGGCTTTGCTGTGTTATCGGAAACTGCGGTATTCCAATATAAGTGTGATAACTTCTATCACCCTGAGGCTGATGGGGGTATCTCTATCCTGGATGAATCACTCGGGATTGATTGGCGCATTCCTACGGAACACGCTAATCTTTCCGAGAAGGATACAAAACATAAGGTGCTGAAGGACTTTGAAAGTCCTTTCGAATACTAAAAGGATGTGGCTTTCCTAAAAATATTGAGGTTATTTTTTCGAAAACCTACCCGTCCTTCCTTATAGTTAAAGAAGGTTTTTCGAATCCCTCCGTCTCCCTTTAGCCAAAGGGAGCTCCACATCCTAACCAAGCCTTCCCTTCTCAGACGGGAAGGATGTAACCGCCCTCCGGTGCTCAGAACCGCTGCGCTATAAGGTTGTCGGACCATCAAAGGTCTTCGACATATCGTGCGGGATGGGACCGCCTGGATGTTGGATAGTTTAAAATAGTTTATTATGAATAAGACTGAGTTTGAAAAAAAGGTTTCTGCGTATATACAGAAACGTGTGGAACCTACAGAAGGTCAAAAACTTATTTATTTAGGTGAAGTTAACGGATTGTGTCCTTTGTGCGGAACCGCACTAATGAGTAATGGCTTAAGAAATGTGAATAAATTGTTTGAAATAGCTCATATATTTCCGTGTAAGCCAACATCTGATGATATGAAACAATTGGATGGGGTTGAGTTATATGGAGATAATTCGGAGTCTATGCACAATAAAATAGCGTTGTGTAAAAATTGTCATTATGACTACGATCATAACAAAACTAAGGAGAGTTATAATAATCTGCTAAATATAAAAAAGAATCTTGAAGGAGAATATTCTGTAAAAAATGAATTAGCAGAATGTAATTTAGAAAAAGAACTGAATGATGTACTTCTTAGATTGAAAAATATAAAATCCGATGACTTGGAGGGCTTGACTTTGAGTTTTGATGCAGTAAAAGTGACTCAAAAGATAGGAGATTCATGTCTGATACTTCAGAATAAAGTGCAAAATTATGTTGTTTTGTATTTTAGATTTATCCAAGGCTACTTGAAGAATTTATGTGAAGCCTCGAACACTGATTTTGAATTAGTGGCAGGTAATGTTAGAACTGTATATTTAAAATGTAAACGAAAAGGAATGAATCAAGAAGAGATATTTACTGCGATGAGTAACTGGATTATTTCTAAAACCCTATGCTCTCAAACTGCTGCTGAGATTATTGTTTCTTTCTTTGTTCAAGATTGTGAAGTGTATGATAAGCTTTCCTGATAAAATTACACCTCTTCCAAAGAGTATAATAGGCAATATGCTTATTGTTTTAGAAGAATTAAAAGGTTCTAATCAGACATTAGAACTCTTATCGTATAAATTAAAAAATAAATTGGATATCGTTGATATAATAGACGCATTGACATGTCTTTATGCGATAGGAAGGATTGATTTTAAAGATCATCAATTAATAGTATTATGATAAAAGAAATATTTTGTGATAAGTTCAAGAAACAGTACGTTTCTTTTAAAGATGGATTAAATGTGGTGCTAGGAGATGATTCTGGAGCTAATTCTATAGGTAAAAGTACAATGTTGTTGGCTATAGACTATATGTTGGGTGGAGATCATTATCAAACTAAATCTGATATCATAAGATATGTTGGGCATCATACTGTTTTTGCGTGCTTTGAGTTTGACGGAGATAAATATTATTTTGCACGGAAAACTGGAAATAGCGATACTGTCTTCAAAAGTAGTCCTGATTACAAAATTTTACCGGGTGAAGAGATTACTCTTAACCAATATAAAAAGTTCTTGCAGGATAAATATGCATTGAATATTTTTGGGTGTACTTTTAGAACTGTGATTGGCTTATTCGCTCGTATATATGATCGTGGTAACTATATAGAAACTTCGCCTTTGTTAGAACATCCTAATGAAGGTTGTGAGAATTGTATTAAACGGTTGGCAAAGATATTTGGAGTGTATGAAGAGGTTGAGGCGCTGGATAAGAATGTAAAATCTTTGGCTGAGCGAAATAAAGTGTTCATGAAAGCACTGGCTATCGACTTAATTAAAGGAGCCAAAAACAAAACTGAATTTAATAAAATTGATGAACAAATTAAGTCTTTGCGACAAGATATTGATGTCTTAACTATAGAATTGACTACAAGAGAAGTTCCTCTAGACGCATTGCAATTAAAGAAAGTGTTAGACATAAAGGAGGAATTAGTAAAGTTTCAGACACTTAAAAACAAAGTTGACTCAAAAATAAGGCGTATTCGACATAACTTGAATTCTACAAAGACTGATAATTGTATTGATTTGTCAAAATTGAAGAAATTCTTTCCAGAAGTAAATCTCTTAGAGGTTGCGAAAATTAATAATTTCCATTCAACTTTATGTACAGCATTAGCTGAAGAAATGGGTAACCAAATAAAATCGTTAGTAAAGTATAGGGAACAATTGGAATCAGAAGAGCAAAAACTGCTTCAATCGCTCAAGGATGTTGTATCTGAAACTAATCCAAACAAAATCGGTGTTCAGCAATTGGCGCAAATGCAGAAAAACATGTTGGAGCTTATAAAGGAAAATTCGGCTTACGAGAAGAAAACTTCATATACTAAAGAAAAAACTGATGCAGAAAAGTTATATAATGAAACTTTTCAGAAGACATTAACAAGTGTACAGCAAGTCATAAATACAACAATATCAGAATACAATGATATTGTATACAATAATATAAAGAAAGCGCCTCAACTGACACTACAACCTAAAAAGTATATATATAATTGTCCTGACGATGAGGGTACTGGATCTAGGTATAGTGGATTGGTTTTGTTCGATTTGGCTGTTTTGAAATGTACTAAGTTACCTATGTTGTTTCATGATTCTTTGATTCTAAAAAATATTGAAGATAAGGCCATTGAAAAGATCATGCAATTATATGATTCGTTTTCAAATAAGCAAATATTTATTGCTTTTGATAAGAAAACTGCATATACAGAAAAAACACAGGAAATCGTCATAAAAAACAAGGTGTTGGAACTCTCTCCAAATGGACATGAATTGTTTGGAAAGCAATGGAGTCGATTAAATTAGGTGACAATAGAGGTATAATTGCCAACAAGCTATAACTGTTGATTTATAAATTTGTTGATGCGTAAAGTAGAATGGCAATGATTGCATTCTTATACCATCGTATATTAAACAGATAGAAGTAATAGTAGTGTAATGATGAAGGTGATAGCTTTAGTCGTCGGCATTGATAATTATAGTCATCCGGAGTTCTTTAAGGCTTTGAAATGTGCGGTTTCAGATGCAAAAGCTGTAGCTGGGGTGTTTTCCCAATTAAAGATTGAGGTTATAGAGAGCTATGATGAAAGTGATGACGAAGTAAGGACAAGGCTGGATGAATTTACCAATAAAATTCAGGATGATATGCCTGATGTAGCTGTTTTTTATTTTGCAGGTCATGGCGAACGCCCAAATTTGCAGGATTGTTTGGTTTTGAAGGACGCCTTAAGAAATCCTAACGGTGAAACAGTTTTGTTAGGACATTGCCTTGCTGTCAATAATGTAATGCAACAGATGAATGGGGCTGGAAATCAAATGAATATCCTAATACTTGATGCTTGTCGCAATGAAACTAGAGGAACTATTCTAAAGCAAGAAACGAGTTTGAAGGTTCCTTTTCAAACATTTATTGCTTATTCTACAACTGCTGGTTGTACGGCTTCTGACGGATTGGCAGGGGGACATAGTCCTTTTACTGGTGCTTTCTTGAATCACATTATGACAGAAAATCTGAAAATAGAAGAATTGTTCAAACAGACAAGAAAGGATATGTTGGCTTCTGGGCATAAGCAATATTCATGGGATTATTCTTGCTTAGTGAATGATTTCTGTTTTAACCACGGTCAGTTGAGTCGCCATTATGGTAGTACTTATTCATTTTTGACATTTAGTCGAGGAAATTATACATTGAAGGATGTAATATGCAAAGACTTCGTTATCGGAATACAGAGTGAAAATGAGAATAAAATTGATAGGGCTATGAAAAAAATAGTTTCTCGAAAAAATGTCTTGAAGCCAGAAGATATGTTTAAGTTAGGGCGATGTATGCTCCATGCTAGCAATAATGTTTTTGTGGCAAAATTTATCAATACTACGAAACTCTCATTGTTGAATATGGATAAACGTAACCCATTCTTTGATGGTTTATTATATGAAATGTTCTTTGATGAGGAAGATAAGTGCCGTGGTAAGAATATTGCTGGTATAGGGATATTGGATGCTATTGCAAGGATTTGTGATAGCCCAGATTTTGCTTCATCACTGGCTTTTATTCAGAAAGAACTAGAATCTTTCAAAGATCAAGTAAGTTTTGTCCCGGGTAATGAAATTCATACTGTAAGATTAGTTTTAGAACAATCTGAGATTTTTGAAAATAAAAATAAAAAGGTATGGGTTATAAAGGGTGTGGATTATAAAGGTGATAACTTATATGAAACTTTGGAGCAAACTGCTTATACTTATCAGAACCTTCGAATGCAAATTAGGGATAATTTGCGTATCCCTTTTAGAAACCTGGGTATAAAAGTTAATGAGAATATTGAAAAGAATGATATCTTAATCGTTGAAGAATTGGGATATGTAGATTCTTTTATAGATGAGTATTATAATATTCATATTCCTGATGAGTTTGATGAATTAGGACATCATTATGAATTTTGTGGAGTAGATGATTGTGTTGTTAATGAAGTGGAAGAAGAAGAAGGCTTATTGGTGGTAAGTGGTACTTTTACTATCTCGGTTGTTGTTTATTATGATGACGAAGAAGAAGTGAATAACGATTTCTCTTTGGATGGTGTGTATAGAATGACATTGAGCTATGGTGGAAATAAATGGAGTGTAGAGAATTATGAGGAAATAAAGCTCGATACTCCTTCTTGCTAATATAGACTTGAATATTTATGGAGCAGAAGATATATTTTGAAATCTTAATGATACAATAAAACTGAAAGCATTGAAAACGAGTTATCTGTTGAAGATGTTGAGGCCATTCCTATTGATGGTATACATGACTTATGTATATATTATGATCCTTTTATAGCTGCATCATATGTAGGAGCTGATGGTCATGTTCCTGCATATAATACAGATTTCAGTTATTTTATAGATCATTTTAAGAAAGTACAAGTAGATAGCAAAGGTACTTTATACGACGAAATGAAAAAAAATGTTCAATTCGTTCATGAAGTACAACATTGGCTTTCTAGTGAATTGAATGATAATGGTTTGAAAATTAATAAGTTTTATCATCAATAAATGGTAAATCTTCTTAGGGTGAAATAGCTTTTAAAGTAAAACAAGTATGATACAATCCTACACAAAATATAAACAATTCAAGTCCTTGGTAAATGCCAAGGAGAATGGAAAAGCCGTGAGAAGCGGCTTGGACTTCCTGCGCTTCGTGGCAGAGGAATACTGCCGCTTGGAAGTGTATAACAACCAAGAGTGTGATGGGGATGATTTCTTCACTTATCGAGTGGAGAAAGAACTGGCTCAGGTGCTGAGAGACGAGGCTACTCCTATTGATTCTGTTGCTGTGGCGAAGAAAGAGATGGCTGAGATTGAGAAGATGGAGGCTTACGATGACTATTGCCTTTGCTTCTTTGACCATATCCGTGAGGCTATCAACTTCCGATTGGCGGATGCGGATACTTATCTCGCTGACCTTGACAAGCAGATAAAGCATCATACATACGAATACAAGAGATTGGTGAATGACGAAAACTTTGACCAGCTGAGTTCTCTATTCAGATTCGAAGAGTTGGGCAAGTTGCTCATCAAGAAGATAGAGTATCTGCGGACTCACGGTAGAGAGAATGAAGTGGATGCTATCATGGAGGAATATAAGTATGTGCCGGATGTCTGTTCCTTCAAAATCAACGAACTTCTTCAAAAGGGATTGGAGAATGATGCCTTGAAAGAGATAGACAAAACGATTGCTGTATATGGCGATGATGGATACAATACCACTGAACCTTGGCATCTGCAAAAGATTGAAATCTTGAAAAAGCATAATGACAAGGTTGGTATTATTGAGGAATACCGCAGATTGTTCCGACAGTTCTTGGTGGATAAGCGACCTTACTTCGAGAAGCTGAAAGAGTTGGTAGCCAAGGAGGATTGGGATGAGTTTGTTGTGAAACTCTTCGGGGATATTCCACATATCACGGATGATGATTGTGTCGAAGTGTGTAACATGATTGTGGAGGAAAAGAAGTATCAGTGCCTCTTGAAGATTCTGATGGACAACAGAATGTCGTTCAGCCGAGTGGAACTCTTCAAAAAGTATGCGCATTATATGAGCGAGGAAGACCAAGCTACTTATACCGAGCATGTTATTGATGATTTGCGAAAGCACTTGAGTTATGCAAAATCGAAGAGCTATGGCTATATCGTGGATGACATCAAGGGTATGTACACTTGCAGTGAAGTTTCCAAGAAGCTCATCTTGGATTTTGTGGAGGAGGTAGAATACAATTATGGCAATCGTCCTGCTTTGATGCGATTGCTGAGAAATTGATTCTGAACCAACTGGAGAAGCAATATATAGAGAAGCGTGAGGAACTTCGCAAAATTCAAGCGAAATATTCATGGGCTTCGGACAAGAAAAATCCTGTACAGCAGAGCATCGCTGATGCCTTGATGTATATAGGATTTATGAAATTGGTATAACATTATTATTGGTTCTTTGATATTGTTTATGAAGGAAATCAAGCTTTTTGATTACCAAAAGGATATGAAGGAACGGATTGAGAAGGCGTTGTGCCTTCATCAGTCCGTGATGGCACAAATGCCAACGGGAACAGGTAAGACATACCTGTTAACAGCAGTCATAGACTCTTTCGTGAGCAACAATCCAATGGAGAAAGTATGGATAGTTGCTCATAGAAGAGAGCTTGTTTCGCAGATTGACGAAACTGTAAGAAAGTTCCATTCCTATTCCGCATCAAACACCTCTTCCCTACTGTCATCCGTCAAGGCGATATCCATTCAGTGGCTGATGAGACACTATGACGAGATAGAGGAAGAACCGGGAATGATTGTGATTGACGAGGCGCACCATGCGCTTGCCAAGACCTATAAGGAGATGTGGGAGAGATTCCCGAATGCTAAGTTCCTGGGACTGACAGCTACACCTTGCCGATTGAACGGTAAGGGTTTTACTGATCTGTTTGACGTATTGGTACAGTCCTGGAGTGTTCCTGAATTTATCAGTAAGGGAAGATTGGCGACATACGATTTTGTGAGCATCAAATCCGATGGTGTGACGCAACGACTCATCGACTCCTTGCAGAAGCGAGGGGCAGATGGTGACTACCAGAACAAGGAAATGGATATGCTGCTGAATAAGAAGCCGAGTATCGAAAGGCTCTATCGGAGCTTGGAAGAATTTTGTAAAGATAGAAAGGGCATCGTGTATGCTATCAATATCAGGCATGCTAATGCTATTGCCGAGTTCTACAGAGAACACGGCATAGCGGCTGTTGCTATTGATAGTAAAACGCCAAGTTCTTTACGAAAAGAACTTATTGAAAGGTTCAAAGCTTCTTCCTTATCTTTTTCGAATCACCCCGTCCCTCTTTCCAAAGAGGGCTCCACCGCTTTCCCCAAGCCCCTTTCCCCTCAGGGGACAGGGGATGTAACCGCTCCTCCTCGTCGCTCGGAACCGCTACGCTCTAAGGTTGGCGGGGCATCAAAGCCCTCGCCAGATTGTGCGGGATGGGACCGCCTTGGTACTAGTTGCTTGCGACCTGCTGATGGGGCTGCTGATGGGCTTGGTGCTACTTGCTTGCGGGCTGCTGATGGACTTGCTCCTATCCAAGTATTGGTGAATGTGGACATCTTCTCGGAGGGATTTGACTGCCCGGATGTGGAGTTTGTACAGTTGGCCCGACCAACATTGTCGCTTGCCAAGTATCTGCAGATGGTGGGACGTGGACTGCGAGTGGCTAAGGGGAAGAAGAACTGCGTGATTATAGATAACGTGGGACTGTATCGGGTGTTTGGGTTGCCTTCGCAAGTATGGAACTGGAATGCTATGTTCGAGGGAAAGCTGAAAGTTGGCAAGAAAAAGGAGACTCCGAAGGATAGAGAGTTTTTCCTAATGAACGAGGAGCAAGACGGTATTCGGATTCATCCAGACTCAGAAATGATGACGGTGATGAGCCATGAAGAATTGCTTCAATCACTACAGTATCGTGAGTTTGTGGATAGCAAAGGGGAGTTTGCCATCATCAAGCTGCCTGATGGAAAGATGACGGTAGTGAACCGACACGGAGAACAGGTACTGGAGCCAGGCGATTACTATGACATGAAACTACTGAACGGAAACATCCTGTTCTTCCGACCTCGCAGAAAGGCGAAATGCTATTATGACCTATTGGCAAAAGCTGTCATCGATGATGGCACTAACGTAGCAGAGGCTCCCCAGGTTGTCAATATAAAAGGATGGGAGTTTATAGAATATAACGACATCTTCATGTCTCGAACCCAAGAAAATTTTTCTCTGCCCTATCGTCCTTCACAATATGATTTTCTGAATTATGGCTATTATATGATATTCAGATTCAGACCTTCTTCTATCGGTTGTCAGGTATGGTACTATTGTGAGGGTAATGAAGGGAAGATGCGCATGAGCAATGAAGAGAGCAGGAATGTATGTTTCCTGCGTAATGATTACGAACATGTGTATTGGCTATGTGCTGTCCTGTATGGTGATTGTATCGTTGTTATGGACAGCAAGCAGGACTACTACCTGGTGGATTCAAATTTGAAGAAGACCTATATAGGATGCAATAATCCAAAGAATGAGAAGGAAGATTTGAATGTCGTGATGCCTCGCCTTGGCAAGAAATACTATAAAGAGGCGATGTTGCAAAAGAAGGAAATGGAAGCAAGCGAGATGCTTCTTTTGCATGAGAAGTCAGAGGCAGGACATGTGGAATTGTACCAAGCAGGAAAGAAATGGGGCGTGAAGGTAGATGGTAAAGTTATCGTGCCACCTCTCTACTGCAGTATAGCGCAACCTGTCGGTGTTTATTGCGCCTTTGAAGAGATTCCCAGACATTGGGGCGTTATGACATTGAAAGGAAAAGTGATTGTTGATGCCAAATATGAGAAGGTGGAGATTCGTGACAATGGAATCGCCGTGGTAACAGGCATCACGGGAAAAACACAGACAATCAATCTTTTAAAGGTAAAAGGGTAAATGTTCTTTGCTGTTTTTAGGCACGGATTACACGGATTAAATCCGTGTAATCCGTGCCTTATCTATATCCGTTCTTTTTATTCCAAATCAAATTCGAAATCGAAGCCGTTGCCATTGGATTCTTCCTTCTTTGGCTTTGGTTTCGGAGGATTCTTCAGGTTGCCCTTCTCGTCAAACATATTGTATGTAGTGCGAAGTACGATGAACTCGGTGCGGCGGTTCAACTGATTGCAGATTTCCTGATGCTCCTTGCTCTGCTTGAGGATAAACTCCTGGGTGAGTTCGTCGCCCTCCTTGAGCCAATGATATTTCTCGGTCAACTTCTTGCGTACTTTCTTAGGGCGCTCCTTGCCATATCCCATTGGGGTAAGGCGCTCCTTCTCGATGCCATGGGCTATCAGGTAATCTACTACAGACTGGGCACGGCGCTGAGACAACCGCTTGTTGTATTCGGCATTTCCCTTGTAATCGCAATGGGCACTCAGCTCGATGGTTACGTTTGGATTCTCCTTCAGCAATCCCACGAGTTTATCAAGTGCCTTGGTGCTGGCTGACGTCAAGGTAGCCTTATCAAACTCATAGAAGATGTTGTCGATGAGTACGGGGGCAGTGATGGAAGCCAATGGGAACTGGAGTACATACTCCTTGCTCTCCTTAGCCGTATCTACTCTCAATTCCTCCTTATGATTGAGGAATCCCTTGCAGGAAGCCATTACAAGATAGTCTACCTTTGTATTGATTACCATGGAGAAGGAACCATCGCTCTTCACCGGCAATTTCTTGTAGGTTCCGTCATTACCTACCACCATCACTTGGGCTGCTGGCAGTTCATAGCCGTCCATCTCGTAGACCCAACCCTTCATCGTGGTGACAATCTCCGGGTTCTCGAATGAATAGATGTGGTCATAGCCTCGTCCGTCCTTTCTGTTGGATGAGAAGAAACCACGGTTGTGTGGACCCTCGAATGTCATTCCGAAATCATCTGCTTCTGAATTGAGTGGATAACCCGGATGCTCCAGCTTGTATCTGCGAGTCTTCTTGTCTACTTTGGCGATAAAAATGTCGAGACCGCCCATGCCTACATGACCATTGCTACTGAAGTAAAGGTCGCCATTGGGACGGAAGGTAGGGAACATCTCGTCGCCCAGTGTGTTGATGGGTTCACCGAGATTCTCTACACCGCCAAGACCGGCAGCCGTAAGACGGATACGCCAAATGTCAAGGCCGCCTACACCTCCCGGCATGTCTGATACGAAATAGAGCCATTCGCCATCGGGACTGATGGCTGGATGGGCATAGCTGCTCAGCGTATCTCTCGTTATTTGCAGTTGGGATGTCTTGCCCCAGGCTGCATCCGAGCGAGAGGAAGTTACTATCTGAGCATAGCGGGGAGAGGACGGGTCGGTGGTGCACTGGGTAAGATACATTTCCTTTCCGTCAGGAGTGAAGCAACAGGCTCCTTCGTCATAGGCGGTATTAAGTCCACCACCAATGGCTTCGGGTTTGCTCCATTTTCCCCTATCGTCTTTTTCTGACAAGAAGATGTCGCCGGCTTTGGTGCCGGTGATTCCACTGAGTTCATCACCTTCTGCCTCATTCCGGGTAGAGGTGAAATAGAGCTGGTCGTATTCATCGCCCAGGAGCATAGGTGAATAGTCGTCTCTTCTGGAGTTGAATACGTCCATCTTCTTTATTTTGTATCGGCTTCCTTCTTTCTTCCAGATGGGAGCCTTCTGTGCAGATTTCAATCCGTTTTTGGCAAGAACATTGTCGGGCATGGAATCTACGAGGATTCTGAATTCTTTTTCTGCCTGTTTGTATTCACCGTTTTTCAAGAGCATGCGGGCGTAAGCCAGGCGGTCGTCTAATGATGCCTGGTTGTAACGGATGGCATTGCGATAGGCGGCAATCGCCTTTGGTGTAGAATTGATCTTCTCGTAACAGCGAGCCATCTTCAAGGCAATCTTTCCTCGATTGTCTCTTTCCTTGGCTGGAGTTTTGGTATAAGCCTGCTTGAACTGGTCGGCAGCATCGTAGTATTCGCCCAGAGAAAGGAACTTCTCTCCCTTCTTCAGGTTCTTGTCAATGCCGCAGCTTATCAGAAGAAGGCAGCAGAGTGCTGTTATGATTTGATTGAATCTGATATGCTTCATATTACCTCTATATTCGGGAATTTACATCTGCGAGAATGGCTGGCGATATTGACAGCCTGATTTCCAGTTGCTGCAACCATAGGCGGTCTTACCCTTGATGATAACGCCCTTTCCGCAGAGCGGACATGGCTTGCCTACCATTGGGTCGGCTGGAGACTTCTTTGCTGTAGCTTTCTTCTTTACTGGCTTTTTCTTGAGATCTTCCTCCGTCATGATGGTCACTCTTCGACTGCTGTTATCCGATAGAACATCGATGACAATCTTATTGATCTGCTCTTTCAAGCCGTTGATAAATTCTGCAGGGTCGTAGGTCTTGTGTTCGATGTCGCGGAGCTTTTTCTCCCAGATACCGGTCAGCTCGCAGCTCTTCAGGAGTTCCTCGTGGATGGTGTCGATGAGTTCGATACCTGTTGGAGTTGCCATCAGATTCTTGCGCTGGCGGCGGATGTAGTGGCGCTTGAAGAGGGTTTCGATGATGCCGGCACGGGATGATGGACGGCCGATACCGTTCTCCTTCAATGCTGCACGAAGCTCCTCGTCTTCCACGAATTTACCCGCAGTCTCCATCGCACGGAGCAGGGTAGCCTCGGTGTAATACTTAGGCGGCGTGGTCCATTTTTCCGTCAGGGTAGGCTGATGGTCTCCCGATTCGCCTTTCACGAAGGATGGGAGGGTTCGCTCTTCTACCACTTCCTTCTTGGCACCGTTTCCGTTTCCATCGCCTGCATTTCCGCCATCGTTTCCGTTGGCGTTATCTGCATCGTCGTCATCGGCATTCTTCGCATCCTTGGCATAGACTACTCGCCAGCCTGGTTCGAGAATCTCCTTACCGCTCACCTTGAACTCTATCTTTTCCGGTTTTGGTCCGTCTTCGTTGATTACCTCGCCCAATACGGTGGTGGTAGAGAACTTACAGTCCGGATAGAACACGCTGATGAATCGCTTGGCGATGAGATCATACACGTTTGCCTCCATATCGGTGAGTCCGGTTGGTGGAACTCCGGTAGGGATGATGGCGTGGTGGTCGGTTACCTTGCTGTTATCGAAAACCTTCTTGCTCTTAGGCAACTTCTTGCCGATGGCTGCGAGCTGCTGAATGAGCGGGAGGTATTTCTGCTGACTCATGATCTTTGCCTGACTCACTCCGTTCAGAATCTGCGGACATTTCGGATAGATATCGTCGGTCAGGAACTGGGTATCTA
>ERZ1026884.568-NODE-568-length-23796-cov-14.051599_pt1 | contig 23796 bp, 15 predicted proteins | sample MGYA00380172_ERZ1026884 | MGnify/ENA primary metagenome ERZ1026884 (study PRJEB33269, sample SAMEA4719808) | human gut metagenome | biome: human-associated habitat; feature: organic feature; material: feces | place: Cameroon | collected 2013-10 ... | reverse complement strand
GTTCTCGAAAGCGGATGCAAAGGTATGACTTTTTCTTGAACCACCAAAACTTTTGGCAAGAAAACTTTATATATTTACACTTTTTATAATGATTATTGATTTGTATCAATCTTTGCTCTGTGTACGCAAACACATATACATTATTATAATATATAAAAAGACATTACACTTAATCAAGAATCAACAAAAGCAACCAATAACATTAGTCATCCCATACTTGCGACTGGCCACCCGAATAAGCTTCTTCTTGTCCTGCTTCGCTCATATTGCCACTACTGATGCTAATCTCGTAGCCACCACCTTCCAAATCGCAGACCCGGTTTACTGTCCCGGATGTTGTATTGAGCACTATGTCGCCCTGAAAGTTAATGATTTCAATATTTGGATTTGAATACAATTTCTTCATTGCTATAAATGTTTTAGTTTGTTTATAAATAGTTTTCTTATTATCTCACAACGAACTTCTTGCCAGCCTTGATGTACAAGCCAGGCATGAGACTACGGGCATCAACACGCTGGCCTTGCAGATTGTATACAGCATCATCGCTCTCCACCACCCCACAGTTGATATTCTTTATAGAAGTGGCATTACCGTCGACAACTACACGCAAGGCAGATGTTGCAGTAGAATTAGGAATGGCAAAGTAAGCACGGAAACCTTTGGTAGTACTACCAGACTTAGCCTTGAATAGAGTGTTGTTAGCACCAAGGAAAGCTGCGTAGCTTTTAGAATTCTTGATATCCTGAGTTATGTCCACCTTATTATATATACCCTTAAAAGCGAAACCATCAAGTGTGCTTACGGCAGAAGCCTGGGCAGTATTTTCAGGCTTAATACTTACATTATAAAATTCATACTTATCGTCAGCTTTAACCTCCGACGGCATAATCAAGTAAGGCACGGCAGCCTTAATACCTTCAGCAGTCTTGTCGTCAAACACCAACGTATTACCTTTGCTTTCAGCATTAAGAGCAGCTATCCTGACATCCGCACCAAAAGCAGACTTAGCTTGAGCTGCAGACACATCGAACGGCAGACAGATTGTGTTCCATACACCTTTAACAAGCTTGCGGTTAAGGGAGATGTTTACATCGGATCTATTCTCGATTATGTTTTCTGCGGATTCGGAAAGGGATATTGTTGGGAGGGAGACGTAAACGGTAATGGAGCTTACTCTTGGAGCACCCTTTGAACTAGTAAATGACACTTCTTGAGCATTACCCGTCCATTCAGCCTTTAAATTAGACACACTCAAATTTTCATCGCCTGTCAAATATTTCAAATATGAATCCCCTAAAAATTCAATCTTTTTTATGGTACCAGTTTGTACCGATATGGTAAAATTGCAACCTCTTTCAAAGGTATATGTGCCATATACATTTCTAAAAAATTTTATATTTTTACCAGAAATAGTAACTCCATCTTTCATAATACTATTGCCTGCGGCTATATCCTTACCAGCTACAAAGGAAACTGCTTTTCCTTCTGGCGCAAACGAACCTTTTCTGTAGATTTCTATTCTGCCTATATGAGCGTTGTCATCAGTAACTTTCAGTGTATAAACATTTCCTTTAGCTTGAGAATTTTCATTTATCCATAAAGATCTTACACCATTAGCAATAGCGTTTCCACTTACAGAAGTCTCACCAACAAAGACATCCAGGGAAGCAGATTTAGCAGAACCACTTCCTTTTACAACAATTCTTTCCACATCGAAATCAAATTTGGAGAAGGTTAGTGTGGCTTCAGGATTAAGCATCAAACAAGAGTATGCACTACTATAACGATATCCACCCGATAGCGTAATAGCATTATTGCCTTCGCCAAACGATTGAGACGTTTTAGTATCCTTACCAGGGATATTCCAACCACTATTATCAGTGAAATCCATGGTAATTTCTTGTGCTCTACTTGCAGTCCATACAATAGTTAGCAGCATGATTAATAACAATTTTAACAATTTTCTCATAATTAAAAGTTTAAAATAATGTATATTTATTGGTTCTTATTGGTATTTAATACTTGTATTGACTTATTTCTAATTGGTTTTCAATAGATTTTAAGCGCACAAAATTAGTACTTTATTTTCGAATAAGAATATAAGCAAGTGTTAATATATTTAAAAAAGGACAAAATAGGAGAAATATACTTGGAAGTATGGAGTATATGATAAGAATATTCACTTTATATCCATAAGGGTTATAGACTTAAGCAATCATTAATTCAGCTCGTATTATCTATAATGCATAAAGTGATAGGCTAAAACAATTAAACCACATAGATTATTGGAATAAACACAATTAAAATCTCTATTCCGTGACACGGAATGGCCATTCGGTGACGTGGAACGTACATTCCGTGACACTGAACGGCCGTTCCGTGTCACGGAATAGAACTTTTAAATATTATATACGACCATTAAAATCATGCTTACCTATTATCAAATTCAGGCTATATGTTGAGTGTGCGGATATTTTTTGTAGTTTTCGAGTATAATATTGGAGGTTCTAGAGTTTACTTTTATTATTAATCTGTTTTTGCTAACAGTTTGGTTATCAATATTTTAACTTTCAAGAAAGTTTACTTTAGCACTTACACAAAGGTAAAGAGAGTCGATATTGTTCGTAACTTTGCACCAGACAAAAAACAAAACCCAAACCTATGCTAAAGGCAAAATTTTTAACCCTATGCGCATCCACATTATTTATAAGTGCAAGCGCTCAGACTCCCAAGCTTGGAGTCGACCCAATTGAAAAAGTGATTAACGCTATGACTCTCGACGAGAAGCTAAACGTTCTCATCGGATCGGCAGGCAACGTAAAGAGCGATGCCACAGCAACAATCGGTTCTTCTGCCGAACTTGTTCCAGGTGCAGCCGGTCAGCTTAACGCAATTCCACGATTGGGAATACCCGCAACTGTTGTTGCCGACGGTCCTGCCGGACTTCGCATCAAACCCATACGCGAAGGCACATCCAAGACCTTCTATTGCACCCATTTTCCTATAGAGACAGTTATGAGTTCTACTTGGAATGTAGATCTTGTAGGACAGATTGGCGCAGCCATGGGTGATGAGGTAAAACACTATGGTGTAGACGTATTGCTTGCACCAGCCACCAACATCCACCGCAATCCATTGAACGGAAGAAACTTTGAGTACTACTCTGAAGACCCACTACTATCAGGCAAAATATGTGCTGCAATGGTAAATGGAGTACAGAGCAATGGTGTAGGCACATCGCTAAAGCACTTCGCCCTTAACAACCAGGAGACCAACCGTACAAGCAACAACGTTATCGGTACTCCGCGTACATTCCGAGAGATATACCTCAAGCCATTCGAGATTGTTGTAAAGGAAGCACAGCCCTGGACAGTTATGACATCTTATAATAAGGTGAACGGCACAATGACCAGCGAGCGTAGCGACCTTATTACCGAGATCCTGCGCCATGAATGGGGATTCAAGGGAATGGTAATGACCGACTGGTACGGCGGACAGCACGCGACATTGCAGATGGAAGCAGGCAACGACTTGCTTATGCCTGGCAAACTATCGCAGCGCAAAGAACTAAAGAAGGCTGTGCTCAACGGTCATCTCTCAATGGAGATTATCGACCGCAACGTTAAGCACATTCTCGAATACATCCTTAAGACACCACGCTTTAAAGGATATGTAGCCGACAACAATCCAGACCTTAAGGCTCATGCAGTAGTTACACGCAACGCAGCCCTTGAGGGAATGGTTTTGCTTAAGAACATCAAAAATACGCTTCCTATCAAGAGCAATGTGAAGAATGTTGCAGTATTTGGCCGCTCATCTTACGACTTTATAGCAGGTGGCACAGGTTCGGGCGACGTAAACCACGCATACGTAGTGAGCCTTATCGATGGACTAAAGAACGCAGGATTTAATATTGACAACTCGCTCAAGTCAAGCTACGAGGCTTACATTCCAGAGGCAACAGCCAAGATGCCTAAGTCTACAAGCCAGTTTGCAGCATTCCTTCCCAAGCATCTCATACCAGAGATGGACCTCTCGAATGTTAATATGCAGAAGGTGGCAAAGGACAACGATGTTGCCATTATCACCATCGGTAAGACCTCAGGCGAGTTTGCCGACCGTTATATCTCAGACAACTTCAACTTGACAGCTGCAGAGAAGAAGATGATTAGCGACGTATGCATATCGTTTCACAAGGCAGGCAAGAAGGTAGTTGTTATTCTGAACGTATGTGGCGTTGTAGAGACAAAGAGCTGGATTGATGCTCCTGATGCAGTAATCACAGCATGGCTTCCTGGTCAGGAAGGTGGCAACTCGGTAAGTGACATACTTGTTGGTAAGGAGAGTCCTTCTGGTCGTCTTCCTATGACATGGCCAGTAAGCTACAACGATGTTCCTTCAAAGGCCGACTTCCCAACACCAGATGATATCAGCGATGACCAGCTTACTGAGGCACTCAAGGGATTTGCCGACGTACGCACAGAAGGTAGCCGCAAGAACTTTGACTACACAGAGTATAACGACGGCGTATATGTAGGCTATCGTTATTACACCACCAAGAATGTGCCAGTATCTTATCCTTTTGGTTATGGCCTCAGCTACACCAACTTCAAGTATGGCAAGCCATCGGTAACAACAGACACCAAGGGCGACATCACCGTAAAGGTAGAAGTAAAGAACACAGGCAAGGTAGCCGGCAAGGAAGTTGTTCAAACCTACGTATCAGCACCTGGCAAGGATATGGACAAGCCAGTACGCGAGCTTAAGGCATTCGCCAAGACACGCAAGCTGAACCCAGGAGAGAGTCAGATGATAACAATGACAATCCCTTACGAAAGTCTTGCTTCGTTCAACGAAACAGCAAGCCAGTGGCAGGTTGAGGGCGGTCAGTACACAGTTATGGTTGCCAAGAACGCAGCCGACATGAAGCCTCTTACATCAACAGTAAATATTGATGGCAAGGTTACAGAGACAGTACGTCCAAGCCTCTTGCCTGAGCAGAAATAATAAAGCACGAATAAGGGAGTGCCGAAATAAGCAATATGCAAGTTTTGGCACACCCTTCTAAAAACCTAAAGACAATTTTAATTCATTAAAAGCAATTATCTATGAAATCTTTTAGATTAGCCGCCCTATTGACAGCCACCGCACTTGCCGTACCTATGGCAACAATGGCTCAAGACGAAGCAAAAAACGATACTATCAACGATACAAAGGAAGTAAAGAACCGCAACGTGATGCTTAACGCATCGTCAGACAACCAGCCACGCCAAATATCGATTGGCTTGCCTTCATCACTCTCGGCCACCATATACGAGGACGGTCTACCCGTATCTTATAACATTTGGCCTTGTCTGCCCTACCTCTACTGGACCGGTAGCGCACAGCACGAAAGCATGGGTCTGATGTCACTTGGCGAGAGTGCAATCAAGAACGGTGCAGTAAACTACGCTGTACTGTCGAAGACACGTCGTGGAAAGGACAAGTTTGAAGGTCATGTAAACTATACCACCAACACCTACAACTTGCAACGCTTCGATATGTCGCTTGCAGGTCCGATAGCCAACGGTTGGTCTTACTCGCTTGGTGCATACACAAACCTTGATCCAGGTACCAACAAGCTTGCCGACATACAGTATGCCACAGACATGAAGATGTTCAAGGCAGCCCTTTCTAAGGAATGGAACGATGGTCGCGGCAAGTTCAACCTCTTCTACCGTTATGCCAACAACAAGAACCTTGGCGATGCCTATGGCCCATTTATATATGTAGGCGATGGTTCGGTTAAGGAGTACAATGGATTCAGACTTGGCAAGGACGGATTTCTTCCTGGCAACGGACAGATAACATATCTCGATGTAATGACCGGTAAGACAAATACGATATCAAGAAAGGGTGGCGTACATGCAATGAACAACAGCCTTACAGCCAACTTCAACTATACATTCCTCAACGGAATAAATCTTGACATCACGTCAAAGTACAACTATGCCAACAACTATATGGTTTCAATGGCGCTTGCCGGAACTGGCAAGGCTACAGCAGCAGACGGATATACATATGCTTACGACTTCGATGGTCATAAGGCAGGCGATGTATTCGAAGGAAACTACAACTCACGTTATATGCTGCGCGACATTGGTTGGACTCGCAACTGGATGACAACAGCCGAGCTTACAGGCAAGAGCAAAGACCACGCTCACTCATGGCGTATTGGTGCTAATTTCTGGTGGGATCGCGAGGGAATCCAAGCAAACACTGGAGTTTATGCCCACACTATTGAGGCCAATCCGGCTTGGCTCAACCATAACGGAAGTCAGGAGTTTGCAGCTAATACCGGTGGCGAGTACTACGACGGACATGAGACCAAGCTTGCATTCTATGCTTCAGACGATTGGCAGGTAACCAACCGTTGGTGGTTGTCGGCAGGTGTACGTGGCGAATACTATGCTATGGGCGGCAAAAACGCTATGGCTTATCTCAACGCTACAGACAAGACACCTACATACGCAGAGAATGTACGCGGCCTCAACTACAGCGTAAACAACGGCAAAGTGACACGCTACTCAAACAAATGGTTTAATCCAGCTGCCACTATCAATACACGCTACACCATTGCCAAAGGCTTTGGACTCGTAGCCGAGTATGTATACGCTATGCAGCATCCTAATTCACAGGACTTCGCAGGTCCTTACATGCCTATCCTTGACGCAGTAAACATTCACTTGGGTCGTGCCGGTATATTCTGGAACACTCCTTGGATGAAGCTTGTATCGCAGGTATCGCTCATTCAGCAGTCTAATTACAAGAGTCGCACACAGTTTACTAACCCCAACAACTCGTCTGACGTTGTTACAATTCCTATCACCAACGACGTACAGACAATGGGCTGGACAACAGACGTTGTGCTCACACCGTTCAAGGGATTCACATTCCATGGCTTGCTTACATTACAGAGCCCGAAGTACAAGAACTTCGACGTCACAGCCAACTTCAGCGATGGCACATCAAAGTCGTACAACTTCAACGACAAGATAACAACAGGCGTAAGCAAGACTATCATCGAGCTCGACCCAAGCTATCAGTTCGACAAGTTCCGTGTTTGGGCAAGCTTCCGCTACCAAAGCAAGCAGTACATCAATAAGACCAATAGCCTCTACTTCAACGGACGTTGGGAGACATTTGGCGGTGTAGACTATAATATGAATAAGCACGTGGGCTTCTCTGTAAACGTAGTAAACATCCTCAACCAGAAGGGTTGCTCAGGCAGTATCGGTTCTGCCGACCTTGTAGAGGACGTATCGGCTTACAAGAACTATCTCATGGCAGGCTCATACATCCGTCCATTCACTGTTGAGTTTGCTGCTCACATCAACTTCTAATGGTCAACAACCATTATGAGGCTTACATAAGCCTCTACATTATGAAGCATAAAGCATCACTAAAAGCCATAAAAGTACATAACTTTTCATGATTAAAAATTTGTTACTAAACATAGCTGTGGGCTTCTTGCCCACAACTATGTTTGCCCAGAACTCAATTCCGGGTTACACTATCAACACTAACACCGAGGCTTCTACCGTAGCAACACAATACGGCAATGTAGCTGGATATATCGATTCTAATGGCAATGGAGTACCACAATGGCCAGCCTTCACAACAAAGAAGAAAGCCACTATGATATTCGACAAAGAATGCGAAGTGAAATACAACTTTGATGCTGAGTTGCAGCAGATTGGTACAAGAAAAAGATAAATCGATTCAAATCATATAATAGGCAGACATAATATATAAGGTATAAGTAGATTGTAACTAAAAAAGGATACATTAGTAGATTGTAACTGAAAAAAGAGTAAATTTGTAGGTTATAACTAAATAAGCAGTATTTGAGAGTTGAACCAATAACTACGAAAAGATATAATTTAAACATCTAAATCATTATACGTATGAGAAAATCATTTCTGACATTTATGCTTACACTACTCACAGGAGTATTGTTTGCACAACAACCCACAAGAGTAAACGTTGCCGAAGGCACACTTGAGGGCATAAACGAATCGGGTGTAAAGACATTCAAGGGCATTCCCTTTGCCGCACCTCCAGTAGGCAATCTTCGTTGGAAGGCTCCACAGCCAGTAGAGAAATGGCAGGGCGTACGCCAAGCTAAAGAATATGGACCAAACCCTATGCAGGAGAATATCTTCGGCGACATGAACTTTGGTACTAAGAAGATGAGCGAGGACTGTCTGTACCTTAACGTATGGACACCAGCAAAGACAATGGACGAGCATCTGCCTGTACTTATATACTTCAATGGTGGTGGTCTGATGTGCGGCAGCGGCAGTGAGCCAAGATATGCAGGCGATGCTATGGCACGCAAGGGCATCATATCAGTTACAGCCAACTATCGCGAGGGCATCTTCGGATTCTTTGCCCATCCACAACTCTCTAAGGAGACATCGTATAAGGGTTCGGGCAATTATGGATTCCTCGACCAGGTGGCAGCCATCAAATGGATAAAAGATAATATAGCAGCATTCGGTGGCGACCCTAACCGTATCACTATCGTAGGCGAGTCAGCAGGCTCAATGTCGGTTAGCTCGCTTATGGCATCACCTTTGTGCAAAGGATTGTTTGCCCAGGCAATGGGTTCAAGCGGTTCGGTTATTGGAACAAAGAAGGTTGCCACACTTAAGGAGGCTGAGACCCAGGGCTTAGAAATGACGAAAAAAATTGGCTGCAAGAATATTAAGGAATTGCGTTCGCTCTCTGCCGAGGAGCTTATGAAGAAAGCTAGCGTAAAGAGTGTACCAATATACAACATCGACGGATACTTCTGGACAAAGCAGCCCTACGATGTGTTTGCCAATGGCGAGCAGACTAAGGTGCCATTGCTTATAGGTGGCAACAATCAGGAGATGAATGCCATGTTCATTCTGCGTGGCAAACCAGCCACAATCGAGAATATGAAAGAAGCAGCACGCGCTATCTATGGCGATGCTACCGACGAACTGTTCAAACTCTATGGCCTCAACACTGATGCCGATGTTATGGGACAACCAGGCAACAATCTTGCCGGTGACATCTTCCTCGATTATTCTACATGGAAGTGGGGCAATATGCACAAGCTTACTGGAGGACAGCCAGTATATCGCTACCGTTATTGTCACCCACGTCCTGACATGGTATTGAAGGACAAGGTTGCAGGTCTTGCAGGCGGTGTTCAGGATAAGACCTCAGACACACCTGCCGTTCCAAAGAACATTGGTGCAGTTCACTCTGCCGATATTGAGTATGCTATGGGTACACTGCCAACTAACCGCGTGTACGATTGGCAACCTGAGGATTACACCATATCAGATATCTTCAGCAACTACTACGTCAACTTCGTTAAGACTGGCAATCCTAATGGTCTTGGCCTCATCGAATGGCCTACAACCAACGGCAAAGCCATAGCTCCGGTTCTGCAGATCGACGCCAACACATCTGTTAAGGAAGACCCAAACATGGAGAAGCGCTACGAAATTATGGACCAACTGTTTTGGAAGTAATGAACGTTATTAAATAGGTATGAATAAGTGTTTCTTCATGGCATTGTCGCTGGCATTGTTCTCTCTGAACGTGTCAGCGCAATGCTACACCGAGAGTCAGCAACAAGCTTGGCTGCAAAAGGCAGAGGCTAGCAAACCTGTATTAAACAAAACCACACATCACCCCGTAAGAGAAGTAAAGATTGTGGCAGACGCCAATGCCTTCCAAGGCTTCAAGGCTGTGGAAGACGGTGATATCAACGATCTTTACAGCAAGTCGTTCAAGAAGAAGAAAGAGGTGATAGTCGACTTCGGCAAACATCTTGTAGGCAATGTAAGCTTCAAGATTAAGGACATCGGTCCTATGCAGGATGCCGTACTACGCTTTAAAGTAACATTTGGCGAGATACCAAGCGACCTTGGTCTACCCGTAGAGCCTTACACTGGCAGCCTTAGCCGTGGCTGGATGCAAGACTTCCAATGCGATGTGAGCTACGACGGATGCTATACCTTCAACCGCCGCATCACAGCACGATATATGAAGATAGAAGCTGTAGGTACTTCAATATACAGCGATTTCTGCTTCGACAACATCACATTTGAAGCCACAACATCGGCTGGCAAGTCGAAAGCACAACTGGCAAGCACCACACCACAAATATTCAAGGATATAGCACGTGTGTCGGAAAATACACTTAAGGACTGTATGCAGGGTGTATTTGAGGACGGACCTAAGCGCGACCAACGTCTGTGGATGGGCGATCTTTATCTGGAGGCTCTTGCCAATACAGCATCGTTTAAGGAATACAACGTAACCAAGCGTTGCTTATATCTGCTTGCCGGACTTGCCAATCCTGACAACGGCTTGCTCTATTCTAATATGGTGGAATATCCCAAGCCACACGCACAGCAGACATTCTTCGTTGACTATGCCTTGTCTTACATTCTCACACTAAACGACTATCTCAAGGCTACAGGCGATACCGAGACAGCACGCGACCTTTGGCCAGTAGTAAAGAATCAGATCAACACCATACTTGCCAAAGCCATAGACAATAACCATCTATATGCTAACACTGGCTACCAGTATAAGGGAATGATGGTGTCTATAGTATTCTTCGACTGGGCTCCAGTCACGCTTGATAACCATGCAGCAATACAAGGATTGCTCGCCCACTCTATCGACTGCGCCTACAACATTGCCAAGGTTATAGGCAAGACCGATGATGTAAAGGCTTATCCTGCAACTGCCAAGCAACTGCGAAAGGCTGGCTACAAGGCTTACTGGGATGCAAAGAAGCAGATTGTTGTTAGTGGCAAAGAACGTCAAGAGTCGTACACTGCAACTTCTTGGGCTGTGTTGGGCGACCTTATCAAGGGCAATGAAGCACAGAAGGCTATACGCAATGTTATGCAGAGCAATACAGCCATCAAGCCAGGCACTCCATATGCCAACCACTTTCTTGTTGCTGCTATGCTGCATTGCGGTATGAACTCAGAGGCAAAGAAGTATGTAGAGGACTATTGGGGCGGTATGGTTCGACTCGGAGCCGATACATTCTGGGAATATTATGTTCCAGACAACCACCTATTCTCGTCGTACAATGGATACACCTTGCTCAACAGCTACTGTCATGCATGGAGCTGCACACCTATCTATTTTATAGTAAACTATCCTGAGATATTCCAAAAGTGATAATCTCACGCAACCTAAAATACACGTTACGACATATATGAAACAACTATTTTTTATTCTCTCGCTCTCGGCTGCCGCTACATGTATGGCGGCCAAGCCAGAGGCGAGCAAGCCTTTTGTAACAATAACTCAAAAGGGTGGCAAGACGCTTGGTTACTCGCCTACGTCAGGAGTAAAAATAATAACGGTTGACGGACTTAAGTTTAAAGACCTAAACCGCAACGGCAAACTCGACAAGTATGAGGATTGGCGACTGCCAGCACGCGAGCGTGCCATAGACCTTGCAAGCCAACTATCAATAGAGGAAATTGCTGGCCTTATGCTCTATAGTGCCCATCAGGCTATACCTGCCAATGAGCAAGGATTCGGAGCAGGTACATACAACGGAAAGCCACTGTCAAAGAGTGGAGCCAAAGCATCCGACATTAGCGACGCACAAAAGAAATTTCTTATAAACGATTATCTACGCCACGTTCTTATAACCACATTACAGTCGCCACGCATCGCTGCCGAATGGAACAACAATGTGCAAGCTCTATGCGAGAGCATAGGACATGGTATACCAGCAAACAACAGTTCAGACCCTCGCAACGGCACAACTGCCAACACCGAATATAATGCAGGTGCGGGTGGTACTATATCTCTATGGCCTGGTCAGTTGGGATTGGCTGCTACATTCGACCCTGCTGTGGTTAAAGAGTTTGGACAGATAGCATCACACGAATATCGTGCTCTTGGCATCGCTACAGCACTATCGCCACAGATAGACATTGCAAGCGAACCACGTTGGAGCCGTGTAAACGGAACATTTGGCGAGGATACAAATCTGGCTGTAGATATGGCTCGTGCCTATTGCGACGGATTCCAATCGAGCGAGGACAATAATGGAGGTTGGGGTATGTTCAGTGTCAATGCTATGGTAAAGCATTGGCCTGGTGGCGGTCCTGAAGAAGGCGGACGCGACGCACACTTCGACTATGGCAAATATGCCGTTTATCCCGGCAACAACTTCCATACATTACTGCGCCCGTTTATAGATGGTGCATTCAAGCTGAACGATGGCACGGGCATGGCTGCAAGCGTTATGCCATACTATACCATATCTACCAACCAGAATGGTGGTAGCGGCAGCAACCGTGGCAACAGCTACAACAAGTATCTCATTACCGATTTACTGCGCAACAAATACGCATTCGACGGTGTGGTTTGTACCGATTGGATGATTACGGCCGACGTTAGTGGTGTGTCTAAATTTGAAGGCAAGTGTTGGGGTGCTGAGAATCTTAGCATTGCCCAGCGACATTACGAGATACTGAAAGCTGGTGTCGACCAGTTTGGCGGCAATAACGACAAGGAACCTGTACTTAAGGCTTATCAGATGTGGAAGGATGAGTTTGGATCGGTATCGGCACGTCAGCGCTTCGAAAGCTCGGCTGTACGTCTATTGGTCAATATCTTCCGTACCGGACTGTTCGAGAATCCTTATCTCGATCCCAACATTACAAGCAAGACTGTAGGCAACCCCAAATATATGCAAGCTGGATACGATGCCCAGGTCAAGAGTATTGTTATGCTAAAGAATCACGCCAACGTGCTTCCACTCAAGAGCAAAAAGCTCAAGGTATATGTGCCTAAGCGCTTTGTAAAAGGTGTACCCGACTGGTGGGGCAACACACCTGCCGACAAGACCGAATATCCTGTAGATATGAATATCGTGAAGAAGTTCTACACCGTGGTAGACACTCCTGAGGCAGCCGACTTCTCATTGGTATTTATCGAGAGTCCTAATGGTGGAACTGGCTATAGCGACGAAGATGCCAAACAAGGCGGCAACGGCTACGTGCCTATCTCGCTGCAATATGGCAAGTATACTGCCAATACAGCACGCGAGAAAAGCTTGGCTGGCGGCGACACTTTCGAGAAAACAGACAACCGTTCGTACAAAGGCAAATCGACTACAGCATACAACCATACTGATGCCGAACTTGTAAAGCTCATGCATCAACAGATGCAAGGAAAGCCTGTAGTTGTATCGGTTAAGTGTTATAAGCCTTGCGTGCTTGCAGAGGTAGAGCCTTATGCCGATGCCATTGTTGTAGACTTTGAGACTCAAGCACAGGCTGTTCTTGATATAATTAGTGGAAAGCGCGAGCCAAGTGGATTGCTGCCAATGCAGTTTCCTAAGGATATGCTAACAGTAGAGGCTCAAAAGGAAGATGTAAGCCGTGACATGACACCGTATACCGATGCCGACGGCAACAGCTACGACTTTGCATTTGGCCTTAACTGGAAGGGAAAAATAAGCGACTGGCGAACTGAAAAGTATAAATAGAAGTATATAAACGACCAAAGGAAATGAAAAAGATATTCATTACATTAATATCATTCTTTGCCTGCGCCTTAATGGTATCGGCACAGTCGACAAAGGTAAAGGTTTTAATAGACAACGACTTCTGTGGCGATCCCGACGGACTCTTTGCTCTTGCACAGCAGGCTCTTTGCCCTACCACTGATATTGTAGGTATTGTAGGCGGCCACCTAAAGGACAATGCAGGATTTACCACACGTAAGGATCAGGCTACCGAGTCGGTAGAAAATGTAAACGCTTTGCTCAACGTTATGGGTTTGAAGGGTAAGTATAAGGTTGTTACTGGTGCTGAGAGCGGTATGACATCTGCCGACAAACCTATTGAATCTGAGGGTGCACGCCTCATTATTGCCGAGGCCAGGAAGTGTTCGCCCGACAAACCTCTGTTCGTAACTTGCGGTGCAGCCCTGACCAATGTAGCAAGTGCATTGCTTATCGACCCATCTATAAGCAAGAACATTGTGATAGTATGGATTGGCGGTCAGGAGTACAGCTTTGGTGCCGTGCCTCCTCCAGGATATTCTACTGTTGAGTACAACCTCAATCTTTCAATTCCTGCCGGTCAGGTAGTGTTCAACAAGAGTGATGTGCGCATATGGCAGATACCACGCGACGTATATCGCCAGTGCTTATACAGCACAGCCGAAATGCACGCCTATGTAAAGCCTTGCGGCAAGTTGGGGGCTTATCTTAGCAATTCTATCGACAAGGTGATTGACACATGCGAGAAGTTTGGCATAGCTATGGGCGAGACATACATAATGGGCGACTCTCCACTTGTACTGCTAACTTCTTTGCAGAGTGGTTTCGAGACCGACCCAAGCAGCTCGTTCTGGCATCCTACCCCATGTCCTATCATCGATAACAACGGCTTGTATCAGCCTAACCCAAGTGGCAGAATAATTCGTGTATACACACAGATTGATACCCGTTTGATGTTTGGCGACCTTATCGCACGACTTCAGGCAAATGCCAAGAAGTAAAACAAAAGGCTCATACGAAATACTTGGCGACATATGCGCTAATCGCATTTTTTATCACTCAATATTTCGTATGAGCCTTTTTTGTGCGTCCTAATGTCGTAAATTATTTTAAAAGTTTTATTTTTCTGATTTATCGCTGTACCTTTGTCTTAAACTATAATACTATTAATTCATACAATCAGAAAAACTTCAATACTTAAAGACATGAACATTAAGGGCACTACAATCCGACAACTGAAGCGCATATTGTTCTCGCTTCTGTTGCCAACCGCAATTACTACAACCACTCCTTGTCAAGCACAAACTGGTACAACAAAACTGCCACGTCAGCTGCGTGTGGCATCCTACAACATACAACATGGTGTGGGTATGGACAATAAGCGCGATTACAAGCGCATAGCCGATGTACTGGAGAATATCAATCCCGACGTTGTTGCTGTACAAGAGGTTGACAGCATGACCCAACGCACAGGCAACACTTATTCATTGGGCGAAATAGCCGACCACATGCGCTATTATGCCTCGTATGCTCCTGCCATCAGTTTCGATGGTGGCAAGTATGGCATTGGCATACTATCACGCAAGCGTCCTATAAAGACTGAACAGCATGCTTTGCCCGGACGCGAGGAAGCACGAAGATTGCTCGTAGCCGAGTTTGACAACTATGTGTTTGCCGCAACTCACCTCTCGCTAACCGAAGCCGACCGCATGGCTTCGATAAGCATCATTGAGAATATTGCAAAGAAATATAGCAAGCCGTTTATCATTGCAGGCGACTTGAACGCAGAACCCAATTCACCCTTCATGCGTAAGTTGGAGAAGTGTTTCTACATATGCAGCCGCAAGGACAAATCGTGGCCTGCCGATAACCCCAAAGAGTGTCTCGACTATATTGCTGTATACAAAAGCTATGGAGATATACGTAGACCTGGAGCATCCGAGAAGGGTTGGGAACAATATCGCCCATACGTTGGCGAGCCTGCCGTAACATTGCATGCTGAAATTGCAAATTCTCTTGCCTCCGACCACCGCCCTATCTTTGCTGATATTGTATTGCCCACACCCGTAGACCAGTTGCTCACCACAAAACCTTATCTGCAACTTGCCACACCTACATCTATGAACGTGATGTTCCAAACCAACAGCGTATGCCACTGCTGGATAGAATACGGCACCGACAAGCAGCATACACAGCTTGCCCGCACCATACTCGACGGACAAGAGGTGTGCTACGACATCGAGAACAATATAAAACTTGACAATCTAAAACCAGGCACTCGATACTATTATCGCGTGTGTGCAATGGAGATAATGTACAAGGGTGCCTACTCCAACCATTTTGGAGCCGACACCTTGCGCACTCCCTTCTATTCATTCCGCACACCTGACGTAAATGACGAAGACTTTACATGCCTTGTCTTCAACGACCTGCACGAACACGCCGAGACACTTGCCCACCTTAAGCATCTTGCCAAGGACATCGACTACGACTTTGTGATATTCAACGGCGATTGTCTGCCCGAGCCACGCAACCGAGAACATGCAATTAGTATGATACACAGTTTGGCCGACTCGGTAAACGGTGCCGAGAAACCTGTTATCTTCTTGCGTGGCAATCACGAGATACGCAACTTCTATTCGGCGGGAATGCACCATCAGATAGGCTATTACAACGACAAGACCTACAGCGCATTCACACGTGGCAATACACGCTTTATGCTGCTCGACCTTGGCGAAGACAAGCCAGACTCAATACCTGTATATGGCGGACTGAACGACTTTACTCAACTAAGACTCGACCAAGTGCAGTTTATCAAGAAGGAATTGTCGAGTCGTGAGTTCAAGTCGGCACGCAATCACGTACTTATAAGCCATATACCCATATTCGGCAATACCGACAACTATCGTCCTTGCACAGATTTATGGGGTCCTATGCTAAGCCATGCACCATTCAATGTGGCACTTGCCGCACACACCCACAATGCCAAGTTCTATCCAAATGGTGTTGACGGATGCCGCTATCCGGTATATGTAGGAGGCGGATACAATAAGAAGGATGCCACTGTGGCAGTGCTCACTTGCCGTAAAGGCAAGCTAAGCATGCGTGTATTGTCTGATAATCCCGACACACGCTGGACATTGAACGAATAGTAATACTTATTCATCCGCATACATCTGCGCCACAGCGTCTGCAAAGTTCTTCTCGGGTATGCATGCGCAATGGCGCACACGCAGACGATAGTTGTATATTGTCTGCGGCGAATAATGCAGAAACTCGGCTATGCTGACGCTGTCGGTTATGCCCATACTCACAAGGGCATAGATTCTAAGCTCGGGTGTTAGTCTGTCGTTAGCAGGCGGAACAATGGCACACTCGGGCTTAAGCAATTGGTTGAAACGCTCTACAAAGTCGGGATGAGACGCAAGAAACGCCTTGTCAAAATGTACGAAGAAGTTTTGCAGATAATTCTCGGCATTGGTCTGCGATTTTAGTTCGTTGCGTGCCTTGTCTATCTTGCCCGACGTGATGAGGTTGAACACCGACTTCTTAAATGCCTGAACATCGGCAATATACTTTGTAACGAGCTGGTATACGTTGATAAAGTTACGGTTGTGATAGGCTATCTCGTCACGTAGCAACGCGTTTGAGTGCCTCAACTTCTCAAGAGCCTGTTGTTCTTTCTTTACCGACTCCTCAAGCGAGGCATTGGCTGTCTCTATCTGCTTAAGCAGTTCTGCCTGAGCCCTACGCTTCCTAACCACGTTTCTATACAACAGCACAACAGCAAGAATAGCCACTACAAGCAGGGCCATACAGCCTATGCACAACATTATGTTATACTCCAAGCGCTTCTGATAGGCACGTGTTATCTTGGCATGAGCCTTTACAATGTCAAAACTACGCCCCACATCCTTATAGCTCTTGGCATTCTCTGTGCACAACATGGCATAATTAAAGGCACGCTCTGTTCCGGCACATACCTGAGGCGAGTTTACAATAAATATCAGCGAGGAAGCCTCTCGGTTGGAACACTTCACATCATTAATGGCAGAGAGGATAAGATAATGTAGATATAGCTTATCGTCGGCTCCCCTATTCTTGTATTGACGTGCTATACTTACATACAGCATAGCCGCCTTTATTGAAGGGCTTTGCGTATTGGCAAGGTCGGCTTGCAACTTCTTCAACACATCATGGTCAGTAAGCGAAGACTCGTAATAGTGCTTCTGCCACATATCATCCGGCAGATATTGGCTGTACTTATTCCATACAGCAAGACACGCTTCCTTGTCAACATTCTTATTCTCCCAAAACGACTTAATCTCAAGACGTATACGATACTCGAGCATTGTTATGGCATACTTCATCCTTACATCCTCAGGCAAACTGTCGATTGGTGTAGATATAGTGTTGAGTATACGTTGAGCGTCGATAAGTTCGCCACAAGTGATGATGATATATGCCCGGTCGAGTATAGCCGCAACTTCATAATTATGCATATTGGCACGGCTTGCCACCATTTGACACATGGAGGCATAATGCTTGGCAGAGTCGCTGTCAAACTTCATGTACTCGTCGTACAATCGCTTGTAGAAGTTGTATCGCTCTGTTGGTGTTACGAAGCCGCCCGTACTTCGCTTTATGTAGTTGATATCCTGCATCTTTTGTGCATCGTATTTATGGCTGTTTGCCACAACGGTGTCAAGACGGTACAAATCGGCTTCTATGTCAAACTTCACATTTTGTGCCATTGATACCACCGAAGCGAGCAACGAGAATAAGAAAATAAAAAATGCCTTCATTGAGCAAGTTCGCTTTATTAGGTTTGTTAAATGCTTATGCGAGGCAAAGTTACACAATTTGAACGAATTAGACGGCTTATTGAATTATTTTTTATCATTAACAAAACAAATACACCAACAATAAAATTTCTACGTATAAAACAATAATAAGATGTCGTTTTTTTATAAATTTGCAGTATGATATACAGACTCGACAAAAAACGCTTAGTTTTTCCTAATCCAAGACTTGGCGATTCGGATGGACTATTTGCCGTAGGAGGCGACTTGAGCACAGACCGCTTGCTTCTTGCCTACTCCAACGGTATATTTCCATGGTATTCCTTTCGCGACTGTCGCGAGATACATTGGTATTGCCCTATGAACCGCTTTGTCATATTCCCAGACGAGATACACGTGTCGCATTCTATGCGAACCTTCCTCAACCAGCATGCCGAACAATACACATGTACTATCGACAACGATTTTGATGGCGTTATACACAACTGTTCACAACTGCGCTACAACGAGCAGGGGGCATGGTTGGGCAAAGACATGATTGAGGCTTACACAAGGCTACATCAACAAGGATTTGCACACAGTGTGGAAGTATGGGACGAACATACCGACCAACTGGTAGGCGGCCTATACGGTGTGGCTATAGGTGCAAGCTTCTTCGGCGAGAGTATGTTCTCGCTCGTGCCTAACGGCAGCAAGATGGCTCTTATACATCTTGCAAGGTTTATGCAAGATAATGGCGGCAAACTTATTGACTGCCAGTTTGAGACGCCACATCTTAAGTCGATGGGTGGCCGACACATCAGCTACGACGAATACATGAAGATTGTGTCGTCCGACTATTAATGCACAAATATATCATCGTCTTATTATTTAAAACAAATATACACTAAGATATGTCAAACCAACAGACATCACTACGCGACCGCACAGACACCAAAATACGAGAGCCACGACGATTCAAGGTGATAATATACAACGACGACTTCACCACAATGGACTTTGTTGTGCACATTCTCAAGTCGGTGTTCTTTAAGTCTACCACCGAAGCAGAGGCCTTAATGCTGGATGTTCACCATCATGGCAGCGCAACCGTTGGCGTATACAGCTATGATATTGCCAAGTCTAAGGTGCGCAAGGCTACAATTATGGCCCGCGAGGCCAACTTTCCTTTGCGACTTGAATGCAAACCCGAATAGCATAGGGAACCATTATTTTAATAAGAATATACACTAACACGACATAACACACACAAGACTTTGAAAAATAGCAATTTCACAGCCTCAGCCATTAAGCGAGCAATAGAGTTGTGCGGTACAATGCGACACGAGTTCCTTACACCCGAACACGTGCTATATGCCATAACCGAACAACTGCCCTTCTTCTACTCATTATCCGAGGTTAACGTCCAGATACAAGACATGCAGAACTATCTGCAAAAGACATTAGAACAGATGGAGAGAGTGCCCGACGACGCACATTATTCCATAGAGGGATCCGAACAGTTTACACAGATGATGTCGTTGGCAATGAAGCAGGCGCAGAATGCCGAGGTAGACACCATAGACATTCCACATATCGTGGCGGCTATGCTTATGCTCGATGACTCTTCTGCCGCATATATCTTGCACGACATGATTGGCTCATCGCAAGCACAATTATTTGAAGCTATGCTGTGCTATTACGATGACAACGTGTCTACTGACGAGCCTATTGACGAAACAGAGGAACTTGACTTCAACAACGCTCCTTGGCGACAGCTCGTTACTTGCCTTAACGATACATATACTCAGCACAATCCGCTAATAGGACGAAACAACGAACTGGAGCGAACAATACAAGTGTTGTGCCGCAAAGACAAGAACAATCCACTACACGTTGGCGAGGCTGGAGTGGGCAAGACTGCTCTTGTATACGGACTTACTGCGATGATTGAGCGTGGCGATGTGCCCCAACGACTTAAAGGTGCCAAGGTATATATGATGGATATGGGCACTATGGTGGCGGGCACACAGTTTAGAGGCGATTTCGAAAAGCGCATCAAGCAGGTAATGGACGGCCTTTCTGCCGAGGGCAACGCCATATTATATATAGACGAGATTCACAACCTTGTTGGAGCCGGACGCAATGGCGACTCGGCTCTCGATGCTTCGAATATGCTCAAACCTTATCTCGAAAATGGTGCCATACGCTTTATTGGCTCTACCACATACGAGGAATACAACCGCTACATTGCCAAGCAGAAGTCGCTTGTACGCCGATTCCAACAGATAGATATTCCTGAGCCTTCGCTCAACGAGGCTGTGGCAATACTCAATGGTCTTAAAGGCAGCTACGAGAAGTTTCATGGCGTAAAGTATAGTAAGGGTTGCATAGAGCACGCAGTGGAGCTTACAGCCAAACACATTAGCGACCGCTTTCTGCCCGACAAGGCTATTGACCTTATCGACGAGGCTGGAGCCTACCGCGAAACTCATCCTCTAACTACACAGAAACGACAAACTGTTGACAACAACCTGCTTAACAACATTCTTGCAAAAATGTGCAAGATTGACGCCGAGGCGCTTCGCACCCAACAGAACGACACATTGCTGACGCTTGCCGACAATATGCGAGCACAGATATACGGACAAGACAAGGCTATAGACAGCGTTGTGGAAGCTGTGCAAATGGCTAAAGCCGGACTTGGCGACGAGCTTAAACCTATGGCAAGTCTGCTGTTTGTAGGACCTACTGGTGTAGGCAAAACCGAAGTGGCACGCCAGTTGGCTGCACAACTGGGCGTTAAGCTCGTTAGGTTTGATATGAGCGAATATGCCGAGAAGCATGCCGTATCCAAGCTAATAGGCTCGCCTGCCGGATATGTGGGCTACGAGGATGGCGGATTGCTTACCGATGCCATACGCAAGACACCCAACTGCGTGCTGCTGTTCGACGAGATTGAAAAGGCACATAGCGATATATACAACATCTTTTTACAGATAATGGACTATGCATCGCTTACGGACAACCGTGGCCAGAAAGCCGACTTCCGCAACGTGGTTATCATACTCACATCAAATGCTGGTGCACAGCATGCGTCGCAAGCCAACATAGGCTTTGCCAGCAACACGTCAAAAGGCGAGGCTATGATGTCGCAGGTAAAGAAGACATTCAAGCCCGAATTCATCAACCGCCTTACCGACATCGTGGTGTTCAACGATATGGACAACCATATGGCACAACTTATACTCGACAAGTCGTTACGCCGACTAACCGACAAGCTGCAACAAAAGAATGTGGAGCTTACAGTGGCAGACAGTGCCAAAGAGTTGTTGCTCGAAAAGGGCTTCACACGCGAATACGGAGCACGTCAGATAGACCGCACGGTAGACTCTATGCTCAAACCTCTGCTTATGCGCGAGATACTATTTGGCAAGTTGCGCAAAGGCGGAAAGACAAAGGCAGAAGCCCACGACGGCAAGATTGTGCTAACTTGACATTACAAAACGATAAAAAGGTATCAAAAATTAAGATTTAACAACACTTTAAAAACGGCATATCGTTTGCAGTAAATAAAAAAAAATGTATCTTTGCAGTGCCAACCTCAAACAAGAGGAATGGCTAAAAAAGTATATCATAATTTATATAAACATAAATAATTAAAGCTTATTTATTATGGCATTTTTAAGTAACGAAAAACTCTTGATCGTCGGTGCAGGCGGCATGATTGGTTCAAACATGGTACAGAGCGCTCTTATGCTCGGTCTTACTCCTAACATTTGTCTTTACGACATCTACGAGCCGGGTGTACACGGTGTATTCGACGAGATGCAGCAGTGCGCATTCCCTGGTGCTAACCTCTCTTATACAGTAGATCCTAAGGAGGCTTTCACAGGCGCTAAGTACATCATCTCTTCTGGCGGTGCTCCTCGTAAGGACGGCATGACACGTGAGGACCTCTTGAAGGGCAACTGCAAGATCGCTGCCGAGTTCGGCGACAACATCAAGAAGTACTGCCCGGACGTAGAGCACGTTGTTGTAATCTTCAACCCGGCTGACGTTACAGCCCTTACAGCTCTTATCCACTCTGGTTTGAAGCCAAACCAGCTCACATCACTTGCTGCTCTTGACTCTACACGTTTGCAGCAGGCTCTCGCCCTTGAGTTCGGCGTACAGCAGGACAAGGTAACTGGCGCTCACACATACGGTGGCCACGGCGAGCAGATGGCTGTATTTGCTTCGCAGGTTAAGGTAGACGGCAAGCCTCTCTCAGAGATGGGTCTTTCTGACGAGCGTTGGGAGGAGATCAAGCACCACACAGTACAGGGTGGTTCTAACATCATCAAGCTCCGTGGCCGTTCTTCATTCCAGAGCCCAGCTTACAACGCAGTTAAGATGATCGAGGCTGCTATGGGTGGCGAGAAGTTCACATTGCCAGCAGGTTGCTATGTAAACTGCGACAAGTGCGGCTTCAAGAACGTAATGATGGCTATGCCTTCTACTATCGACAAGACTGGTGTTCACTTCACAGAGCCTGCTGGCACTGAGGAGGAGATGGCAAGCCTCGCTAAGTCGTACGAGCACCTCTGCAAGATGCGCGACGAGATTGTAGAGCTTGGCATCGTTCCTGCTGTTGAGAAGTGGAACGAGTTGAACCCTAACCTCTAATAACAAGAGAGTTAAAAAACTCGAACAAATATAGCCGGGTCTCGCTGATTGCGAGGTCCGGCTTTTTTTGTGACTCATCCAGAATAGGAAGTGACAGCAGTTCAAATTGCAGTTTATCGGGGATAGGCTCTTGTACTTGTATCTTCTTTGCTTGTAATTCCCACAGAATGCACAGACCACACAGAAGCCTACGGGCTTAAGGTTTTGGAATCCACAGAGCGTATAGACGCTGCACGTCATACGACAGAAGGCACAGAATTGATTGCTTGTGTAGCGTCACCGAGGTTAAGCATGGTTCGCCGCCTATGGCGGCGCAAGCGATCATTTCTGTGGATTCTTGTCTCGCGAAGCGTAGACCATTCTGTGGATTCGAAAAGCTTAAGCCCGTAGGCTTCTGTGTGGTCTGTGCATTCTGTGGGAACTACATACAAAAGAACTACAAGTAAAATTATACGTTCATTATACGAGCTATAAATTATACGTCCATTATACGAGCTATAAATTATACGTCTATTATACGAACATCAAGACGCCAACCTCCACGATAACCTCCAGCTTGTGTCACTCCAAATATCGGATGAACCCCAAAAAATGTATTATTGCAGCGTTTAAAATGACAGTATAAGACGTTGATAACATATAAATTCTATCTATGCTTGCTATCAAACGTATCTATGCTTGCTATCAAACGTATCTATGCTTGCTATCAAACGAGCCTTTGCTTGCTGTCAATAACACCCAACCCTTAACACTCCATCATACACCTTATT
>ERZ1026884.562-NODE-562-length-23979-cov-11.074653_pt1 | contig 23979 bp, 17 predicted proteins | sample MGYA00380172_ERZ1026884 | MGnify/ENA primary metagenome ERZ1026884 (study PRJEB33269, sample SAMEA4719808) | human gut metagenome | biome: human-associated habitat; feature: organic feature; material: feces | place: Cameroon | collected 2013-10 ... | reverse complement strand
ACGTAAGGAGTCGTCGGCAGCGTCAGATGTGTATAAGAGACAGATTACATAAGGTATGATCTACAGCATGGCAATAGTCAACATAATAATCAAATGAATGGTAGTCTATTTTTTTTGCATCCAATAGAGCGTAATCAGCAAACACGAAAGTATCACCAAAAATGTATTTTATATTTTTTATTGGATATAAATTTGCCGCATGCTTTAGACACAAATCTAATTGATGCAAAGTTTCTTCTCCATGGGGGATTTTTACGTTTCTAAAGACTCTTTTTTTTCTTGTCCAATATTCAAATTCATCTCTTGACAAGATACCAATACATAGAGTGTTTTTCCTCTCGTACGAAAAGGAAAAGTAAATAGACGTAGGAATATTCTGTTTTTGTACATGACAAATATAGGCTTCGTCATAGTATTTTTCTACGACAATTTCTGCTTTTTCTTTTTTTTGTGTACAACAATTAATGATAAGCATTAATACACAACTGATAATTGCTAACTTTTTCATTGTCTTCTTGTTTAATCATTTACGTAACCAGTCAGCACCCCTACTGGTGCCGACTAGTTACTACCACACAGAGTTTTTCTTTTACAGATCTTCAGTCTTTAAAAGAGCCTTCTTTTCGTTTCTTTATCTTTATCGTTATAGGAGTAAGCAATACACTATCTGGTATGAATGTATGTTTATCAATATGGCAACTTTTTATTATCGCCTTTTTAGGCAGAATAAGATATTTGCGTCCATCTCTATTTTCAGCCTGAATAGTATCTATGCCTAATCCGTATTTAAATAATAATTTATTCATTTTCTCGTAAAGTGGAGTTTTTGTTAAAGCATGATCTACTGCATGGCAATAGTCTTCATATCTTGCAAACGAAGAATATTTTGTTTTGTTTGCGTCCAATAGAGCATGGGTTCCAAACATAAGTGTATTGCCATAAATATAATTTAGATTTCTTATTGGATACAAGTTCGAAGCATGCTTCAGACACAAATCAAATTGTTGCAAAGTTTCTTCTCCAAGGGGGATTTTTATTTCTTCGTCTTTGCTGTTTCGACTAACTATGGTCTTTCCTCTCAAATAGTCAAACATGTCTTTTGTCACAACACAAATGGTTAGTGACTTTTCCTTTTCATATGAAAAGGGAAAGTAAATAGATGTAGGAACATCCTGTTTTTGTACATAGAATATGTTGTATTGATTATAGGATGTCTCTACGACTATTTCTGATTTTTCTTTTTTTTGTGTACAACAATTAATGATAAGCATTAATACACAACTGATAATTGCAAACTTTTTCATTGTCTTCTCGTTTTATATTAACTATCTATATCTATGCTAGTACAAAAAGAAGCAAGAATCGGACAAATTCTGAACCTCATCCCATTCCACACTATCATTCATCAGCAACATGGATGCAAACATTAGGGTCTCATCACTCTTGAATGCACTATCCCCAAGCCCCTCGAAGCTCAAGGAGAACACAGCATACCCTTCTCCCTCAAGCTTTTTCTTGAGGAGAGCCAAAGTCGTGGTCTTGCCATACTGGCGGCCTCTGTTGATGCAAAAGAAATTGCCACGGCGCACCAATTTGGCAGCAGCCTCCACCTGACGACTGATGTCAACCATATAGTGCATGGATGGGATGCACTTACCTGTCGTATTGAATACCTTCATATCGCTTGATGTTATTATTAAGCATATCTATTTCAGTGCAAAGATACAACTTTTATCCAAAAGTCAAGGCTAACAACAGTTAATTTTATCCAAAAGTCAAGGCTAACACCGCTGCAATGGGATAGATTTTGTTACATACGGAGATTGCATAACGTGCAAAAATCCCCCAATGAGGGATAAAAATGCTTAAATTCATCCCTCATTGAGGGATTATTTGTATCTTTGCCGCTGTTTTAAACGATATTCATCTAAAAAAGTAGGTTTTAAAAGGCTCATGGGAGATTGTCTTATCCACAGACAATCTCCCATGAGCCTTTCTTTTCTTATCTTCATCTTTATCTCTTTTCTTCATCGGATTACGCAGAGTAAACGGAACATTCTTGCTTCACGGATTACGCACGGAATTTAAACGGATTTGGCCTTACGGCCATTGGGCTAGCGCCGTATAGGCTGGCTTGCGATTGCACAGTAATGGCAGACTTTTTCCAGCTATAGGGGGTATCGCCACGACCGTCAGGTCGAGTTTCCGTTTAAAATCCGTGCGTAATTTTTAATTTCTATTTACCATAACTGCCCTTACACAATAATAGAATATCAAAGGAAAAAATATATATAAATTTGCAACTAAAACGTGCTGTAATTTCCGTATTTTCCGTCGGGAAATATTTTATCTGAAATACATGAAATATGAAGAAATTCTGTTTCTCTCTGCAAATCAACTGGTTAGCAGAAAGTAAAGAATTCAAAAAACATTCATTTTTCTACGAGTGTACGGTTGAATACCCTACGAGTGTACGGTCGTAGCGCTACGACTGTACGAGCATACACTATATAACCGTACGGTCGCAGGTTTACGACCGTACACTCGTAGCCCATTCAACCTCGAAATCGCAGCCCAAGCCCTCATGAAAGTATAGATTTCCAGCCTCATCGCCATCTGGATGGCAAGTTTTGAAATGCTCCTTTTTTTAAGACTATACTTGACAATCCCCAAAAAGTTACATTATTCTTTGTCCCACAGATTTCACTGATTCCCACAGATTCTTGGTTTGGATTTAAAGTCACGCAGATCCCGCAGATGATTGGTGATGATAGCCCCTTTTTTGTGAATCAGGGATGCCGAAGGATTCCACTACACGCTCAGAATAAGATTTCGCAAGTTGCCCCACACGCCCTGAAAGGGCAGAAGCTCCTAGCCCAGGGCAGCGCCCTGGGTACACAGCAAGCAGCCATGCGCCCTGTAAGGGCAAAAGCTTTACAACATCCATCAACCTTAATCCCGGAATACGAATTTTTCATCATATTCCACATGATATAATTCCAAGAACGCTCTATATTCCTCGGCAAACGAATGCTTGGCATGATGCTCTTTCTGATTGCCAATATATTGCAATGTTTTATCTACAACGGATTGACTGATGGAATATGCGGCATAACCACCCTGCCATGCAAAAAAACGATAATAAACCGGATCGAGATCCTTTATCCATCTACTGCTGTTTCGCTTGATTTCCTCAACAATATGGGAAATCGTGACGTCTTTTGATAATATGAACAATACATGAACATGATTACCTATACCACCTGCTTTTATCTCGGTACATCCCGCCGTTTTTACAAGTTTGCCGATATAACGATGGAGTCGTTCCAAATCTATTTCACGGATTTGTGGACTCGTTGATTTGATGTGGAAAATCAAATGGATGTAAATTTTTGATAAAGATTGTGCCATAATTTTAAAGCTTTTGCCCTTACAGGGCGTTGGTTAGTGTATCATTAATACCCAGGGTGCTGCCCTGGGCTAGGAGCTTCTGCCCTTTCAGGGCGTGCTGCCCAAAAACTTGCTTCTGCCCTTTCCCTTTGGCCGGTGACCGTTGCCTCAGGGCGTGTGGGGCTTCTTTCTATACAGCAAAGTTACGGTTTTATTTTCAAACCCGCAAGAGATTTCGGGGAAAAGTTACAGAAAAAGTTGGGAGCCACGCACTTTATCAAGCCAAGAATCTGTGTGAATCTGTGAAATCTGTGGGACAAAGAATTGATGCAAAGATAATATTTTTCTTTTGAAAAATCAAAGATATTACCTTGATTTTGTGTAATCAAGCTATTTTATTTGATTTCCGACCCATCGGATATGCTGTCACCATCCGTGGGAGTTGTTCTTTGTCCCACAGATTTCACAGATTCACACAGATTCTTGGCTTGGATTTAAAGTCACGCAGATGCCGCAGATGCCGCAGATGATTGGTGATGTAATCCCCAAAACACCACAAAAATAGCGCCTTAATCGAAAAATATGGCACAAAGATGCTTCTTAATCGAAAAATATGGCTATCTTTGCAGAAAAATAAACGTTTAATTGGAAAATATGGCACAAAATAATACAATCCATAATATTCTGGAAGTAGTGATAGGTACAGCCGACATCCGCAGTAGCAAGAAAGATCTGCGGCATCTGCGAAATCTGCGTGACAAAACAACAAAGAATAAATCTGCGTGACAAAGAACAAAACATGTTTGCATGCAAACATGCAAACATGCAAACTTACAGGCATCGTAAACCCTGTCTACGATTTCTGTATTGCTTAGTCTTCTTCCTCTGCGGCTTCCTGCTTGATTTCAAGCAGTGTACGTTCATACACCTCCTGCAACTGATAACTTGCCACACCTAACGGAGTAGTGATGAGAACAAGGCTGCGTTTATCGTATCGCATTTAGAAACAATAACCGTTTGATGTCTCCAAGGCACAAAAAGCAAGATTTCTGGCATTGGTGTATTGGCATAATCCACTTTCTGTAATTGTCCACCAGCCTGGTGGACAAATTCAATTTGACTTGAATAGAACGCAAACCAACGTTTAATATCATACAAGTTTGTTCTGGAAAATCCCTCACTCTGAGGAAATTCCGCACGCAAATCAAGACTAAGTCTGCCAATAACTTTTGCCCCCCACTTATATTGTTTCTGTTTCTCACAAATGTCCTCGCCCAAACTCCAATAGAATTTGAGCATTTCTGTATTCACTTTGACTGCAGCTTTAAGCTGTGCCACGCGAAAGCGCTTTTTCAAGTCAGACAACCACTTCACATAGTTCTTGTCTGCCATGAATGAGTCGCTGTTCACAAACTGCGGTATGTTGTTATTTTCTGCCATAATACCTAACATCTTATTTCTTTTTTATCGTTACACTTTCGCTTTGTTCCATTCTGAGCCATGATAACCATTCCCCCGACATGTGAATGAAAAGCTTATGGCAACTATATCAATAACTTGGATTCTGTTTTAATTTCTTGTTTAAATCCAGACATCTTTGTGGTATTGGGAAAACCGTTGTAAACCCGGTAGACTCCTTTTCTAATGGAGTTCTTTGATCATATTCCTTGGTATATTTGCCAAAACGGATGAGATCTTGACGTCTCCAACCTTCCCAAACCAATTCCAGCAGACGCTCCTTTAGAATGTTGTCCAAATTGGCTTCCACATGAGGCATTCCTACTCGATCTCTTATAGCGTTCAGCTCTATTGAACCATCCTCGCCATTGCGAACTTTCGCCTCGGCTTCCATCAACAGCGCGTCACCATATCTGAAAAGGACTATATCGTTATCAACCTGCCGTCCGTCCGAATAGGCGGTTCGGTCAACCTCGTATTTGCCTACACGGGCGCCTGCCGTCTGTTTATATGGGCTGTCGCTGAGGTTCAGTTTCAGTTCAAGCGGCATATACACCAACGGCTTCCCGTTGTCCAAATATATCTTCTTTCCGTCAACAAGCACGGTATCTGCATAGAAGTTTATCTTGAATCTATTGTCAACATTGTCCGTTCCGTAACCGAAAGCCTTGACGGTTGAAACAGTTGCACATGTGCCGTTTTCGGAAGAACCACCATAAGCCCCGCCATGTTTGTAGTGGCGTGAGCGGAAAAGATAGTGGTATTCGTTCAAATATAAGTTCTTGTCCAATGGAATTGTGAAGATGTTCTCCTTGGAATTTTCATTATGAACCGCAAAGTTCGATGCGTAGTCGCTCTCCAACTCATAGCCTTCTTGCCGCAGTTGCTCGCAATACCAGATGCAGGTTTCCCAAGCGTTCTTTTTCTCGCCATTTACATTGAAGTAAATGTTTTTCCCGTCCTGACGCTTGCCGTCGGTCCAGTTATCATCCGTATATATTTCCGCATTCAAGGCAAGCTTTGCAAGCAGGAAGTTTGCGACCGGGCGTGTCACACGTCCGTAATAGTCACCTTCTTTGTTGGAATGCTCATCGGCGAGCTGTGGGGCAACATCCTGCAACTCGTCAACAATAAACTTGAATACCTCACTTCTTTCGCTTTGCGTTACCTGCTCCAATTTCACGTCGTATGATGTCACGACTGGAACACGCCCGAACATATCCATCGCATAATAGTAGAACAAGGCTCGTACAGCTCTTACCTCTGCCGTGAAATCTCTTGTCTGTTCTGCTGAAAGCAGACTCTGATGGCTGTCAATGATAGAAAGCGACTGGTTAGATAAAACAATTACCTTGAAGAGGTATTTCCATACATTATATAAATTAATATCATTGGCATTCCACTTGTGCTGATACATGTTCTCCCACAAACCGCCATCATACCAGTCTCCACCACGGATAGGATTCATTGCCTCGTCAGTGGTCAAGGTATTGTAGTCGTAAATACCCCGGCAAGTTCCTTGAAGCCCTTCCGACTCCTGATTGCTCCCTATGTAGTTGTACAGGGAAGCTACTGCGTTTTTGTATATATTATCAGCATTGTTGTAGATTGCCTCCTGGTCAAGCTGGTCTTTGGGATGCTCATCCAGACAGCTGCTGAAACAAAGCATTAACGGTGCTGCTAATATGTATTTAATAATAGTCTTCATACTCTTTTCGTTTTAAAATTGTACACTCAGTCCCAATGAGTAAGTACGGTATAATGGATAGTTGCGCTTGTCGTCAATACCCATCGTACTGTTGACAACATAGCTATTTATCATTGGTGTCAAACCTTTATATCCGGTGATTGTTCCAAGGTTGCTAATGTTGCATGATACACGCAAGGAACGAATAAGCTTGCTCTTCAAAGGCACATTGTAGCCTATTGTCAGATGCTCGAAGTTCAGGTAGTCACCTTTTTCAAGCCAGTAGTCAGAGACTCTCTGGTCTATGATGTTCTTCTTTGGAGCATCCTTCAAGACATTGTAGTCTGGGAAGCAGGCCATGCTTGTGTAAGCCAGTCCTGTTCCGTTGAAAATCTTGTGCCCGAATGCTCCATTCATCTGTATGGAGACATAGTAATTCTTGTATCTGAAACTGATGTTTGAGCCAAGGATCACCTTTGGTGTGGCTTGTCCTGCAATGTATCGGTCGCCTCCGTCGCTTAAGTCCACATTGCCATTATGGTCAAGGTCCTCTATGTCATAAAAATAGCTGCCGTTCTCGTTCTTGACAAGCCCCTTACAATGTGGCAAGTAGAAAACGCCAAGCGGCTGTCCGACAATCTGATAGGCCACGTTGTTGTCGCCGCCGTTTTGACCAGCACCATCCAATGATCCAATAGCAGTGATGTTCGCTGCCGACATGCTCATTCCATTGTAATCTCCACTTAGCGAGATGAGTTTGTTGCTTTGAAACGACAGATTCATATTGATGTTAAGATCCATGTCCTTCTTGCTTATTGGCTGCACGGACAAGCCCAACTCAAATCCGCGGTTTGACATTGAACCGATGTTTGCCAGCAATGTATTGTATGCGAATGGTGGAACCGGAACCTCATAGGCGTAGAGCATGTCGGTGGTCTTGGAATAGTAATACTCCGCTGTAAGCATCAGCCTGTTGGCAAAGAGACCAATGTCCGCACCGAGGTTAAACGTTGTCTTCGTTTCCCACTTCAAATCAGGATTGTTGTTTCTTACCATACCAAGGGTTACTGTCGGAGAACTCTTGACCGGAACAATGCCTGTCTGCCTTACAGTGTTCATGGTTGTGTAAGCTGTGATACCGCCAAGATTGCCGGCCTGTCCCAGACCCGTGCGGAGTTTGAGCATTGACAGCGGTTTGATGTTGGCAAGGAAGCTTTCCTTCTTCATGTCCCAAGTGAATGATACAGATGGGAAGAATCCCCATGTGTTGTTGTCACCAACCATTGACGATCCGTCACCGCGTGCATTAACTGCTAAGGTATATCTGTCAAGCAGATTATAAGTGATGCTTCCCATTACAGAAGCCAGAGACTGGTCTTCATAAGTGCTTTCTGTTCCACCATATGGACGGGCTGCCGTTGCACCGAGATTGTCGTAATGAAAACCGTTTGTAGGTATTCCCTTGGCATACACCCAGAAAGCAGTTTTTCTCAGTTTTCTGTATTCACTGCTTACTCCAGCAGAGACCTTATGTATACCGAACTCTTTGTTGAAATCAAGAGATACATTGCCAAGCCATTCCTCTTTCTTGAACTCCCCACGGTACACGTTGCCTTGTGCCCATACCAATGTCGGACAGAATTGTCCGTTCTCGGTAGAGCCATACAGGTAAGAGCCGAAGGTGGATACACGCCAGTTCTTATTAAAATCGTAGCTCAGCTTTATGTGTGCGTCAAAGTTCAAATCCTTGGAGTCGTTTTTCTCTTCAAGCAATATTCCAGGTGGGTTGACACGCGTTGCCGTTTCGTTTTTCAGCCAGTTTCCATGCTCGTCAGTACCAGCAGGGAAAGTTGGGTTCTGGCATGCTGCGGAATAGAACAGCATCTGCGTATCAAAGATGTCATGGTTCTTGAATGAAGAGCCGAAAACTCCGAATTCTCCGGTTAGTCTGTCATTGAAGGCTTTCTGGGTTACATCAACTTTGGCAACAAAAACGTTATAGTCCATCTTCTTGATGATGGTGTTGTGGTCCATTACTCCGAAAGATGCACGATAGTTTGACTGTGGCGTACCTCCGCTGAATGCAAGGTAATGATTGTTCACCATACCCGTGCGTGTTATCACCTTGTAGTTATCGGTATTGAAACCTCCGTTGTTGCAATAGATACCCAATGCCTTTGCCGTTGCAACATATTCAGCAGCATTGAGCATCTCCAGGTGTTTGTACATCTGCTCGAACCCCACATTACCCTCATACGAGATCTGGAATCCTCGTCCTGTGCCTTTCTTGGTTTTCACCTCTATAACACCAGATGCTCCACGTGAACCATACATGGCGGTCTCCGCAGCATTCTTCAATATACGAAAACTCTCGATGTCTGCAGGATAGATGGTTGATAGGGTAAGTACGTCAGAAGTAACCCCATCAATCAACACTAAAGGGTCATTGCCACCGATGATGGAGGTTGTACCACGTACTCGCACACTATTGAGCATAGCCATGCGATCAAGACCGTTGGATGTCACGTTGACACCAGCAGCCTGACCACTCAACACGTCGAGGGCGTTGTTGACCGCACCCTTGTTGGAATGATTTCCAACTATCTTTATTATATTACTTCCATTGTCAATGGAATCTTTCCGTTCTGCAGGAACTTGCTTTTGTGCATGAGCCAAAGAACTGCAAAAGAGCGCCATGAGAAGTAATGTAAAGTCTTTTTTGCTCTTTGCCATTTTCTATTTCTATTACTTTAGGTTATGGATGATTTCCGATAAGCAAAGATAAGGTGTAATACATTAAAAAACGCATACAGACCCCAATATTTATGCATTATTAACGATAAAGAAACATGCAAACATGCTCAATCCCCCCTACAAAGGCTGATAGAACCGGAGTGTTCCCAGCTTCCTCAACTCCCCGTTCCGGGCATACCGGGCATCCGTGGCGGGATGAGAAAGGAGGATGAACTCACGGAGCAGCAGCTCGGGATGGAAACTCGTCAGCTCAAAATAGGGAACTCGGGAGGTATCTACCTCATAGATACTGCCACGCTGAAAGGCAGACAATGCCTTGTAGCCTTCATACTCCTGAAGCAGTTGGGCCTTGCCCAAGGGAGCACCGCCGAAATACTTGAATGCCCAGACATCAATCTCCCTACCCTTCGCCAGAATCTGCTCCGGACTCATCGCCAGACTTCCGCTGTGATCATCCTCTGCAAAAACATAGCGGGCATGGGCATCCTTCAGAAGAATGGCCATCGTGCTCCTGCCGCCCGGCACATACCATACCCCACCCGTCTTGCGCTCGGTCAACACCGAAAGACCTTCGGGCAGTTTCCCTGCCACCGACTTCAGCGACTGATATTCCTTTTCTATCCCGGCAAAGAGCGAATCTGCCTGACGGCTGCCAAAGAGCATGCCATAGAATTTCATCCACTCTGCCCTGCCCAATGGCGATGTCTCCATATAGTCGGCTGCTTCTATCAGGGGGATGCGAAGCTTATCGAGCTTACCATATCCGCCACTGTTCTCGAAAGGAGATACAAGGATTGCCTCGGGCTTCATGGCGATGATGCGCTCGAAGTCGGGCGCCATACTGGAACCGCAATCCACGATAGAGGATGATGATACGCGCTTCCTGATATCGGGAATATTGATATAATCCAGATCGCATACGCCACGGATGGCATTCCCCACGCCCAACTCATACATCAGCTGGCAATGCGGAGCCATGAATACGGCACTGCTTTCTACGGGTGTGCGCACGGTATCCGTGGTGCATCTTACGCCCGATGCCCTGCGCCTGGCAAGCTGCGCCACGGTCTCATCCCCCTCCTTGCCCTTCGGCACGAGGATATAGCGATGCAGCAGGGTGCCAGCCTTCCAGGGGTTGGCTATCATCACTTCATCATAAGTCCCCTCATCATAAGTCCCTTCACCATGCCTTACGATGGTCAGCAACCGGGCATACTTCATCTTCAACGTATCACCCCCGTCCCCATCACCAGATGCCGTCTTTCTGCCCTGGCAGGCAAACAAAGCTAGCGCCACAAGCACCATGAATATACAGTTATATCTTTTCATCATAGTTATATCTTTCTATCATAGTTATATCTTTTTCAATAGAGATAATGCATAGAGAGGCAGTATGGTGACATGCCTTACGGCATCATCATCCTGCTTGTCAATGTAATCAAATGATCCGAAATTCTCCAGGGAACAACGGAAGGCTTCGGTAAGCTTTTTCTCTCTCATGAATAGCCAGAGACTCTTCATGCCACCCTGGGTGCCCGATTTGATTTCGATAGGGGTAATCTTCATGTTGTGGATTTCCAGATAGTCTATCTCGGCAACACTCTTCCCCTTCTGCTCCCAATAAAACATCTTCTGGCGCTGGATGCATGGTTTGTAACGCATCATCTCAAGTCCGGCAACCATTTCTGTTACGCCTCCCTTGTTGACAAGTTCCTGAGGGGTGCCGGCTAAAATAAGTTCTATGAGCTGCTGAGACAGGTCGCCTTCCAGTTGAAGCACAGCCAACAGTAATCCTGGGTCCAGGAAGAGAACCTTCATGCTCCTCTCGTCGGCTTCCGCATCCAGCGGAATGCCATTACCAGAGGTTGCAACCACAGGAGTTGCGATTCCGGCAAGCATCAACAGGCGGATGGCTTCTCTGATTTGTGAACTCTGATAGTCTGCTGATATTTGCTTGTATGTCAGCTTCTCTCCTGCCTGATGGCAGATGCCACGCATCGTTGTGCGCAGCAAATCCGGGTTGACTCTCTTTTTATACTTGCTGAAATCATCTTCGTATGTCAGTATGATGTCTTCCTGGATGTTTCTGCATCGGTTGAAATCGTGTGTCTTGGTCCATGCCAGAACAGATTCCGGCATGCCTCCAACAAGCAGGTAGGTGCGGAAGTATTCCACGAGTTTATCATGGAAGGCTTGATCTAAAGACTGGTTTCCGTATGCTTCATTACGGAGAAGGATGAGTCCTTCTTCGTGATTGGCATACAGGAATTCATCGAAAGTCATCGGATACATGAAGAGCGAGTGAATCCTTCCTACTCCAAAAGTAGGGAGTTCCTGAAGCGTAAATTCCAGAAGTGATCCTGCGGCTATGACATGCAGCTCAGGATAATCTTCCTTGAAGAAGCGTAGTGCCATGATGGCTTCTGGGCATTCCTGAATTTCGTCGAGGAAGAGAAGCGTCTTACCTGCTTCTATAGGGACATTGATATAACTGCTGATTTTTTTAGCAATCAATCGTACGTCAATATCCCCCTGGAAGAAGGTTTTGATGGCCTTGTGGCGTTCAAAATTCACCTCGGCGAAATACTCGAATTGTTTGCCGAAGTTTTTTACCGCTGATGACTTTCCTACCTGTCTGGCGCCACGAAGCAGCAAGGGTTTCCGCATGGAATCTTCTTTCCAGGCGATGAGTTCTGAATCTACATTTCTATGTATATATTCTGCCATAATCGTAACTATTTGAATAACAGATGCAAATATAACGAAAATACTCAAATCCGAGAAATAAATCGCGTTAAAATACTCAAATCCGAGAAAGAAATCGCACGAAAATACTCAAATCCGAGAAAGAAATCGCACGAAAATACTCAAATCCGAGAAATAATCTGCGATATCTGCGTGACAAGAAATAAAAAAGTCTGCCAGCATCACTGCTCGCAGACTTCTCTTTTCATTAACCGAACCTAAAATTACATCTATTTTTCAAGATATGCAATAAAATGCAAATGATAAACCTAAATATAAACTTTTACCTGATGAAAACTATTTTTACTCTTACCTATTTCTATATATACGCACTGCAAAATGCGTTGTCATTATGTTGAGAAACGAATTTATCTGATTCAAACACGCTATGTATTGTTGCAACATGCGTGCCAAAAACTGGCAAAACATGTTATTATGCTGATTTTCTGCCACTTATCATTTTTCACTCATCAAACAAAAGTGGGGAAACTGGGGAACAAGTGGGGAATTATTCCCCAGAAATTGGGGAAACGTAAGGTAGATGCACCAATCATGAATGAAAGAAGAAATACACAGCAATAAGAGATACACAGCAAAGAAAATCGCCCTGAAAGTACAGACGCTTCTGCACCTTCAGGGCGATGAATTTACCAAAAACTATTCACAATCATAAGTATAATCTGCCGGGCCATCAGCATCAACAGGCCAACCCGGATTCTGAGTAAGGATACTCTTGCCGGCTGATGTTGGGGTGACACCCTCAGGAGATACACTCAGCAGGAACTCAGAAATTGGAATAGGCTCCAAATAATGAGGCTTAGGGAAGGTGTAACCCTGATAAGCAGGTGATGTGGAGTTAATCTGCAATGGGCGGATGTATTCTGATACATTGCGCTGAGAGATAACCGATGGATCTATCTGATTGGCTGAATACATCTCCTCCATCGGCGTATTCCACAGGTGCATGCCCTCTGGCTGATAATTCTTCATCATATCCAAGGTTCTCCAGCGGCGAAGGTCGTCGTAACGGAAGCCCTCGGCTATCAGCTCGCAGCGACGCTCACGACGGATGTTGTAGAGCGTCTTGTCTATCTTCTTGCCATGAGAATAAATCGCCAGGTCGTTCTCCTTGTCCAGGTCGGTGGCATCGATGGTCTTCTGGAAATCGGTGTCAACACCGGCTCTTGCACGCAGTGCCTTCCAGTAGCGGATGGCCTTGTCGTTCAGATTGCCATGGCGCTCGTAGTATGCCTCGATGTAGTTGAGGTAGCACTCGCCGGCACGGAACAATGGCACCGCCGTGGTGGTGTAATACTGCTTCTGCTGAGCCTCATCGCTGCTCAGCCACTTGCAGAGGTCGTAACCGGTGGTTGCCTTCTCGATTCCGGCTGTCCAGAGCTGAGGACGGTGGTAGTAAATGGTATCATTTTCAAACTTACCCGTCTCTGGATTCTGGGTGGTATTGATGAAGCTACCTGCTGCACGAACCGACTGGGTAAGACGGCCGTCGCGACCCTGCAACTCCTCGTAGGTGGTCTGGTCGCCCTTATATCCTGCCTGTGCATCGTAGATAGGCAAACCGTTCTGCATGAGGAAGGTGTTTACGGCTGCTCTTGTCACGCCGCAGCCACCACCGTTCTTCAGGAGGGCAGAACAGCTGTGGGCAAGCACACCGTTCTTGTAGTAACGGGCGAGAATCACCTCGTCAGTGTTGCTGAACTGAGTCTCCCAGTTGTTGAACATGCCTGCATAGTCAGCATCCAGCGCACGTTTGTCGGCCACCTTTTCAGAATACTCAATCGCCTTGTCGAAGAAGAAGTTGCACTCAGCCTCTGCACTTCCGGCAGCAAACCGGAACTCAGGCCATGACTTGGCACCGAGCCACTTAGAGTTGCCCGGCACGAAGCAGGTACCTGCATGATACTTTTCCCAGGTAGCCTCGAACAATGCCACGCGGGAGATGAGGGCATAGGCAGCATCCTTGCACAGACGGCCTGATGCCGGAGCCTGATCCTTCATCATGCCAGCAGCCGTTTCCAGCTCCTCGATGATGAAGCGGGCCACCTCGTTGCGAGGATAGCGCTTGCAGTGCTCAGCCAGATATCCTGCGTTATCCGGCATCATCTCCTTCAGGATAGGAGCATCGCCGAAGGTGCGCAGCAGGCGGAAATGATCGAAGGCGCGGAACCAGTGGGCCTCGCCCACATAGTGGATGGCCATCTCCTTATCGTCGCTGATACCATCCAATGTCTCATCCACCTTTTGGAGGAAGAAGTTGATGGCACGCAGGCGGCTGAAATACCACTGGGATGAACCCTGAGGAACGGTCTTGTAGTTGCCGTCGCTCAGGAAATCATGTCTGTAGCCGCTGGCAGCTTGGTTGTCGCTCTGAGTATCGGCTGTGTAAAGACCACCCCACATGTTATTGTTGGTTGGCAGATACTCATAGAAGGCATTCACCGACAACTGATAGTCGTTGGCTGTCTTGAAATAGGTAGCTTCACTACCGTATGAAAGAGGTTCTCTCTGCAGGAAGTCATCACATGATGTGAACAATGCTGCTGCCAGCAGGAGACCTATACCTATCTGTTTTTTCATATCTTTGCTTGTTGTTAAAAATTAGAACTTGATGTCGGCACCGACAGAGAATGTGCGGTAGTTAGGATATGACTTACCAGGACCCCATGCGCCATTGATAGCCTCTGGGTCGAAGATTCTCAGATTGGTGAATGTAAGCAGGTTCTCGCCTGATACATAGATGCGACAATGCTTGATGTACTTCTTGGCTGCCTCAGAGAATGGGATGGTGAATCCGAGCTGCACGTTCTTCAGACGGCAGTAGGCTGCATTCTCTACGAAGCGGTCGCTGATCTTGGTGTTGTTGCCATCGATACGGATACGGCCGTAGAACGGATCCTGGTTGGAACCAAGCTCTGATCCGGCAAAGCGGAAGTAGTCGAGGTGCTCCTTGTAGAGCGTACGCTGCCACTCTGATGCGATACCGAAGTATGGAGCTGAGTTAGGGAACACGTAATCACGCTTTCCGATGCCCTGGAAGTAGACACGGAAATCGAACCACTTGTAGCTACCATCGAGGGTGATGGAGTAAGCATAGTGAGGAGTGGTGTTACCGATGCGCTTCAAGTCGCCATGGTCGTCGAGGGTGTAGCTACCGCCATCCACCTTGTGGTCGCCATTGAGGTCGGCATACATGAAGTCACCACCACCCCACTTGGTACCCAGGGCTGCCTGGTCTACCTTAGCAAGATACTGATCCATCTCGTCGTCGCTCTTGGCGATGCCCAGAATCTGGTAACCCCATATTTCGCCTACCTTCTTGCCCTCGTACCAGTAGGTGCCGTTGTTGGCGTCTGTGCACTGGCCTGTAGAGTTGTAGTACTTGGTTACCACTGAGTTATAGTCAGAGAGGCTGAAGCCGATGCCGTAGTTGAACTTGCCGATATTGTCGCGCCACTTCATTTCCAACTCCCAACCGCGTGTACGCAGGGTGGCATTGTTGGTTCTAGGAGCTGATGCACCATAGAGGGCTGTGAGTGCTGCAGCAGGACCCACCATGTCCTTGGTGGTACGCTGATACCAGTCGAAGGAACCGGAGAGACGGCTGCCGAACATGGCGAAGTCAACACCGAAGCCTGAGTTCTCGATGGTCTCCCAGGTGAGGGTTGTAGAATATGGAGAATATACAGGGAGCTTGTTCACCTGTTCTCCGCCAAAGACAACAGAAGCGTTGACATCCTTCATCTGCTGATAGTATGGATAGCAGGAAGAGGTGTTCTGGTTACCCAGTGTACCATAGGAACCACGAAGCTTCAACATATCGAGGAACTTGTCGCGGATGTTCTTCATCAATGGCTCCTCTGCCACGTTCCAACCGGCTGATACTGATGGGAAGTAACCCCAGCGCTGGTCGGTAGGGAAACGGGATGCACCGTCGGCACGGATGTTCAACTCCAGGAGGTAACGGTACTTGTAGTCGTAGTTAAGACGGGCGAAGAAACCCAGAGATGCCCAGTCTTCCTGATAGTTGGTAGGTTTCATCTCGTGGCGGATACCCTCGTCGGTGTACTCCTTGGTTTCATTGTCCTGAATCTTGGAATAGTAGTAACCCGAACGGTTGGTCTCGCGCTTCCAGTACTCCGACTGCTCACCCAGCAGGATGGTGAAGTTATGAGCCTCGTTGAGACTAAACTTATAGTCGGTATAGACATTGGTATTGAAATAATGTACCTTGGTTTCTGCATCCTCTGCATAGGTCTCACCATAGTCTGGCACTACACTGTAAGTACCATCGGCATTCACCTTGTGATTGGCAACGACGCCTTCGTTAACCAGCATGTAGCCAATCTTGCCGGAAGGCAGATGATATGGCAATGGGTTGAAGCCTCGGTCATATGGGTTCCACTCCAAACGGCTGTTAGCCTCTGCGTGAATCTTCCAGTTCTTGATAGGCTCGATGACGATGCTACCCTGGTTGTAGAGTTTCTTGGTCTTGTTGATGACACGTCCGCCATCCTTTACGGCAGGAATCATCGAATCGGAATGATACTCGCCGCTCTCGGAGTTGATGACTGGAACCACCGGAGCACGGCGACCCAGGTTGTGATAGAACAGACCGTCGAGGGCTGATGGCTTGTCGTTCTTATCCATGGCAAGACGGACGCTGTAGCCCAGGGTAATCATCTTGTGTGGCTTATACTGGAACTTACCGGCAATGTTGGCACGCTGGTAAAGCTCGTCGGCATAGTTGAAGAGACCGGTCTGGCGCATGTAGTTGCCGGAGATACGGTAGTTCAGCTTGCCCAATCCGCCGCTGATGGCCAGGTTGTGCTCGGTAGAAACCGTCTGGTCCTTGATGTAGACATCATACCAATCGGTGTTACCGAAGCACGCCTGGTTCTCATACCACTTATCCAACTTCATTCCTGCGAGATAAGAATCACAGTTCTTGGTAGACTTACCCTCCATGTAATCCTTGATCTTCTTGATATGTGCAGCACCGAAAGGAGCATTACCTCCTGAGTTGATGTAAGCATCGTTCATCATATAGGCAAAGGTAAGACCGTCCACCATTTCAGGCACATCCATAGGCTGGTTGATGCGCAGGTTGCCGGAATACTGAATCTGAGGAACAGTGGTCTTTCCACCTACACCACTCTTGGTGGTAACGAGGATTACACCGAAAGGAGCACGTGAACCGTATACGGCTGCAGCTGCAGCATCCTTCAACACGGATACGTTCTCAATATCATTAGGGTTCAATGTGCTCAAGTCACCCTCCATACCGTCGATGAGGACGAGAGGAGAAGAATTGGACCCATCGCCCAGGTTACCCACACCACGGATGTTGATGTTCATCTTGGAACCAGGGGCACCACCACCATCGGTAGTGATGTTAAGACCTGCAACGGCACCCTGGAGCGACTGTACGGCATTCACCGTAGGACGGTCTTTCATCATCTCGTCGCCGATGGTCTTTACCGAACCGGTGGCATTGAGCTTCTTCTGGGTGGCGAAACCCACAACGACCACCTCGTCGAGGTTGGTATTGTTGGTCTTCAGGTTCACGGTAACCTTTGTACGGTTCTTGAGTTCCACCTCCATAGGCTCGAAACCGATGTAGGTAATCACGATGGTAGAAGTAGGCTTCGACACGGTGAGTGCGAAGTTACCATCCATATCAGTAACAGCTGCATTGGCAGGTTTTCCCTTCTCAACTACGGTGGCACCGATGGCTGTTTCATTCATATCGTCAAAAACAACACCTGTCACCTTGTGCTGCGCCATCATGGTAACTGACACCAGCAAGCAGCCGAGGAATAAGATAATTCTCTGTTTCATAAAGTTATTTCCTTTCTATTATTTCGGATCCTTTTCACCCTTCTGGGCAAATACAAAATGATACATCACGGTAGAGTCGGATGTGAAGATATACTGGTGAGCCTTCTCGAAACGTGACTTCTTCTTGTTTCTGATGGTTCGGAAATAGAAATATCCGTCGCCACCGCCATAGAGCGAAGTACCGTCGGTCTTCAGGTTGTAGTTGAAGAACCACTGTGTCTTCTCCGGCTTGAACTGCGGAGCCTTCCACAGGGCGTTGCTCTTGATGTGCACCGTGAAGGTATCAGCATAAGAAGGCAAGGTAATGGTGTCCATCTCGTAGTAATGTGCTACTTTGCCCGTTTTGAAATAGATGGTATCGGTCTTGATTTCAAGCTTTCCGTCAGAACCGATCACCGGATTGCCACTGGCGTCTTTTGTGGTATCATTCTTGGTATAGAAACTCACGAACGCCGTGTCCTTCTCTTCGCGAACCTTGAATTCATAGGTGATGCCATCTACCTTTGACAAGGCACTGGCTGGAGCGAATTCCAAAGTAGACTTGACATTGAAGTCGCCCGGATTCTCAAAGCTGTCCTCGCAAGCTACGATTCCGCACAAACAGAATCCTGCCATGGCAAAAGATAATAATTTTCTCATAATTCAATTTATTTTCTTATTTTTTTAATTTCATTGAAACTGATTTTCCTGCATAGTTCTTGCCTTTGATGAGATACATCCCACTGGGCAACATGCTCACTGCCTGCTGAAAAGTGACGGCCTTGGCTATCTGGATTCCAATCATATTATACACCCAGACCTCGCCCTTCATCTCCTTTTCACGGGAGGAGAATTCTACATTCGAGATGCCGGTGGATTCATAAGGCAATACATCTACATGGGTGACGAGCTTGTCTACATTGGCGTTCAGGCCGTAGCTGCACCACTTGGCGAGATTGTAAGGATGCTCCACAGGTACATCATTGCCCATATCCCAATAGAAGATGCCGCGGTAAAGATGGTCGGTGACGTACTTGGCGCGGCGGTAGGTCTGCAGAGGACCGGTGAAATAATACTGGCTACCATCCGGATGATTATATACATCGGTTTCTTCCTGCGGAACGAAATCGCCGTCCATCAGTCCCTTGCGCACGCCGGTGATGATGTGGCCTTGCTGCGAACCGTTCTTGTAAGGGCCCGAGGTGGTGGTGCTGTAGGATGCATAGATCTTCTCCTTCGGATAACCATACTTTTCCATTCCGGCAAGGGTCTGCTTGTAGCGGCTGAAGTAGAACCATTGCTTCTGCGGTCCGTATTGCTGCACGGTGAAGGCATTGGCCAATCCTATCTTCTCCTTCGGATAGTTGTAGTTGTAGGCATGCACCGAAACCTCGAAGGACTTGTCTGCCGGCAAAGCCTTGCGGATTTCTTCGGCAAGCAATCCGTAGCTGTACCAGCTGCTTGCCCACTCCAGGTCGAGCTCTACCCCATCGTATGGCTTGCTCAGTTCTGCCAGGTCGGCAGCGAATATCTCTCGCTTCTTCTTCGAGCTGATGGTGTTCTCCCAACCGTCGTGACTCTTCACCGAGATGCGGAACCGGGCGCCACGATAGCCTTCGTATGCCGACTTCATGATGGCAAGCCATTCGTCCTGCGAATAGGAATCGTAACCTGGCTGGTCTTCCTTGTCGAACTTCCACAGGCTGTTGCAGCTGTGCATTAGGTCGGCAGTTACTTCCTTGCCGATTCCCGGCATCAGGAAGTTGCCCTGCATATCGCGCCTTACTCTTTCCTCATCGTATGGACGGTTGTTCCAGATGAGCACATCGTCCATCTTACCCTTCAGACCTTCTCCGATGAATGCATCAAACTGGCTGGTGTTGGTAGGCATGTTGTCGGCAACCGGGTTGCACATGCTCTTCTTGCCCAATACCATCTTGCCGTTGTATATGAATCCGAACTGCTGGGTTGGACTGGATGCTGCACGGGTAGCGATGCCGAAATGGGTCCACTCGCCTACTTTCAGCTTGCCTCCATGACCATAGTCTCTGCCGTCTACACGCACGATGACCTGCTGCTTTGCGGCATCACCCAGTCGGATGCTCAATCCTTCGGTACCTTCCTCGTTTTCCTTGCGGAAGAGATAGGCTCCTTCTGTCCATTCGTCCAGATAGATCCAGCAATCGAAGGCGTAGGCTCCGGTGGATTTTCCATCCTTGTTCTCGTTGAGCTGCAGGGCATCCCTGCCGGCACTCATCCTGCCCTTTCCATCCAAGGAAAGCACACCCTGGCGACCTTGATATTCGTCGAGTCTTACGCAATTTTCCAGGGTTCCATGATTGCATGGGGTGCAGTAGCGCAGATGGCCGTCGCTATAGGATTGGATACCTAATATAATCAGGTCGTTGCTGAGTAGATATTGTCCGCGAGGGATGGCACGGTCATAGAAACGCTCGTTGGCGGTATAGGCTCCATTGATAAGATAAGGCAATCCATTATTGTCGGAAACCTTCTCCTTGCGGGCATCGCCACGAAGAATGCCATGGTAGTTGTAGCTTGGGCTGCTGGTAAGGTCGCCCTTGTCATCGGTATAGATTCCCTTGTAGTCTACCAGATTCTCGCAGAGTTCCTGGTCCATCTTGTAATAGGCTACCAGATGATTCCAATGGGGATTAAATTGGTTGAGGGTGGTATGGGGGAAATAGTTAAACTCGTCGGTGAGTGCCGTTTTCCAGAAACGCATCTCGTCGAGACGGCCGTTGAATTTCTCGCCGATGATAAGAGGAGAGTTCGTAGATGGGATAGCCGGCAGGTTGCCTTCGCCACACTTGACGTCGTTGGCAAAAACCTGGGCCGTTCCATCATTGCAAACCAGGGTTACCTGGGTCCATTTTCCTGCAGAGAATTGCTGGGTGGCTGTGGCGGAAAGGTTGGTATCGCCCACCTTGAAGATGATGCTGCCCTCAGCACCTAAGCTGGCAGAAAAGGAGTCGCCGCTGCTGAAAACAGTAGCCCCATCGGTCCAGACATCCGGATTCATCCAGAATTGCAGGGTGTATGATTTCTGCTGCTCCATGTCAACGAGTTCGCCGCAGGTTACGCTACCCTTGCCCGAAAACCTGAGGGCATAGTTATCTACCTGGGCTTGGGAATATTGCGCCGCGGAGAGGAGCAATAAAACCAGGACTAACGACTTTCTCATAGTTTTTGGCTTTATAATATAAATATGTATAGGTCATTAATACGTTTAGGTTATTAATTATAAAAAGTATGGGGAGCAGAACTCTCCCCATACCCTAAATACCTAATTAATTTCCCGTCTAACCTAAAAGGTTATGTGTTACTTAACAACAAACTTCACGCTTACGTTGTTGATCTTAGCTACATAAACGCCTGGAGTAAGCTTACCCTGAGTACCGCTAAATATCTTCTTACCCTCGAGAGTATAAACATCGGCAGCAACAGGAGATGTAAATGTTCCGTTAGCTACGCTAAAGTTCTTGGCTGCCTGAATATTCTGGATAGCTGCTGTAACCTTGTTTGGATCAGGATTATAAGTCTCAACAGTACGCTTGTGGTTGTCCTGAGACTTGAACTCCTCGCTGTCTGTAGTCAAGTCTGTGGTCTTGAAAGAAATCTCCTTGATGAAGAGAACTACATTACCGAAACCACCTGTCCAAAGCTTAGCCTTGATAGCGTTAGAATACTTACCGCCTTCACCCAATGTTCCAACATAAGTTGTTAAACGCATCCAGCGGTTAGGATCGTAGATTGGATTATCAAAATCATCAGTCTCGAGGTCGCCAGCTTCATCTACCTTGCAGAAGTCTGTGATATCAAGTCCATTAGCTTTCCATGCATTTGATCCGTTAGGATTTACAGAGTTGTCAGAAGTCATGTAATAGAAGTTCTTCCATACGTGCTGACTTGCACCCAAATTAGGAGACCATGCGTTAACGACAAAGTCTGACTGAATAACAGAAGCACCTGGAGTTGTCTCAGGATCTGAGTAGATATTGAGCTGCATCTGGCCAATCTTTCCCTGTGGAGCATTCTTCACCTCGCCAAGACCTGCTGCTGCATAAGCCTCGTTCAAGCCTTCCATGCTGGTACCAGTAATAGCAAGCACGTGACCTACGTTACCACCGAGGTCTACGATGCATGATGCGTTCATCACATCTGCCTTGGTACACATGTTGGCTGAAATAAAACCACCTTCTGGCGCAAATGACTTAATCTGATCAGAGCTCATAGGAGGAGTATTCCAGTCGCCAACTTCATCCTGAACCTGGAGCTGCTCTCCAACTGCGCGATTTGCAAACTGATAGGCCTTAGGAGTGATGTCTTTCTGCTGTGCAGAAACTGACAATGTAGCTGCGATCATAGCAGCGAGAAGTACATTTTTCTTCATAATTGTTTAAATTAAATAGTTGAATAAGTTTAAATAAAATATCTTTGTTTCTTCGTTATTTCTTTGTTACTTCATTTCGTTGTTATTTCAAACGGCAACCGGTTAGTGTATATTCTCTGTTATTGGTTTTAATGAGTAGCTGTCCGTTTTTAACGATCTTCTTGACATGAGGAGTTTGGGTTTCTGCAGCAATTTCTGTGATGCCGGAAATGATGCCATCGTCCAGTTTGAGCAGGTTCCACCAGGCAGAAGCCTTGGTAGTTCCTGATACGGAAATGATGTTATTCTTCTTGGCATTGAGGATAAGCGCTCGTGAGCCATCTGAATAAGTGAACGGATACTCCTTCTTTGCTGCATCGAATGCCACACCTTTTGCTTCATCCTTGATGACATTGTATAAGATGCCCTTATCATCAAAAGGAACCTGCTTGTTGGTGATGTTGATTGTAGCTACATACTTGCCTGACAGGGTGCGGATATATTTCTGTGTTCCCCAATCATCCTGGGGAAAGCAGAAGGCTGAGTTGGGATCAGGATTACTGGCATCCACCTTTTCTGTTCCTGCAAATCCCTTATCCGTAGCTGTCATATAGTAGGTGGGATTCTCAGCATTCTGAATGAGATAGTAACTGAGCTTCTCCTCTTCCTGGTCGGTCTGGAAGATGCGTACATACTGCACGTCCATCTCGTATCTGTAACTTGGGTCTGGATCTTCATTTCCCCAAGATGCATTCTGGCCGAGTGCCTGGTCGAGAATCATATAGAATTCCTCGTTGTATGGGAACTGGGCATGTTCATACTGAGGATGGTTGACAAGATCAAGCGTCTTGTCCTTGGCATATCTGAACACCTCCTTGCCGTCGCAATAGAATATGAGACAGGTCTTGGTCCAATGCAGGGAGTAGATATGGTAATCGTTGTTGAACCATTTGTTGCCCGACCATGCGTAGCTTTTTCCTACGTTTTCGCCGTAGCGGGCTCCCAGGTGCACGGTGCTATATACGGTGCTGCTGGTACCAATCTGCTCCATGATGTCAATCTCACCGCAGTTGGGCCATCCGCCCTTAGGGTTTGAAGGCATCATCCATACGGCTGGGAAGTTTGACTTGTGAGGATTGCATTTTGCCTTGATTTCGAAAATGCCATATTTATATCCCTGCTTCATCTGGATGCCGGATGTGATGCAGTTTTCCTTGGTACCATCCAAAGAGAGGGCATACATCTTCAGAATTCCATCTTCGCAAACATGTACCTTGGCACGGTCTTCATCATTCTGTGCCATGCGGCAGTTCCATTTGGAAGTTTGGCGAGGGCAATATTTCCAGTTACGCTCAAAGTTCTTGGTGCTCATAAAATCGCCAGAACAATTAGCCTTCTCTTCATCAGTGAGCGTGAGTTCGGCCGATGCCTGCTCAGAAGTCTCTGATGAATATACCAGCGTATAACCGGTCTTATCGATTTGGGCTGTTGCCGACATACCGACAAACAGTAGTGAAATTAGCAATGAATAATGCTTCATGATTATTTATGTTTAGTTATTAGTGCGGATAGTAGATGCACATAGATTTCTGGTGCAAAGGTAACAACTGTTAACCATCAAGCCAAGATTAATAACATACATTAACGGATATTATAGATTCTGTAACTACTCAGCACCCCTATGGGCATGAGTAATCGTCTTACTGTTGTACTACAG
>ERZ1026884.561-NODE-561-length-24037-cov-7.049787_pt1 | contig 24037 bp, 26 predicted proteins | sample MGYA00380172_ERZ1026884 | MGnify/ENA primary metagenome ERZ1026884 (study PRJEB33269, sample SAMEA4719808) | human gut metagenome | biome: human-associated habitat; feature: organic feature; material: feces | place: Cameroon | collected 2013-10 ... | reverse complement strand
GCCTGTCGCAATGACCTTCATATTCGGCAGATTCAGCTTTTCCTTCAGCTGCTCAAAGGCCACGCTCAGGTCGCCGGCGCCCTCGGGCGTCAGGCCGGTACAGTACAGCTGATAGGCGCCGTCGCGGGGATAGACGCTGATACGGCCGGAGGCGATGACCTGCATACCGCTTTCCGGGCGGAAGCGCAGGCGCGCGGCGCTGCCCCTGAACATAACACACTTCAGACTGCACTGGCTGTCCTTCAGGGTAAAGTAGTGATGGCCGGAGGGGTATAGTTTGTAGTTGGAGATCTCGCCCCGCAGCAGGACCTCCTGCAATGGCGGCACATTGTCCAGCAGGTCCTTGATAAACTGGTTGACCTCGGACACCGTGAAAATATACTGGCCCGACGTGGCGATCACTCCTTTCTGTATGCGACCTGAAAAGGCAGAGCCCTCACGCTCTGCCTTTCGTATGCGGTTTTCAGTCCTTCTCCTTGACCTCGCCCCGGGCGAAGCTGCCCAGAATACCGTTGATGAATTTGGCGACCTCGGGCGTTTCGTACTTCTTGGCGATCGTCACCGCCTCGCTGATGGCGGCGCCCTGCGGAATGTCCGCCATGTAGAGTATCTCGTACATGGCCACACGCATGATGGCGGATGCTACCAGTGAAATGCGCTCAAAGCGCCAGCCCCGGGCGTACTTTTCAATGTCGGCGTCCAGCTCGGCGGCGTGCTCCGCCACACCGGAGACCAGGCGGCGGATATACGCCTCCTGCTTGGTGTTGGGCCGGTCGGCGTAGAGGTCATCCTCTGCCGCCAGCTCGGCAAAGCGTTCATCGCTGAGCTGCTGGTCCAGAAACTCCTCCACCGGCAGTTCGGTGAAGCTCAACTGGTACGCCAAGTGTATGGCGATCTCCCGTGCGGTGCTGCGTGTCATAAGCGTTCGTCCTTTTCTCTCTCGTCTGTTGTTCAGTTGAAGCTGATGCCGCCCACGTGGACGTTCACCGCCGCCACCTTGAAGCCGGTCATACCCTCCAGCGCGGTATGCACATTCTTCTGGACCTTTTTGGCCACATCGCTGATGGCGCAGCCGTAGCGCACCGCAACAAAAATGCCCACAACGATCTGCTCGCCGTCCAGTTCAACACGGACGCCCTTGCAGGTCATTTTTTTACCGCCCATCAGGTCGGATACGTTGGCGCTCATCAGAGCGCTGACGCCGTCCACCTCCAAGGCTGTAGTACTGGCAATGGAGGCCAGCACATCCTCTGAGATCTGGATGCTGCCGTCATCCTCCTGGTGGATCATATATTCCTTATTTTCAGCCATGGTCTGTTTGTCTCCTCACAGTTGTCATTGGTACTCAGCTAATTGCAGTATAGAATTATACCATTTTTTACGGGGAAATACAACACCTATTTTGCACCGGACGTTCCCGCTTCCATGATCTTGATCTGGCCGGGAGTGTAGGATGTCTCCGCGATGACGATATCCTTGATCTTCGCTACGTCCTCCGCCTCCAGGCCGTCGGGCGCCGATACCACCACGCTGATGGAGTCCGCGCCCATAAAGGCCACGCAGTCGGCATAGCCTTTTGCCACCACCAGGTTCTCGATCTGTGTCTCCGCCACGGTGTAGCCCGCCAGCACCTGAAGCGTCTCGGATGCCTCGTTGGCTACCTCCTCTGAGGCGTTCTCCTCGCCCTTGGCCTCCTCCAGCATACTGATGGCGGTATCGCGGGCCTGCTTGCGGCTGAGCCGGGCAGTGGAGAAATAGTCGTCTCCGGCGGTATCCGCAGTATCCGCCTGTGCCTCCGCAGTCTCGCCATTGACCAGCGTGGACTGGCCAAGCACCTTGGAGGTATCCGCCACATCCCCGGCATAGCGCCAGTTCAAATACACCGATGTACCCACCAGCACCACCACGGCCGCCGCTACGGCGCGGCGCTTCCATACCTGCTTCATACTGTCGTTCCTCCCATTTATTGTTACTGTTTCCATTGGACTACCGATATCTTATCGCTGCTGAGTCCTGTCAGCACAGACACCGTCTCCAGCACCCGCAGGCGCACACGGCTGTCGCCTGCCCCCTGACAGACCACCACCGCCCCCTGATAGGTGGGGTACAGCCGCCGGGTGACCACGACCTCCTGCTTGCCGCTGCCGCGGTTCACCGTCAGGACCTGACTGTCCTGCCGCACATCACCGCCGCTGCCCAGAGTGGCGCTGCTATCCTCCGCCAGCGACAACGTTTCACCGCTGTGCAGCGTCAGCATCACCTGCACCCGACCCACGCCATCCATGGCGGACAGCACCTCCGCCATACGGCGCTCCGTCTCCTCCAGAGAGAAGGACATCTCCTTCCCTGCCGTGTCGGCGGCTTCGGTCTCCTGCTTACCGGCGGGCAGCAGCATCAGCACCACGCCCGCCAGGGCCACCAGCACCGCGAAGCGGTATTTTTTCAGAATATCTTTCAGCTTTTCCATCATTCGTCTGCCTCACGCCAATACTGGTGCGCATCGTCGATGGCCAGTTCCGTGCTGAGCCACGCGGACAGCGCCTCGTCCTTGGGAATATCCAGCGTCACGGCGCTGGGCCAGGGTACGCCGTCACGCTCCTCAGTCTCTACCCGAGGGGTACACGTCACCCCCAGGTCGTCTCCCTTGCTGGCAATATATGCGGCGGTCTTGTCCGCTATGAGCGCGGCGAATTCCGCGTCGCCGGATCGGCGGTATTCCTCTGTCAGCGCCTGGATCTGCTGCCGATAGTCCTCATAGCGGAGGGCCAGCTCGGTCAGGTCCAGGCCCAGCAGCGGCCGGACGATGACCAGCAGCAGTGCCATGCCGCCCACGGTGTGGGCCACCGCCTTCATACGCCCACGGGGCAGCAGGGCGTAGAGTATCCCAACGATCATACCCGCCGCGATGACACCGAGAAGCCAGGTACGCAGGGTTTCCGCGATCATGTACTCACCACCGATACAGAAGAGATTATGGAGATCAGCAGGGCCAGCGCACAGCTACCGGTCATGCCCAGCATCAGGCCGAAGGCGGAGCCCAGCGCGTCGATCAGGTCCGCCAGGGGCTCCTGGGTCACGGTGCCCGCCAGAAACGCCGCCAGCTTATACAGCAGGTACTGCACGGCCATGGTGATAAAGGGCGTCAGGCAGATGGCCAGCACTGCCAGCAGGCCGAATACGCCGATGGCACCCTTCAGCATCCCGGCGCCGGCCAGCACCGTGCCGGCGGCATCGGAGATGATGGAGCCCACCACCGGCACCGCTGTGGCGATGGCGGTGCGCGTCAACTGGGTAGACAGGGCGTCCGCCGCAGAGGTGGCCGCACCGGTCACCGACAGGAAGCCGGTAAAGACCAGCATCAGGGCCGTTAGTGCCCAGGCGACGCACTTGCGAAGGCCCTGACCGATCTTTTGCAGACTATGGCCGGGAACCACGGCGTCCGCGGCGGCAGCAGCAATGCAGGCGTACAGCAGCGGCAGCAGTACCTGACGGATAAGGCTGATGAGCAGATCGGTGAAGAACACCGTGGCCACCTGCCTGGCACCGGCGGTGATATAGCCGCCGCCGGCGGCCACGGCGGCGGACAGGGTGGGCAGCAGTGCCTTGGAGAACACCTCCAGCTGGGACATGGTCTCCACACCCAGACCCATCATCCGGTGGAAGTCGCCCGCCGCCACAAGAGTGATGGCCAGCGCTCCCGCCACGGAGACATAGCGGGGAACGCAGGGACTGTCCGCCGCCGCAAGGCAGCTCTCTGCCAGACTGCACAGCAGCACCACGCCCAGCAGCAGGGCCGCACCAGAGGCCTGGGTCTCCAGCGCTGTACGGACATAGGCGCAGGCGCTGTGCCACAGATCGCCCAGACCCTGCCACAGTGTCTCGTGGGAGGCGGAGGTGTCCATTTCCGGCAGGATATCCGCCGCCTCCGGCGGGACGGCGTCCTTCACGGAGTCGGGCAGTTCGGCAGCCCAGGCACAATCCAGACACAGAAGAAGCAGTGTCAGACAGAACAGGACTTTTTTCATAGCAGTGACTCCAACAGGTCCCAGACAGCGCGGAACAGCGGCAGGGACACCACGATGGCCGCCACGGCACCGGCAGTCTCCAGCACGGAAGCGAGGGCGCCCTCGCCGGCATCCCGGCACAGGTCGGAGCCTGTCCGGCAGATCAGGGCGATGCAGACCGTTTTCAGCAGCGGCTGAAACAGCTGCTCCGGCAGCTGACCCCAGGCCGAGGCCTCTTCCCAGAAATCCCGGAGCTGACCCAGCGGCTCCAGCAGCAGGGCGACCGCCACGCCGCAGACAGCCAGGACAAGCAGCAGCGCCAACTCTCCCCCGCCGCGGCGCAGCAGCACCGCCAGCAGGGCCCCCAGCAGGCACAGTGCCGCCAATCGCAGTACCGTATCCATGCGTCACAGTGAGAACAGGGTCTTTACCAGGTCGAACAGGTCACTGATCTGCTGCACCAGCATCATCAGCACCACGACCAGGCCCGCCAGCGTGGTCATCATGGCCTGCTCCTCCCGGCCGCTTCGCACCAGCAGCAAATTCAGCACCGCCACCAGGATACCGATGGCCGCTATTTTGAAAATCAGGTCAACATCCATTGTCTGTCCCTCACAGAAGTAAAATGATCATCAGTCCTGCACCGCACAGCGTGGCCGTGGTAGTCACGCGGCGGCTGCGCCGATCCGCCTCGCGGCGCTTTTCGTAGAGCTGCTCGGCCTCCGCCCGGGCGCGGGCGATGGTGCTCTCCAGGCGCTGGGCATCGCCACTCCAGGAAATGCGGCAAAGCAGGTCACGGAGTTCTGCGTCTGAAAGCTGGTGAAAGGTATTCTCCCAAGCAAGCTGTAAAGTCATATCGCTTTGAACTTTGTCCCGTATCTGACAGAACCAGACACCGCAGTGCTCCCGGGTCTGCAGCACCTCCAACAGCGGCAGGACCGGCGTGCGCTGCCAGCGGATGGCACTCTCCATCTCCCCCAGGGCGGCGGCAAAGGACCACAGCAGGTCGCGGCACTGACGCTGGCGTGCGTAATAGCGCCGCAGGGCCAGAATGGCGGCGCTCAGTACCAGTACCGCACCGGCCGCCGCGGTCACAGGGCCTCCGTGCGGTAGTGCCGCCGACCATCCGATGCGCTGATGGTGATGAGGCGGTGAAAGACACCGGCCTCCGCCAGCTGGCGGAACAGCGGCTTGCGGCGCAGCTCTTCCCCGTTCTCGGCGTGGATCGTGGCCAGTAGCTTAACGCCGCAGTTAGCCGCCGCTGTCATTGCCAGAATATCCGCCGCCTCGGTGATCTCGTCCACGGCGATGACCTGGGGATTAGCGCTCCGCAGCAGCATGGGGATGCCCAGTGCCTTGGGACAGCCGTCCAGCACGTCGGTATGACAGCCTACGTCCAACTGCGGTACACCGCGGTACATCCCGGCCAACTCACCGCGCTCGTCCACCACGCCTACCCGCAGAGGACAGCGATCCTCTGTGCCGTTGGACAGTGTGGCGATCATGTCGCGCAGGAGCGTGGTCTTGCCGCCACCGGGCGGCGCTGCGATCAGCGTACTGTCAAAGCCGCCTGCTGACCATTCCGGGACCTCCTGCCACAACCCACGGACCTGGCGGCTGATCCGTACCACGGCGGAGGAGATATCCCGCAGGGCTGTGCCGCCGTCACCCCTGACCGCTACGGTGCCGCACAGGCCGATACGGAAGCCGCCCCGGCCGATAAGATAGCCCTTGCCCATCGTCTCCGCCGCCGCGTAGCGGGAATAGCCCGTTACCGCGTCGCACAGCTGTTCCAAGTCCGCCTGAGTAACACTTTGGCGCGGCAGTTCATCGCTGACAAGTAGTTCCCCTTCACATGTTAGTAGTGTCATCGGTCGTCCTGCCCGCAGGCGGAACTCCTCCGCCTGGGCCTTGCGGTGCTCCGGCACACGCCGGGCAGCCTGCTGCCAGCGGCTGGGCAGCAATGCAGCCGCCTGCTCATAGCGTCCGACCGCCTCTCCGATCTCCATGATGACGCCCTCCTTTGTTGGTCTTGACCCCAACGTATGAAAGCTCGTCCCGGAATATGCACAAAAGCCCGCCGAGCAAGGCGGGCTTCTGCTGAAAAGCGCCCCCTGCCTGCGGCAGAGGGCGCTTGATAGACGCTTTTGTTATATCTTATGTTATGCCTGCTGCGGCTGCTTCATCTTTTTGGCACGGAAGAAATGAATGACCAGAAATACCAGGAACGCAATACTGATATAGCCAAAGATGGGATAGACAGTGCCGATGATCTCGGCAAACCCCAGCAGGCTCGCCGCCCAGGCCAGCACGGAAACTGCCAGCAGCACCGGGTTTTTGTGGGTACGGACAAAGGCGGACTTCTGCTCCACATAGGCACTCATGCCCACCAGACTGGCCAGAGCGTTGCAGAACATGGCCACCAACAGCATAATGCCGTAGATCGTACCCAGCGTACCGTTGAGCCGGGAGGCCAACGCCACCATGGGCAGCTCCGCCTGCACCGCCTCGGGATAGGTACCCAGACTGGTGAGGATACTGCCCGCCACCGCCAACAGCATAACGCCGGAGAGAGCAATACCCACATAGACGTGCTTTTTCTCCCGCACATACTGCCCCACCGGGGACATGATGCCGATACCGCCCAGAATGTTATACGCCACGAAGGTCAGCGTGGCGATAAACCAGTTGGGCATCAGAGGATTGGTATTGGTATATTGCAGCTGCAAGATGCCCTCCGTGCCAAAGGTGCACCAGGCGCCCACGGCGAAACCAACCGTGGCCAGCACCAAAATGGGGATCATGGCAGAGAAGGCATTGACCATACCGCTGACACCCAGCAGCGCCACCAGGAACACCGCCAGCATGAACACGGCGCTGCCCAGCCAAGTGGGCACACGAAACAGCTGGGTCAGCATGGCGCCCACACCGGCGGACATACTCACCACCACAAAGAAGAGGAACAGCGCCCCAATGACACCGGTGGCGGCACGGAGCCACTTAACGTCCCACGGTACCAGCAGCTTGTCCATTTCGGCGCATTTCGTCATCTGCGTCAGCCGGACGAACAGAATGCCGATGACCGTAAACAGCAGCGCCGCCAGGACAAAGCCCACATAGCCCCAGTTGCCGAAGGCGCCAAAGAACTGCCACAGCTCCTGGCCGGAAATAAACCCCGCGCCCAAAAAACAGCCGACGTAGGTAAACGCCAGCGAAAAGGTCTTGATCTGCTTCATACCACACCTCATGTCGAATTTGCTCTACCAATATAGCTTATTTCCCCCGCCGCGTCAACCCCCGCCGACCCTGCTGGAAAATTGGATAGGCTATGAAAAATTTTTTCACTGAATGCTTCGGCTTTTCGTTGACGATGGGCGCAATATGTTGTATACTATTACCGGAAATTGTGCCCGTTTTGGCAGAGATATTGCTTTAAACGGCAAAAGAAATCGTACAGGAGGAGCGTATATGATAAACACGATCGACGGCATCATCGCGGCGGCCAAAGGCGGAAAGACAGGCGTTATCGCCGTGGCGGCGGCCCACGACCAGCCTGTTATCGAGGCTGTGGTCGAGGCCCGCAGGGAGGGTATTGCCACCCCCATTCTTGTGGGACATGAGGAAGAGATCAAGGCGATGCTGACCGGCCTGGGTGAAGCCCCTGCCGACTACGAGATCATCGCCGGCGATACCGACCAGGACTGCGCGGCCAAGGCCGTGGCCCTGTGTGCCGAGGGAAAAGCCAACTTCCTGATGAAGGGCATCCTGGGCACTGCCGATCTGATGCGTGCGGTGTTTAACAAGGAGCACGGCCTGCGTACTGATCATCTTACCACCCACTGTATGCTGTATGAGATCCCCGCTCTGGGCCGTATGCTGGTGCTGACCGACGGCGGCGTCAACACCTTCCCCGATCTGGAGAAGAAGGCAGATATTCTGGAGAACGCAGCCATGGTCCTGCAGGCGCTGGGCTATGAGCACATCAACGCCTCCTGCGTGTGCGGCGCAGAGCAGGTAAATCCCAAGGTACAGTCCACCGTGGATGCCGACGCGCTGGCCCACATGACTGACCGCTGGGCCAAGTACAATATGGACGTGTGCGGCCCCGTAGCGCTGGATCTGGCCGTCAGCGAAGAGGCATGCCATCACAAGCACTATACCGCCCCCGGTGCCGGCAAGGCGGATATCCTGCTGGTCCCCAACTATGAGGTAGGCAACGGCATCGGCAAAGCCGCCAATCTGTTCGGCAACGCCAAGAACGCCGGTATCATTCTGGGCGCCAAGGTGCCCATCGTGTTGGTCAGCCGCGCTGACAGCGCGTATTCCAAGCTTGCCTCCATCGCACTGGGCAGTGTGTTGTCCAGTCGGATGAAGCTTGCGTAAAGTCGTATTGCACAAGAATTTGTTTCGTCTGACTACATTTTTTACAAAATTATCTCATTAGATTGACAATTGCTTGACAATTTGCACGGTGAAGCCTATCATGGAGATGGTTCATCTGCCGCGCCGCGGCATGGACATAGTACAATAACGTAAAAGAGGAGATTATGTTATGGTCAATCAGGAATACTACAATCTGGGTACGGCGCCCTCTGTGATCCGCCAGCTGTTCGCCTACGGTCTGGAGCAGGCCGCCAAGGTCGGCGCGGACAAGGTGTATGACTATTCTCTGGGCAATCCCAGCATTCCCGCCCCCAAGAAGGTCAACGAGTCCATCAAGAAGATCGTGGACGAGATGGATTCCATCAAGCTGCACGGCTATTCCATGGCTGCCGGCTTCGATACCGCCCGTGCCGCCGTGGCCAAGGATCTGGCCGAGCGCTTCGGCCTGGATGTGAAAGCCAGCGAGCTGTTCTTCACCTGCGGCGCTGCTCCCGCGCTGATCTCCATCATCAAGGCCCTGATCGTGGACGCCGACAGCGAGATCATGGCAGTGGCACCCTTCTTCCCCGAGTATCGCCCCTTCGTCAACGCCAACGGCGGCAAGCTGGTGGTGGTTCCCGCCGACACCAAGGCATTCCAGATCCATCTGGACGAGGTGGAAAAGCGCATCACGAAGAACACCCAGGGTATTATCATCAACTCCCCCAATAATCCCTCCGGCGTTGTGTATACCGAGGAGACCCTGAAGGGTCTGGCTGCCCTGCTGGAGCGCAAGAGCAAGGAATACGGCCATCCCATCTACATCATTGCCGATGAGCCCTACCGTGAGCTGGTCTACGGCGGCGTGAAGGTCCCCTTCATCCCCTGCCTGTACAAGAACACCATCGTATGCTACTCCTATTCCAAGTCCCTGTCTCTGCCCGGCGAGCGTATCGGCTATGTGTACGTCCCCGGCTTCGCCGAGGATGCCGACGCGGTGTACGCCGCTATCTCCGGTGCCGCCCGTATCATGGGCCACGTCTGCCCGCCCACGCTGATGCAGAAGGTCATCGAGTACTGCGCCGAGGAGCGCCCCGATCTGGTGGCTTACGACGAGAACCGCAACCTGCTGTACAGCAGCCTGCGTGAGATGGGCTATGAGTGCGCCAAGCCCGACGGCGCGTTCTACCTGTTCGTCAAGGCCCCCAACGGCGATGCCAACGCTTTCTCCGAGAAGGCCAAGCTGGAGCACAACCTGCTGGTAGTGCCCGCGGACGGTTTCGGCTGCCCCGGCTATTTCCGCCTGAGCTACTGCGTGGCCAATGACATGATCCAGCGCAGCCTGCCCGCCTTCAAGGCCATGATCGAAAGCTATAAATAAGCTGATTAATTCCTACCATGATCAGAAGCGTCCGCAGCATGAGCTGCGGACGCTTTTTGTAATATAGTTCACAAACATACGATGGATATCCTGTAAATTTTTGCGGTTATTCCTCTTGCATTTTGCGGAGGGTTCGCCTATAATGGCAACATATTTTTTATAAGAGAGGTGTTTCACGCATGAGCAAAGTGACGATCCCTGCTGGGTACAAGACGCCGCTGTCCACCTATGAGATGCAGCGCGCAATCGAGTTCATCAAGAGCAATTTCCAAGTGAATCTGGGGCAGGCGCTCAATCTGCGGCGCGTTTCGGCTCCCCTGTTCGTGGAGGAGAATTCGGGTCTGAACGATAACCTCAATGGCGTGGAGCGCCCTGTGTCCTTTGATATCCCTGATGTGGGCGCACAGGGCCAGGTGGTGCATTCCCTGGCCAAGTGGAAGCGTCTGGCGCTGAAGCGCTACGACTTCAAGCCCGGCAAGGGCCTGTTCACCGATATGAACGCTATCCGCCGCGATGAGGAAGTGGACAACCTCCACTCCGTGTATGTGGACCAGTGGGACTGGGAGAAGGTCATCGAGCGCCGCGACCGCAACGTGGCCTATCTGGAGCAGACCGTGCGCGCCATCGTGGGCGCTGTGGTGGAGACCAACGACGCCCTGCAGATCGCCTTCCCCAGTCTGCACACCAAGCTGGACCGCGAGGTGTTCTTCGTCACCACCCAGGAGTTGGAGGACCGCTGGCCCGACTATACGCCTAAGCAACGCGAGGACGCTATCTGCAAGGAACACCATACCGTGTTTCTGATGCAGATCGGCGATGACCTGAAGCGCAGCGGCGAGCCCCACGACGGCCGCGCCCCCGACTACGACGACTGGTCCCTGAACGGCGACATCCTGATGTACAACCCCGTGCTGGATCGCGCCTTTGAGATCTCCTCCATGGGCATCCGTGTGGACGAGGCCGCTATGGACTACCAGCTGCACAAGCGCGGCTGTGACGACCGCCGCGAGCTGCCCTTCCACAAGATGCTGCTGGCGGGCCAGCTGCCCCTGACCATTGGCGGCGGCATCGGCCAGAGCCGTCTGTGTATGCTGATGATCGGCACCTGCCACATCGGCGAAGTGCAGGCCAGCCTGTGGGACAAGGAGACCATGGAAGCCTGCGAAAAGGCCGGCGTCATGATCCTGTAAACCCGGAACGTAAATCACAGCAAAAAAGGACCGCCGCAAGGCGGTCCTTTTATCATAAAAGCGCCCCGCTTTGCGGGGCGCTTTTGCTCTCTTACAGCTGCGGGTCGGGCTTTTTCAGCTCATCCTCCAACCGCTGCAGCTCAGCGATCATATCATCAAAGGCGGCGAAGTCGGCGCTGTCCACCGCCTCCTGGGCAGCGCGCAATTGCTCGGCCAACGCGGTATTCATGTTCAGATAGGTGCTGCGGCGCTGGCTGCACCACAGGCGCTGCTGGGCAATGCACTGTCCCAGACGCTCCATGGCACGGGCACGAAATTCCTCTGTACGGCGATGCGCGCTGATCTCGATGTCCGCCACGTGCTCCTTCAGAGACTGGTACTCCCCTGCCGGGCCGCGCAGCGCATCGTTTTCCGCCTGTACGGCGGTGAGCTGCTGCTGCAGAGCCTGTACCTGCTGCTCCAGATGGGTATTATCGTCCCGAAGTCGGGCATCCTCCTCCGCCAGGAGACGCAGTGTGTCGTTCTCAGCCACCGCATCGTCGCGCTCACGGCGCAGCGTATCATTTTCCGTCTGCAGCGTCTCCAGCGCCGTACGGTGCTCCTCGGCGGTTTTTTCGATAAACGTGACCACATCCTGACGGTCGAAGCCGCCGAACATGCACGTCTTGAAGCTGGCATCCATGGGCAAATACCTTCTCTCTCGATTTCTTGTCTTCAGCATACCACAAATTCCGCCCTCTGACAAGAGAATGCACGCAAAAATGCCGCCATATATCAAATTAAAGCAAAAAAGTCCAAAATCAAGATTTACAAACGCCTCTCGGTGTTGTATACTATGATTTGGTGTATTTTTAAGAAAAGCAAGACAGAACTTAGCAAAAGGACGGAGAAACTATGAATTGGGAAATCATTACATTTTTGGGTTACTTTGTGATTCTGTTGGGCGTTGCGTTGATCTTCTATTTCAACGGCTCCAACAAAAACAGCGAGGACTTTTTCCTGGGCGGCCGGTCCATGGGTCCTTGGGTCACGGCCCTGTCGGCACAGGCCTCCGATATGTCTGCATGGCTGCTGATGGGTCTGCCCGGCTCTATCCTGGCTTTTGGCTTCGGACAGATGTGGATTGGCATCGGTTTGGCGCTAGGCACCGCCGCTAACTGGATCCTATGCGCCAAGCGGCTGCGTACCTTCTCCAAGGCCGCGGATGACGCCATCACCGTGCCCCAGTATCTGACCAACCGGTTCGGCGTGGACTCCCGCACACTCCAGCTGGTGTGCGCGCTGATTTTCCTGTTTGCCTATACCATCTATGTGGCCTCTGCCCTGGTGGCCGGCACCTCCGTGTTCAATACGCTGTTTCCGGAGATCTCCCCCAAGGTCGCCATGCTGGTGTTCCTGCTGATCATCGTAGCCTATACCTTCTTCGGCGGCTTTACCGCCGTATGCTGGACGGACTTCTTCCAGGGTATGCTGATGATGTTAGCACTGATGCTGGTACCTATCGTAGTCTATTTTGGTCACCGCGAGCTGCTGGATCCCACGGCGTTGACTACGGTATACGAATATACCGACGCCGCCTCCGGTGCGGTCGTTTCCTGTGATTTCGGCGGTGGCATCTTCAGCGCCAGCTGGCAGGATATCGTCAGCGGCCTTGGCTGGGGTCTGGGCTACTTCGGTATGCCTCACATTCTGGTGCGCTTCATGTCCATTGAGAAGCCCTCTATGATCAAGAAGTCCTCCACCGTCGCCATCATTTGGGTCATCATTTCCCTGTTCTCCGCCGTGCTGATCGCCTATTTCGGCCGTATGATCATGGGCGCTGAGTTGTTGGCCGACGGCAGCCAGAAGTTGGTGTTCATCGCCATGTCCCGCAAGTTCTTCCCAGCCGCTATCTGTGGTCTGCTGCTGGCGGCCATCATCGCGGCCTCCATCTCTACCGCCGACTCCCAGCTGTTAGTAGCGTCCAGCTCCTTTACCGCTGACCTATACAAGCCCTTCTTCCGCAAGAATGCCACAGAAAAAGAAACGCTGATGGTGGGCCGCATTCTGGTGCTGATACTGTCCGCTATCGCCTTCCTGATCGCCAACTCCAAGGGCAGCGGTGCACAGGCCATTATGGATATGGTGGAAAACGCATGGGGCGCATTCGGTGCCTCCTTCGGCCCCACCATCCTGCTGTCCCTGTTCTGGCGGCGCTTCAACTACAAGGGTGCTGTGGCCGGCGTTGTCTCTGGCTTTGTGGTAGACTTGGGCTGGCTGCTGACCGGCTTGACCGCCTCCACCGGCATTTTTGAGATCGTACCTGGCTTCATCGCCAGCTTCATCATCGCAGTCATAGTCGCTAAGTGCACCGCCGCACCAAACGCAAAGGCTGTAGAGATCTTCGATAAGGGCACCAGCAAGGATGCCGACTGAGACCTATCCGTCTCCCCTATCGTGAGCAAAGCCGGGCTCTGCCTTTTGGCGGGGCCCGGCTTTATAAAAAGTCAAAGAAAAATGAAAAATCCTCTTGCATTTTGCGGTAGGATGTGCTAGTATAAGTAAGCTGTCTGAAAGACATGCGCCGTTAGCTCAGCTGGATAGAGCGTCTGGCTACGGACCAGAAGGCCGGGGGTTCGAATCCCTCACGGCGTACCAAAAGTCCTCGAAATCGTCTGATTTCGAGGACTTTTGCTTTTCATAAGTTGCCATTTTTTGATGCCACTTTTTTCCGACCCAAACGCTGACCCCAACGGGAGCGGGTAGCGGAAAGCATCAGACGGCACGGGAGAGGATATTGCCCATTGTTTGCGCCGCCTTGAGTTGTGCGTCCGTGGTCACGTGGGCGTAAGTGTCCAGCGTGAACCCCGCCGAGTAGTGGCCGAGCATTGATGACACCGTTTTCACGTCCACGCCATTCTGGAGCGCCATGGTCGCGAAGGTGTGACGCAGGTCATGGAAGCGTATCCGTGGCAGCCCAGTTCTCTTTAGGACTCTTTGCAGCATGTGCAGGACGCTGTCCGGTGACATGGGGCCTCTGGCGGGCGATGGGAATACCCACTCGCTGCCGCCCACCTTACTCCTTTGCATTTTCAGAACGTCTATCGCATCCGCTGACAGCGGCAGGGTGCGGTAGGCGTTTTTCGTTTTCAGCGGGGCTTCCACCACTTTGCCATTCTGCCGTGAAATTGCCCGTTGGATTTTCAGCACACCACGGTCGAGGTCAACGTCCGTCCACTTTAGGCCCAGCAATTCGCCCCGCCGTAGGCCCGTGGCGAGGTCGAGGTAGTAGAGCTCGTACACACCGCTGTCCCTGGCTTCTTGGAAAAAGGCGCTGAGTTGGTCAGCGGTCAGGGTTTTCATCTCTTTGTGTTCCACCTTCGGCAGGGCGCAGCCCTGCGTTGGATTTTTTGTGACAAGACGCTGTTCAAGAGCGAGGTTGTACGCCGAGCCGATCATCTGGTGGATATTCCGCACCGTTTTTGGCGCTAACCCTTTCGGCTTTTTCTTGGCCTCGATGCGGTCTACCCGGCCGCCGTCCAACAGGTGTTTGTAGAATCTCTGCAAGTCCAGAGAAGTGAGGTCGGTCAGCGGGATGCCGCCGATCTGCGGCTTGATGTGGTTTTTCAGAAAACCTTGGCTGGTCTTGAAGGTGGACGGTCTGAGTTTTACTTTTGCGTAGTTCTCCATCCAGACCTCCAGCCAACTCCCCACCGTGTAGGTTTTGGCCCGTCCGTAGTCGATGCCCACGTTTTCCTCGATGGCTTTTTTGAGTTTCTCCTTGACCTCGGCCTGCGTTTTACCCAGCACGTTCTTGATGATGGCCTTTCCGGTTTCGGGATCTCGGCCAACCGTGTAGCGTCCTTCCCATCGTCCGTCCTTTCGCTTGCGGATGTTTCCCTCGCCGTTTGCTCGTCGCTTTGGCATGGTATCAGCCCCCTTTCGCAACGAACAATACCGTAGCCAAGGGGACAAAGCTACCCGAAAGTCGAACTGTTATCAGAAAGTTATCATTTGCCGCCCTGGGACTGTGCCGCCTTATCTTTGCCTATGGCGACGCAATTTTTGCGCTGCCGGAGGCGTTCTTCTTTGGTTACAGCGGTGCGTTTTTTGGACGGTTGAAAGTCTCTTTTCATTGACTACAGCGGCGCAAAATATGTACGATCTGCGCTGAAAATCGCCGCTGCTCAAAAAGCACTTTTTTGAGTGGTTGAAAACAGCAATTACCTCAACTGCCTACGGAACGGTCACCTTGAAAAGTCCGCTGCCACAGGCATTTTTCGTGCCTGACGTTCACCCAAGACTGCGAAAACGCCTCTTAAGGTGCACCTTAGACTGCGGTTTCAAACCCCCCGGAAAGCCCCGCACTGCGGGGCTTTGTGGGCGGGCTGCGGGCGCTTGCGACTGCGGCCCTTTATCTTGTGCTTTTATCGAACGGCCTTCATCACTCAGAAAACCTTCCTGTAAAGTTCGGCTTTTCGCCCCAAATCCACTTCCACGAATATCGCCAAAAAGTTACCGTTACAACGCTGTTTCAAACCACTTCTCATCGCACTTTTCAACTTCTCTCACAAACGCCCCACGTTTGCTTTCACGTGCGAAAGTGGGTACACACTCGGCATTGCTCAAAGAATCGCACACAGCGGCTCACACGCCGAAACAGGGGTGTTTCGGATGGGGGATGCTATCACTACCCTCGGACTGTTTCACACGTTTCGGAAACCCTGCGTGGCCGGGGTTTAAAACGGCAAACTTTGCCGCTTTTGGGTCTTGGTCGGTGTGCTCCCGAAGAACGCAGAGAGCCTGCGGGACAGCGATGCGCATAAGCGCATCGCTGTCCCGCAGGCGTCGCGGCCCCGCTGGGCTGCGTGATCTTTTTTGCTTCTGTCGAAATTGCGACTTGTATGCCATGCGCACGTGTGCGAGGCAGGGGCGGTATCACTACCCTCGGTGCGCTCCGCGTGCTGCTGAAACGCCGGACGGCCGCTTGTCAAGCCGACTCATTTGCCGTTTTCTGAGGTTGGGTAGCCACCATTGGTTTCAGCGGCGCAAAATACAGTTTTATTTGGGCACGGCATTCCAACGGAGAAACGGTTGAATCGCCAACGTCTTATTCCTCCACCGGCAGGACGATGCGGGAGCAATACCGCTGTGTCTCGATCTCCCGGCCTGAGTAGGGGGCCACGATGCCCAGCACCCGCACGAACCCCGCAGGCTTCAGCCCCCGCTCTCTGACCTCCCGGCCCAGCGCCAGAAACGCTTCGTCCACGCCGCTGTAATCGCCGTAGTAGAGCACCGACAGGGCGCGGCATTCCGGCAGCGTCACCGCCTCCTCGGGGGCGTTTTCAGGCCGCATCGGCACGCACACATGAAAGGGGTAGGGCGTGTCGCCAATGCGGCCCTCCAGATAGTCCGTCCGCTCCGATATGGTGAAGATCGGCTCGCGGGAAAGGCGGCAGCCCTGACGGACGCACTGGCCGTAAAAGTCGTACACGGCGTTGTACTTCTCCGCGATGGTGTGGCCCTCGCAGCGCCGCGTACAGCAGGTCACGGCGGGCAGGGTCATCAGCTGGACGGAAAGCCCACCGCTCCCCCCGGCCCACAGGCGCAGTTCCTCCACGCCCCGGGAAAGCTCCCGGAGCCGTTCCTCCAGCATGGACAGCAGCTCCGTCACCTCGCCGCCGCTGGCAAAGTACCCGGCGATCTCCTCCGTGCCGAGCCCCATGGCTCTGAGCTTTTCGATCTGCATGATGCGCGCCACATTGTGGTTGTCATAATACCGCCGCCCGCTGTCCGGCGCGATGCAGGCAGGGGTCAGCAGGCCCTTTCCCTCCATGCGCAGCAGCGTACTGCGGGAGAGGCCGCAGGCGCGGGCCGCCTCGGTGATCTGAAAAAGCGCTTTTTTTTCCTGTTCCATAAAATTCTCCTCAATTAACACTTGCTTCGTTCATGGGTGGACGGGTTATACTATCATTATAAACGATTCCGCGCCGCTGTCAAGCTCGGCGGGCGGGCAAAAAGCATTGTGGTGCGGGTCCGCACCACAGCCTTCGGGGCCCCCGAAGGCTGAATGATCCTTGGAGAGGAACATGTGAATCATGAGGATTTGGAAACGGCTGTTTTGCGCGGCGCTATGCCTGTGCCTGTGCGTGGAGCTGCTGCCCGTCACGGCACAGGCGGCGGCCGCTCTGCCGGTGACTTTTTCCACCGAGGGAGTAGAATATAAGTACGCCAACAAAAAAGATGTTGCCGATCTGATATACGGTACAAAGACCGCCGCCGGTACACCCAATAGCAAAACCTCCGCCGCTCTGACCTCCGACGGCGGCATAACAGTCTCGCTCGAAACCGACTACAACAAGAACTACAAGCTGTGCTATCGGGAGGTACCCGTCACGGTCGATGTTCCCGCGAACACAACCTATTCGGTGACATTTGGATGTAACTATACTGGAACCCTCAAACGGGAAAACAAAAAAGCTACAGCAACTTATCAGGCTCGTACTGACGATCTGGGAAAAGCCGGTGCCGCTGACAGCGGGACTACGGTCACGTTCCATTGGGAAAAAAACAACATAGCGACCATTGTCAACGATCAGGAAGCTACCTCAGGGGATAGAACCTATATATACCCCGCCAGCAACGAAGGTAAAGAAATTACATTGACAAGGTCCAAAATCTTGACCTACGACTTTGTGAATAACACGAACGCAAGAAAAGCTATCACCCACTACTTCGGGTTTTGGGTCGCCTGTCAAAGTGCCAGTAGATACAATAATCAGGGGACGATCACCTACACGATCACGCCCAAGTCCATCGCCTACACGGTGAACTTCGATCCCAACGGCGGCACGGTAAGCAAAGAAAGCATGCCCGTGACCTATGGCAACGCCTACGGTACACTGCCCATCCCCGCCCGCACGGGCTACAACTTTTCCGGATGGTTCACGGCCAAGACCGGCGGAACGAGGATCGTCTACAACACAACGGTGGACAACTCGGCGGGCAGCACCCTCTACGCCCGCTGGAAGCCCAAGAGCTGCACCGTGACCTTCGACCCCAACGGCGGCACGGTCACCACAAAGAGTCGAACCGTGACTTATGACGAAAACTATATCCTGCCCGGCGATCCCACCCGCACGGGCTACACCTTTGACGGCTGGTACACGGCAAAAACCGGCGGCGCCAAGGTGACCACGGAAACTAAGGTGACCGCCACGGCGAACCATACCCTCTACGCCCATTGGAGCCCGATCCCCGCCAAGCCGATCAGAATTATAAGTGATTTAAAGGATCAGACCATCGATTATGGAGAAGATGTTGTTGCAATATCTTACTATTATCCCGACAATGATCACACCGTCACCCGCGCATGGTACGAGTGCGACGCAGACGGCAGCAATGCTCGGCTGATGCAGAATCCGGATTGGCCAAAGATGCCGCCCGCCGGAGTTCATTATTACTATGTGGTCGTCACCAGCACCCGCAAGGACAACGGCGAGTCTGCCATTGTGCAGAGCCGCACGGCCAAGGTGACGGTGAACAAGGCCACGCCGACGATCTCGCTAAAGCCGACCGCCTCCGTGCTGGATCTGGCGAAAGGCACGGCGCTGAGCGGCAGCACCCTCTCCGGCGGCAAGGCGAAAAACAACAAGGCCGGCATAGAGGTGCCGGGCAGGTTCGTGTGGAAAAACGGCGCCACGACGGTCACGAACACCGGCTCTCAGTCCTACACCGTTGTCTTCGAGCCCACCGACACAAAAAACTACAACAAGGCCGAAACCGCTGTCTCCGTCCAAGTGGTGCGCACCAACACCGTCACCGTTACCTGGGGCGAGCTGGCCTTCACCTATGAGGACGGGACATGGAACCCCGCCACCCACACCTATGTGGGCGGCGGCTGGAAGGCCAACAGCACCGGCGGGGATCGGATCACCGTGAAGAACGAGGGGACGAACACCGTTACCTTCACCTGCACTTACAAGAAAAGCGACGCCGCCATAGAGGGGAATTTGAGCAGCACCACGGGATCTCTGGCGGCAGGCAGAACGCAGACGGTTACCCTGTCCCTTACGGGAAAACCGACGCGATCACTCGCCAACACAAAAATCGGTACAGTGACTGTCCGGCTGGGAGGTGGTACATGATGCAGACCCAAGAGGAAAAAAAGAGCAGGCAGGGCAAGAAGCGCTGGCTTTTACTGCTGCTCCTGCTCCTGCTGCTGCTCACCCTTGCCACCTGCAGCCAGTCGCTGCTTTCCCGCCGGGAGGACCCCGCCGATGACCCGGCGGTGCCGGCCCTGGCCCCCTCTCAGGGCGATGCCGCCACGGCCCCCGGCGGGGGCACCGTGTCGCTGACCTACTCCGACGCGGTGGACATCGACCTCTCGGACAAGGCCGCCGGGCTCCTGTTCGCCAACCCCGAAAAGTCCGGCTGGGACGCGGAGGTGCAGCTGGTGATCGGGGAGGCCGTGCTGGCCCGGTCCCAGCGGCTGTCCCCGGGCCAGCAGGTCACCCGGCTCCCGCTGTCCTCCGGCGGGGAGAAGAAGCTCTCCCCCGGAAGCTGTGAGGGCAAGCTCCTGGTGGCCTTCTACCACCGGCAAAGCGGCCAGCAGGCCATGCTGAACACCGAGATACCCGTCAGCGTCACCGTGACGGACTGACCGCCCCGCATTTATCGATCACGCGCTCCGACAAAGGTGGAGCGGCGCATAACCAAGCGAAGAATAACGGAAAGAAAGGATGAATCACCATGAAGAAAACGCTCGCGCTGTTCCTGACCCTGGCCATGGTCCTCTCCCTGGCCATCGTTCCCGCCGCCGCAGCCACCACAACGAATAACATCACCACGATAGGCGGCACGGCCACCCACGATGTAACGGCCACCTACAGGACCTCCTCCTCCGGCAGCACCGGCGGCAGCACGGTCTACAGCGTGGACATTACCTGGGGCGATATGGCCTTTACCTACACCGCCGGCTCGGCGGGTACCTGGAACCCCAACACCCATAGTGTCACCGGCGGCACCGGCGGCGCCTGGGCGCCGGACACTTCCGACGGCAACAAGATCACCGTCACCAACCACTCCAACGCCGGGATAACGGCAACGCTTACCTATACGGCTGAGACCGCCTTCAGCGGCATCACCGGAACCTTCAGCAAGACCTCGCTGTCCCTGGCCACGGCAGAGGGTACAACGGTTGCCAACGCCCCCAGCGACTACACGACCCTCTCCCTCGCCGGCGCGCTGGCCAGCAGCACCTCGACCGGCACCAAGATCGGCACCATCACCGTCACCCTGAGCTGATCTCACCTTAAGCGAAGATCCCCCCCACGGGGCCGTGTCTGCGGAGGGAATACCCCCCTTCCACCTTTGGCAGACACGGCCCCGTTTATTATGCGCCGGGGAAGGGCCCCCTGCCCGCAAAAAAAAGACCGCCGAGGCGGTCTTTTTTATGCGGCTTGAGCGCTCAGAGGTTCAGTGCCTTCTTCAGGGCGTCCACCCGGTCGGTATTCTCCCAGCTCACGCCCAGATCCTCCCGGCCCATGTGGCCGTAGGCGGCCAGCTGGCGGTAGATGGGCTTCTGCAGGTCCAGGTCGCGGATGATGGCGGTGGGCCGCAGGTCGAAGACCTTCTCCACGGCGGCCTCCAGCTGATCGTCGCTGACAACGCCGGTGCCGAAGGTCTCCACCAGCACGCTCACGGGGCGCGCCACGCCGATGGCGTAGGCCAGCTCCACCTGGCAGCGCTTGGCCAGCCCTGCGGCCACCACATTCTTGGCCACCCAGCGGGCGGCGTAGGCGGCGGAGCGGTCCACCTTGGTGGAATCCTTGCCGGAGAAGGCGCCGCCGCCGTGGGGGGCGCTGCCGCCGTAGGTGTCCACGATGATCTTGCGGCCGGTGAGGCCGGAGTCGCCCTGGGGGCCGCTACACCGTCACCACACCCGCCACGGAAACCAGCGAGGGCGTGGAGACCCGCACCTGCACGCGGAACAGCGCTCATACACAGACCCGTGTCATTCCCAAGCTGCCGGCCCGTACCACCTACGGCGTCAGCGGCGGGGGGCATGAGAACGGTGGCGGCCCCGCCGAGGGCGTGAAGGTGACGCTGGTGCTGGGCGACCGGCAGATCGCTTCGACAACAACCGGCAGCGATGGCAGATACAGCTTTACGGGTGTTGTTCCCGGCGTGTACAATCTTGTTGCCGAAAAGGGCGGCGTGACCATGACGGTCAAGGTTGAGGTCGTAAGCGCAAATGTTAAAGTCGGCACGATCACTATGCCGCAGGGGAACACCTGCTCTGTGGTGGAGGTCAAGTCCGATGATGCGGCGGAAAATGTCGAGGCGGTCGTCGGAAATCTTGAGAAAGTGTTTGAGAAAAGCGGAGACAACAAGCCCTTTACCAACGACGACAAGGATAAGGTGGATCAGGGCGGCAGCGTAGAGATCAAGTTGACGGTGACAAAGAAGGATACGGATGCGACCTCTGACAAGATCAAGCGGCAGCTTTCTGACGAAACAAATGTCGGTCTGCGGCTGGAGCTTGAGGTCCGTAAAACGGTCACACCCCTTAATGGCACTCCAACAAGCACGGTGGTTGAGGATACCGATATTCTGCTGGAGACCATTATCCGGCTTCCCGCTGCGCTTCAGGGCAAGGATAGCTATACGGTGTACCGCCTGCATAGAGAGGATGTCCAAAAGCTGACTGCTGCAAAAAATGATAACGGCGAGTTTATTGAGGTCAGCTCTGACAAGACGACCATCACCATCCATGCAAAGCTCTACTCCGAGTACGTTATCGCCTATCAGGAGAGCAACGGTGGAAACGGTGGCAATGGCGGCAGCGGCGGTGGAGGTGGCAGCTATACGCCGTCTACCCCGTCCAACATTCCGGATAAGACGGAGGAAACTACCGGTTACCGTACCTGCCTCAAAGAAGGCACCTGCCCCATTTGGCCGTTTACGGATGCCGTACCGTCCGCGTGGTATCACGACGGCGTACATTACTGCATCGAGAACGGTTTGATGCAAGGCGTTTCGACGGCAAAGTTCCTGCCGGACGGCAGCACGACCCGCGCGCAGCTCGTCACCATCCTGTGGCGGCTGGAGGGCAGTCCCGAGCCTGTCGGCACAGTGAGCTTCGGCGATGTTGCTGACGGCGCGTGGTATGCCAAGGCTGTCCGCTGGGCGGCAGGCAGCGGCGTGGTCAAGGGCTACGATAACGGAAACTTTGGCCCCGACGACGCTGTGACGTGCGAGCAGATGGTGACGATCCTGTACCGCTTCGCGCAGCACAAGGGCTATGACGTGAGCGCTGGTGAGGACACGAACATCCTGAGCTTCAACGACGCGCTGACGGTCAGGGAATACGCTGTTCCCGCAATACAGTGGGCCTGTGGCTCCGGCCTCGTGACCGGCATTGCGCAGGATGGCGGAATGCTTCTGGCTCCCAAGGACACGACCACCCGCGTGCAGATAGCGACGCTGATGATGCGCTTTCAGGGTATTTTCACCACGGCGGTTTGACCCACCTTTGACCCAGAACAGGATCGGGGCGGACAGTGTTGGACGGAAACAATGGAAAATCCGCCGAACAAACGGTGGTAAAAAGCACAAATCGGAGCCGAAACAGCTCCGATTTGCGCGTGAGACAACCTACGGACCAGAAGGCCGGGGGTTCGAATCCCTCACGGCGTACCAAAAAGACCCGAAACCGTAAGGCTTCGGGTCTTTTTGTTTGCATAAGTTGCTAATTTCGGATGCTACTTTTTCCTGACCCAAACGGGACGTAAACTGTACCCAAGAAAATGGACACGGAAATTTGACCCATGTCCCCAGAGGGATGGACACGTGCGTGACTCAAGGCGTCAAACGAATGTGCCCTCTTGTTTCTGAAGGTTTTTGTCCGTTTGACAAACAGTGTATCTAAATCTTTTTTATCGGATGTCTAATAACCGTTTTCCATTTTTCCGGAGCAACCTTTCTTGCATCGGACAGATAGATCTCATGATGTAATCTTTCCATATTCATATCATTGACATATCCGTTCCGCTCCAAATACGCGTCCATAAGCGCGACAGTCGCGGGCTCATCATCAAACGCGCCCAAGTGCATGATTTGAACGCACAAACCTTCATCAATCGTCAAAAACTCCGCCGAGGAGCAATCCAGCTTTTTCTTTTTCGCCGCAGTATCGACCGCCCATTCAAAGTCCTCTTTCGTTATGAAATCAGGCAAGCGGATAACGGAAATCCAGTTAAATGCAGACTTGTCGTTATAATCCACGCCATCTGTGTTCTCCTGCCACCAGAAGCCTTCAAGGGGAGGAACTACGTATTCAAAGAAGCCGTCAATTCTATGGTCGGTTTTATAGCTCATTTTCAGAGTGTACGCGACCGCATATAATACACCGATTGCTTGCTGATATGCCCCTCCTTCTTCGTTGGGATTGCCTTTTCCTCTAACCGCAATGTAATTTGCTTTAGGAACAGTAACGATCTCCGGTCTGTTCTTTGGCATATAAAATTCCTTATATTCTTTCTTAAAATCAAAAGCCATAGCCGCCCCCTAAACAATGATTTTTCGCTCTATTTTAGTGTTCATAATGATACCATAAAACCTTGAACAATTCTACCGCGACTTTGGAATATACGAGAAAAGTCCGAACAATTTTCTGCCCGGACTTCCTCGCTTGATTATAAATCAATTCGCCCTTTACGCTGTCCCCGGCTTGTGTTTTACTGAGAACGTTCTTGATAATGGCCTTTCCTGTCTCTGGATCGTGACCGACTGTGTATCTTCCCTCCCAGCGGCCATCCTTGCGCTTTCGGATATTGCCTTCTCCGTTTGCTCGTCGCTTTGGCATATACTATCGCCCTCCTTTGTAACGGTACACGATACCGCAAAGGACAGAGAAAAGCTACTGGAAGGGCGCAGTATTATCAGAAAATTATCAATTCTCGGTTACCGCTTATCTTTGTTTAAGGCGTACCAATATTTGAGCCGCTACGGGAGACTTCCGCCGACTACAACGGTATAAAGCGTACCAATTTTCTATCAAAGCGCCGCCGCAAACCGTTGTGACACTGGGCTTTGCGGCGACTTTTCTCAAATTTAGC
>ERZ1026884.559-NODE-559-length-24064-cov-20.404848_pt1 | contig 24064 bp, 37 predicted proteins | sample MGYA00380172_ERZ1026884 | MGnify/ENA primary metagenome ERZ1026884 (study PRJEB33269, sample SAMEA4719808) | human gut metagenome | biome: human-associated habitat; feature: organic feature; material: feces | place: Cameroon | collected 2013-10 ... | reverse complement strand
ATATGATGTTAAGTAATAAAATTACTACAAATAACATAATAAAATATGTAATTAAAGTAAATATCCGAGAAAGACATCCGTATTTTGTACAAATGTCATAAGAAGTTAACTTATCCATATACGGTATTTTACATAACAAGTAATATCCTCAGGTTCTATATATCTTCCACAAATAAGATTTAATTTTTTAGATTCTTTAGAAGTAAAATTACATTTAACAAGATGAGATATTAGATCCTTAGAAATCTTCCAACTTAAACTAGAACTTCGAGCCAAAATAACAGTTCCCTCTTCATCTATACCTAATATCAAGCATATCTTGTTTTTTGCATCCTGTAATCCACGGGCATATTTAATCTGTACTATTTTATCCATATACGATATTTTGTAATCTCATATTCATCCCCTACAACAAGTACTCTTCCATATCTTAATGATTTTTTCTCTAGGTTAACAAAATCCTCAAATGCTGGAAGCCACTCATCAAATTCCCAAGACAAAAATTTATTACTTCCAACTATAAGTTCACTTGAAAGTGCAAAAGGATTATTGTAAGTTCCTACGACCTCACAAATTCTAAATAACAATTGTTCATCATGGAGAGAATCTATAATTTGAACTATCTTACCCATATTCTATAAACTATTTGTATACACATATCACTATATACTATTACATGCCCATATCGATAATTCATAGAATATGGAATAAAATCTTCTTTATGTATAGGTAACCATTTTTTAAATTCCCAAGCTAAACGTTGATTACTTCCTAATACACTTAGAAAACCTTCCCTAGAATTATATACTCCAACTTCTAAAGCTATTCTATATTGTTTTAGATTGTATAGATGTACGTTATGATATTGAAATGTCTTTAATTTACTACTCATAAATTTCAATTTTAAAAAATACTCAGCCACCTAAGTAGCTGAGTATTAAATAGTGGAGCTGACGCGCTATTTTTATTTTGTTACATTTTAGTTCCACAATTGAATAATTTTTATTATATTTGTAATAAAAAATTTAATTATAAAATAACAAAAATTATGGCAAAAACTGAGAAAAAATGTAATTATTGTGGAAAAGTCTTTTTAGCAGAAAATAAAGAAATAAACAGAGGAAATGCTAAATATTGTTCATTATCTTGTGCTGCAAAAGCAGAAAAAACAAAACAATTTGAACTTATTTGTAAACATTGTGGTAAACTCTTTATTGGATATCATGCTACAGCTAAATATTGTTCGTTGTCTTGTAAACAAAAACATTATAGAGCTCAACAAAAGGTTGACAACACAAAAGATATGAAATATTATTACAAAATATTTGAATATATTCCTTGTGAATTATGCGGTTGAAATAAAGGTCCAAGAGATATACATCATATTATAGAAGTTTCTCAAGGAGGTAAAAATGAAATTTCAAACCTTATTTCTTTATGTCCTAATTGTCATAGACTAATCCATCGGAACCTTATTTCTAAGGACAGCTTAATTGATGCTGTTAAAAATAGGACTATATCATCATCCAGTGAAAACACTGGAGCAGGACGCTAAATCTGGTTATTAAGGGAATCCATTTTCCCTCCAGTAGTCTCTGAACTTTCTATAGAATGGTCTATAGCTTAGCTGCTGATTAGCATATCATTTCTGACTTAGCCTTCCAGCAATTCATCCTGTTTAATCGATGGAATTACTTCCAAAGCGACCCATTGAGTCGAACGCGTGTCTCCTAATTCTCCTAATATCAACTTATTACGTGTGTTAGTTTTGTTTTAATTGGAACTACCCAATAGGGGTACCCGAAGGTGACCCATCCACCAGCTCATTTTTAAGGAACGAAGCCAAACCTTGAAAGGAAGTGTTGTTCTCGCCAGTTTAAGAGTGACGAACCTCCCATTGATTTACGCAGCCATTAAAGCTACTCCTTCAATGTCGCCAAACAGCGCCGTCTCAACCTTGTTGATAATGCGCGAAAAAATGTTATTTGCGTTTATTGTTTGAATCTGTTTTACGAGTACGAATCAAACTCGACACGATTGATATTACTTGACATTAGGATCAAATGCCTAGCAGCCCCGAGCAGGGAGAATTTAACCATCACCTCCCTAGTAGGATTCTTTTTTAAACTTGTGGAACTCCAAGCTTGTAGTCTAGAGTATCCCTACTCTAATTATAACGGAGATTAGTGTGAAAACACTAACCGCGGCTATTATCTCACGATGGAGACTACATAGCATGTTCTTTATTTCTGCGGAACCTAACATGAAAAAACCGACCGAATTGCCCCGTATTCTCGATAGGCTCAAGATCCTTGTTTAATGTCCTAGGAAAGACGATAGGGATACTTCAGATACGCGTGAAGTTGCCTGAACATCGCGGAGGGCTATTTCTTGTGGGGATCTAATAGCCAATCTACCAAACTTTTAAGATTAGTTTTAACTCCCTCAGTCTTAAGTATCACTGAGTTACATACCCTTACATATAGTCGAAGGAAAACTACCCATTTTCTATACCGCAGGAGTCAGCAGGTATATAAAGAAATAGTCATAGGACTAAATCCTAACAGAGGCAAAAGTAAAAACAATGACCATGACGAAATACTTCTCAAAGCTAAAAACAAAGTCAATTATATTTATATTTGAAGTATTTCACAAGTTTGTACAATACTAATAATGCTTAGCATACATGTGCTTTACTAGAGCAAGTGTTTGTCTATATTTGTATTATCCGCAACACGCGTATAACACACAATATATCTTGTAGGATTTAGTCCTATGTAAAAGATAGAGTATACTGATGAAAATACAGTATAGCATCTATCTACCTATTAGAGAGAACTTAAGAAATCATAAGTATCTTTCAGTTCATTCGGAATTATAATCCGAAGTTTACCAATTTTACTTATTTCCTCATTTTTCCAGGTTGTAAACTGCTTATTCAAAAGCTCTATTTCATTTGAATATTGCTTGAATTTAACTGCAGTTTCTGTATCAAGTTTTGCAGTTTCTTCTGCAACACGTTGATCAATAGAACCTTTAATGGCATTGAGACTTGCTTCAACAGCACGATGTTGCTTTTGCAGCTCAAAGTAAAGTTCTTCAACTTCTTCCTGTTTTACTGATGCAACATGACGATAAACTTTATCATCTTCTACTAACGCAGGATTTGATATTGCATCAAACAGCTTTTCACGTGCTTCATGAATAGCACCACGAGGATGAATCTGCTTACCAATGATAGCAGCTTCTGCCCCAAGAGTGTAATAACGATTACGCTCCTTGATATCTAACTCTCCTAAGATATCTTCAAAAGAAGGATACTTAGGACTAGCGGGATATTCAGGAAGAGTAATACTTTCCTGCTCGCACCAATCCTTAAAAGAAAGCTCTTTTACAGCACGATGCTCAGCATCTTTTGCTTTAATTGCCTCTCGCATATATGCAATAAATGCATTGATTTCAGCAATTTTTCTGATCTCTTCTTTTAAAGAAAGTACTTCTGCAGAATTTAATCCTTGCGAGAGAGTAATGCGGTTGTCTGCACTTAATGTTTCTACAGTTGTAGTGATAAATCGAATGTTATCAAGACGACTGTGAGCAGATGCAACATATTCTTTACCTATGTTGCAGAGATGATTTGCAGAAGTAGCAGTAATACCATCTGCTGCAAAAAAGACTTTATTCTTTTCAGTCATATGTTTAATATTTTTCTACTTGTTTATATAAAAGATATATAACAATTGCAATAAGAATTATAATATATCCAACACCTAACCAAACAGATGCCTTAAACATTATATATCCTATTAAAACAATTATTAAAAGAAAGAGTAGCAATACAATTGCTAATAGTACTAAAATGTTGAGGGCTCTCATATTAAAGATCTTTGTAATCGCAATATTTAATTTTTGTAATGATTCTCTTACCTCTGCGATTTAATAAACCACAAGGTGCTTTAAGTACAAGACCTTCGGCAATATAGTCTTTATTTTCTGCAATTAAAGACTTGAAACCTGCTTTTACAAAATCCTCAGCTTCTTTAATAGTCATATAACCTACTAAAGGAACAATTTTAAGATTAAGCTTTTTAGCAATATCTTCACATGCTTCTCGAGTTAACCAAAGAGATTCACCTGTAGATGTAAGAATTCTTATATCAAATAAAATGAAATCACAATGATCTTTAATATAGTTTCCACCTTTCTGAATCTTTAAACCATACCCTTCTCCAAAGATTTCTACTTTTTCAGGATAAACAGTTTCTCCTGTTTCTGTTTGTACTCCGAAAGCTTTATATAAAGGATCAAACTGAAACAATTCCTCCATTCGCTTATGTAAATGAGTTGGAATACTTGCGTTTTCAGTTTTCCCACGAATTTCAATCATTCTGAAACCTGGATGAAAACAACAAGACATATTAGTTCCATCAATCTTTTCAGTAGCTTCCCATTTAAGATCTTTAAGAACTTCAAACTCAGGCTCCGAATATTCCCCAAGAATTATCGGTTTCTTAGGCTTTGTCATGTCTCTTTTGTAGAGAGTGTTGATTTTTTGATAATAACTGCTCATATCTAACTTATTTCTTCTATTCCATATTTTTCAATGAACTCTATATTTCGAGTACACATTCCTTTAATCGTTGCTATATGATGAGCAAGATTTCCAGAAGTTATCTTAACACAAACTTCAGATATACTAATGAAATTATGATAAAACATAGTTTCTCCTTGCTCTTTCTTTATTTTATCCGCCCAATTAGATGCTAAGAAACGAATCGAATTGACTTCATGAGAACAATTGCCCGTCGTTACTTTATCACATTTATTTTTGAGAGCTTCAAACCAATGAATTATATCTTCTTTTGTTATCATTTTACTAAAAGTTTTGTGCCCATCCTGAGTCTCGCTCTCAGTCCCCCTGTATTACCAGGCCTTATCTAACATCTTACTTTCATCCTTCGTTCGCGACCTCCAGATTATCCTCGAAGTATGTCTCTTTCATGTACTAGAACTAAATATACGGTATACTATTTCTTCAATAAGAATTGAGACGATAAGCAAATTTTAAAAATGTGGACCCTACTGGATTTGAACCAGTGACCATCGGCTTATGAGGCCGCCGCTACTAACCAGACTGAGCTAAGGGTCCAAAAAATAAGTACTATTCTTCGTTTTGAGATTTAACATACTCTGATATTCAGTTCTGATACCTCTCGGGAGCTTTAACGCGTATTAGGAAGACGAACCATTCACTCGGCTTTCGCTAGTACTTATATAATTACATTAGAGCTAGAATTATTGCTGCAAGTGCAGCTACTATTAATAGTCCTACTCCTAATATTTGATTTCCATCAAAATCTTCTTCCATAATTTAATAGAAATTTAATAATTAAAAAGTTAAGGTGTGCTAACATGGGCTATTATTCAGCCTAGTACTGAGCCATGCTCTCTATACTACTATACACCAGTCTGACCTTCCTCTCTAATTAGTGTATCCCTAATAGTTCTCTTATAGAGTATTGAGGATTCATGAATAGGAAGTTATGCATGTAATCATACATTCTTTTATTCACTACCATTCCTCCAGGTAGTTGAATTAAGTGACTATAAATAGGTTTTTTCATATGTCTAATTGTGTTAGTTAGTGACTATAGGAGCGATCAAACTCCTATAGTCTAGATATTACTAAAGCGTGTTGTTACACCTAAAGAAGTACTATAAGTATTGCTAGTTATAGTACCGTAAGTCATTAACTTACCTTCATTGTAGGGAATCCAGCTGCGGCTTTTCAGGTTCTTAACTTGACTTCACTAGCTACTTACTCTTATATTTCAGATTCCTGACTTCGAGTCTAGTCTTTCACCATTATTTAAGTATACCTACAGTTTTTATTTGAGGAGTAAACTGTGAAACTTATACCTCACCACATACTGCTACTCATCTACTCATTAAAGATAGCTACCTCCAAGCTCACTACTTTAGTAATAAAAATCTCCTCTCTTACCAAGTCATTGAGGAAATGAAAATATGACTCTCGATTTGGGCAAGTACGGACTTAGCCTGTCCCTTGACTTTAGAAGGGCTGAGTTTACCGCATAGTCACGTTTCACTTGGTCTTTTACTTAAGCCTGAAAGCCTATGTTACATTGGTAGGATTCGAACCTACAGCAGATCTCACAACACCACACATATTTCTATGCACCCAGATTAGTTTTCATCTGAGGAGGGAACTATTAAATTCCCAGCGTATACCCATTCCGCCACAATGTAAGTAGATAATCTCTATCTACCGAGACAACTTTTGTTTATACTCCCTGTTTACTCTGGAGTTGAATAATAGGGCGTAGAGCACCATACTCTATGCCTATTAAATTTTCCCTGGTTTATACCAGTATTTCTTCTTGTTATTGAACTTGATTTTCATTCGCAAATTGGGGTTGTATCAATTACACCTTCAAGACTCTCATCTTCTAATCTTGAGTAATCAAAATCAGGAGATTTAAGAATCTCAGGAACACATCTTTCTTGGAAAGCTTCGATAAGGTCAGGCTTATCAATGATAGACGCTTGCTCAAATTGAAGCATACATAAACATATATTAAGGAATAGCTTCTCTGAGACTTCATATTCCTTTCCTTTGTAATAAATTGAGTACATGTTTACATTTTCTTGACTTAATTACAATTCTTTAAACTCTTCCTCAAGCTGTTTCTTCTCACCTGTTAGCAGTGTAGTTAAGGCTTTTCTAAGTTTGTCTGATACTGATATTTGTATAGTTGTTTTATCACGTGGATTACAGAGGAGGCGGTGATTTTCTGCAGTTTCTAAGAGGTGTACTATATACTCTATCTCTTTAATCTCTTCTAAAAGCTCTGTAGCTTTAGCGTGTGTTTCCAGATTCATTGTGCAATGCTATAAAAGTATTCAAAAAGTTGTTCTTCTGTATATAGAGATCTAACAGCTTTCCTAATCTCGTAGAAATCTACTTTACTCTTGCAAGGAGGATCTGTGTTGTAGATAAAGGATGTGGGGTTTGTAAGGATTACTCTGACCAGGATGTACAAGAATCCGTTTCATAGCTTTATTTCTCCTGATTCATCGAATAATATTCCAATAAGAAATACTTTTCCTATATGGCTTGGTTTGTACATCTTTCTTACATTAGGATAACTCCTAACAAGCATAGTAGTAGTTAGGACATTCCAGTCTGAAGACCGTACATGTTCCTCACCATATTTTTCTCTACTTATAGCTTTCAGTACATTGTATATTTTAATACAATCTTCAGCTTCCTTCTTATGCTCAGTCTTTAACTGATCTTGAAGTGCGTCGTATAATTTGCTCATAGATTAGACCTTTTTACGGTACCTACCCAGATAGTGGATACAGTTGTGACAGTACATAATGTCTGTATGAGAGCATGACAAACACGGATTGTCATACTTTACTTTCGAAAAATCTACTTTCATAAGTTAGTTTGGTTAAAAAAATTACCCACTCCAGCATTTTCCAACTGGTAATTTGTATTGGCCTGTATGCCTACAGGAGAAGTACCTACCAAATAGTCTTTTTCAGGTTCACAGTCACAGCCGTTCTATCCAATCCAAATTAATCTACAATACTTAACATCTGTGGAATCAGATTCTCTCATGCCAGTTCTAAGCGACAATGCCTTAGAGGGGACTAATAGGAGTAAGTATCTTCGAAAGTGGGCAATAAACTAAAAATAGAGCCCATATCTCCGATCAAAGAGATATGGGCAATGTTTATCGTCCTTTAAGAACTTCATAGTTTTAGTATGGGTTCCTTCTCTACATGTAGTTTTTCTACATGCTAATAGAGAAACTGTAATGTTCTATTACAGGGACTACACCTTTGGTGAAGCAGGTAGGATTTTCTGCCTAACGGCGATAAGTACGGGGAAAGTATGCTGCATTGTGGCGAACCTTTCGGAACACACGTACATAAACAGTTTTACCTTCATTATCCTTTACAGGATTTCCCTCCTCATCGAGAAGAACTTCTTTGAAAGCCATCGTAATAGCCTTCATGTTCATTTTTGCCATCGTTTCTTTTTATTTAATGAATGATATTTTTATTCTAATTCCTTTTCAACTAAGTAATCAAAAACTTGTTCTAACTGTTCTTTAGTTAAATCGTTACACCGACTCACTTCAACTCCAAGAATAGAAGTAAGAGTTATGTCTTTATTACTATCAAGTGCATCAAGAACATAATAGTACATCCTTTCATTTACAACTGCACCACTTGCAAGTTGTTTACCTCTAAACTTTAACATATTCTTAAACATTATACTGTTAAATTAGAACAGAAGAGAGGAATCGAACCCCTATTTTAACCTTATCAGTGTTACGTTCTACCATTGAACTACTTCTGTTTGTTGGGAGGATTGCCGTAGGCTCCTCCCTAGCCTTAAAGAACTTAATTCGACATCTTATCTACAAGATCCGATACCATTTTAAGTCCCATTGCGTCCATGGCCGTACCACCATTGCTAGTGTTTCCACCAGCCATGACAACACGAGGAAGTTCAAGTTTCGACAAAGCTTCAGCTACGCCAATCTTTGTTTTCATCTCAATCTCTGCCTTTTCCTTAGGACTAAGACCTGCACGTACTAATGCTGCCTGACGGAATGCTTCTGCATCACCTTCAGCCTTCACTTTCTTTGCATTTTCCATAGCTTCTTTAGCAGCAAGTGATGCTACTTCATAAGCCTGTTGAGCCTTAGTTACCTCGACTGCTTTTACTTTTTCCTGCTCCCACTTTGCAGTCATAGCAGCAGCTTTACCAAGCTCCTCTGCCTTAATTGCATCCTGCTGAGCAGCAGCGGCTTGCGCCTTTGCAGTCTGGATATCCATGTTTGCTTTCTGTTGCTGAGCAATCTGCTTCTTAACTGTTTCAGAATAGTCAATTTTAGAAACTGCTACCTGACCGATCTCTAAACCATAGTAGGCAAACGGCGAAGATTCACTACGTTTGTATCCACCAGCTGAGAGAGAATCGGGGATAAGAGTTGCAATATTAACCAGCTTTTTATCTCCTGAAATTGCATCCAGAATCTCAACTCGCTTTACAGAAGTTTTGTATACACCATTATTGAGCTGGTCAGTGATATACTCAATAAGGTCGTTCTTCTTTTCAGCGTAAGATTCGAATGCTGACATAAGAGGACCTGACGCATAAATAACCTTTGTTACAGTAGGCCGAACGAGGTCGTTAATAAGCCTATCCATACCATTGTAATCCGTCTGGATACGAGACAAATACTTCGGATCAGTAGGTAATTTAACTCGGAGTGAGCCATATACCATACCATCCGATGCATCGTTAAAGATAACGGGGATGGGACTTCCCATCTGGTTACCTGAATCGTTATCCGATCCGAACCAGAGCTGCTGGGTCTTGTAATAGGTCGTCGTCTTGCCCCACCACTGCCAGTGGAAGCCAGGCGTCGTCCAATACTCCATGTTACCCGTAAAGGGGTACTGGTTGACCACAATAGTTTCGTTCTTCACATCCTCTCCAATCTTACCGAGAGACACAACGCAGAAAACTGCGAACACTGCCACGAAGACAGCAATAATCTTTTTTAAATTCATATGATTTTATAAAGTGATTAATGTTTTCTTTTGTTTTTAAAGCAATCTATTAATAATATCAATAAACAGATTACAAGAATTATAAATAGAGGCGCCATATATTTTCTACCTCTTAATAAAGTAATAGAAAGGTATAATAGCCTTCCATGTTATCTTACGATTAGTTATTTTCCATACATCTAACAGTTGAAAAACAACTGCAGTATAATAAAAAATAAATAAAAATCCTAAGAGAATAATTGCAAATCTAAAGAACCACATAGTTTAATCGTCATCTTGGAGTACTAGCAATACTAGAATTATTATTAATGCTATTTCCATTAGGTTGATAAATTTTGATTGTTTGAGGGCGTACATCAATGATTAATGTATCACGACGATGTGTAAGATTACTATTAACTACCTTTTCTAAAGAGTCTATTTTATATTCAAGATAGTTAATTTCTTTTGTAAACTTATCAGTCCAATCTTGAGTAATCCTACCTTGAACTCCGAAGAAAGCAAAATTTACTATAAAGACAAAACCTATTATAATAAATATTGCAAAAGCTCGTAATCTTTTGTTTTCCATAGATTAATACTGACAAGGACATTCAGGAGAATGAAGTAAAAACTTTTCTCCATAGTTTGTGATATACTTATGTCCATGATACGTGAATTCATAGTATTCACAAACAAAAGCACCACTCTCTTTGTAGACTTTAAAAGAAGTTGCAGTGATTTTTGTAGGTTTCTTTTCTTGAGAATTGTTGTGGTCTACTTCACAACAAGATACTGCAAATACACATAATGCGAGTACAATAAGTAACTTTTTCATATTTTTGTTGTAATTATTTTTAAAGTAAAAGAGATAGACTGTACGTTCGGATCATCTAAAATGTAACCTCACAATGGTTACAACCCTACAGCTAGGTACTGTCGCCATATATTCTTTCGAATCTTCAGACTTTGCCACCTATCTCTATTATTTTCTAGGACCTATAACACCGATCAAAGTGTTATAGGTAAAAAGTGATAAACATACCAACTGGACGGTTCCAATTATGAGCTTATTGCACCAGCTCTTTAACCTTCATATCATCTGTGTGCAACCTTAGATATTACTTGTGCAGGTATATTTATCAATAAGAGCAGATATTCATTTGGCTATTAATCATATGACCTCTCATATGCAATTAACTGCTACATCAAACATTCGTAGTTACAGCTACTAATAGTTTCTATTTTCCCAAACATCATTTAATCTGTACATTGCCTGACGTCTGTTTGCTCTTATAAACTACTAAGTGTAAGTTTCCTTGCGACAACTTAATCTTTTCGTTTTTCATTGTGACTATGATAGGCTCCGCCCCTACTCTACTGACCTTCTGTGGCCAGTCGTTTACTGCATTCGTCTCTTAGTCAACCACCTTAACATAGTAAATACTATTACGACCTTCATCAACTACGACCTTCATCAACTCCAGGTTAGATCAGAAGGATTTAAAAAGTTAGAGGTACTTACGTATGCAACTTCCCTCCGCCCGATACTAGGATCTCTTATGATCTGCTAGCCGTTGCAGCCTCTGCCAAGGCATCTCTGTTTCACACAATAAATTGGCAGATCTATCGTGTTTATCAGATCGTTCAACATATCTAAGTTATATATGTGACTTTAAAAACTAGAGTTTACGACACTCTAGAAACGATTCACTTTAAGCAATCTGAAACTTATTCATCTGGGTTTATGGAAACTATGCCCACCAGAAGTAAAATACAGACTATTTCCTGGATTGTGCGCCACTCTCGCGATATCCTTGTCTTTAATTCCCACTCAATTGCGGTTTAATCCTATTACTTAAATTATGTTAACCCTCTTAAGTCCGTAGGCTATTTTTCTTGAGCTTCAATAGCATTATCATCGACAAATTCATCTACTAAAGATTGCCCAATATCGTTTGTTTCAATATCTTCCATACTTAAGCGTATTTAGTACAAGATATAATTGTTATTTTACTTGTAGAATAATTTTGTGCTTTTTGTATTGCTTCCTCATCAGAAGTTGCAATGACAAAAGCAAAACTTTGAACTGGTAAATTATCCTCGTTATAAAAATAATATTCTACACAATATTTACTCCCTATCATTTTTAGTTGTAATTTGAATGGCTCTATATACACCATAAATAATAAGAAGTGTATTGATAATGGGAGTCAATAAGATAATAAATTCTCCTGTCGTAAATAAGTTAAAAATTTGCGACTTGAAAAGTTCTCGATCTTTAAAGTATACTGCAATTATTATCATTACAATAACTACGAGAGTTATTTTATATATAAACCAAAACATAATTTTAATTTTTAATTTTGGATGTGAAACAGGACTCGAACCTGCGACCCTCAGCACAACCTGCCGCTCTATCCAACTGAGCTATTCACATCTTTTCACTAACCTTCTTACTATATGTTTTACTGCAACAACATCATAATAATATCCGTTAGCGTCCCAAATAGGTTGCAGCCTATATTTTATTAAAAATCTGTATCTCTTATTTGGTCATTGATACAGTTCGAACTCTCAAGTATGCAAGTATTTCTATTGCTACCCCTTTATCATCCTTAGATGCCCTGTTGAACTTATCCGAGTTTCTATGAACTTAATCATATGCAGGGGTACATGGGAGAAATTTCACCAAATCTTTTACTGAAGCCTGAAAGCATACGTAATTTTATTCAGTTACCTGGATTTCTACTTCTGCAGAAGTCTCTTCTTCCTTCTTCGGGAAGTGAGTAATCTCCTTTACAGTGATATTCCTCGTAATCTTATCCTTGATGTAGATTTTCTGAACACGAGTACGTGTTCGATAATCCTCACGTTTTGCAGCTTCGAGTGCCTGAATACGAAGCATGCGTCTTACCTGTCCAATCGTTGACATCTTCTTTCTTTGTTTTAGTTATAGATTCGAGATTTGAGTGTTGCAATCTCACGCTCCATGCGTGCGATTTCTTGATCGTAGGGAATAGTTTTTCCCGTAATTAAATTCCTTTTGTCTTCACCTGCTTTTTTGAAAGCTTCATACGTAACTTCCAGGCGAGCAAGAGCACCTTTGCGACGGACATTCAGTCCAGGTTTTCCACCCTTCATACTGTTAATTTATTTATTATTAATTATAGATACAACTTCCTACATTATTCTGTAAAGACTTTTTCGTATAAACAACAAGTCATTAACAAATCATACAATCTGTTAATGCAAATGTGAAGAACTTGATTTGTCTCTGTATTTACAACAAAGCCTTTAATTTGAACAATACGAAAGGGAATTCCTTTAATGAGTACAGCTTTATTAGAAGCTGTTGTAATACAAGAAATAATCATAGTTAATTAACCCATCTGATTTTTATACGAGGATTTTCTAAAGGATCATAAAAGATACTTTGAATTTGGTCTTTGTAGTGATTCATTACTTCAATACAGTAGTTATTGAACACTTCAGTAGGAATCTTTTGCATACCTGCTTCTACTCGATAAATATTATCAAGTGAATCAAGTTCATGCATTACAGATATTGTAATCTGATTACGTTCGAACTCAGAAATAGGAGCTACTTTAGATACTTTTACTCCATCCTGAGGAAACTCTGTAATAGTTACTACTTGATCTTTAGGTTTAGAAACAAGTAATAAACAGGAAGTCAGAATAATTCCCATGAAGAGAATTAATCCTATAGCTTTACCTAAATTATTCATTTTCTTAAAGTTGTTATGGCGAGGCTGAGATAGTGACCATCACCGACCTACGTTCATACAAGGACGCTAGGCGACCCTTGTTAATCACACCTTCGAGTGGTAGTAGGCATAGAGTAAACTCTATTAACGTGCCGATTAACAAATAAAAACCAGAAATTATCGCAACAGAGCACTATATGCAAGTTCCCACTCCTTACGATTCTCAACGCTCGGAACCTGAAGATTACCGATACGTTTGAGATATGTTTGAATGTTAGGAATCTTGTTCCAGACATGATAGAAAGCGAGAACAATGTCTCGTCGAAGGACGATCTTATTGTTCAACTTTTCTGCGATCTGAATGAGAGCAGCAGCTTTCTTACATGCTTCCATGTACTCTTCGTTAGAGATCTCCAAGAGACCGTTATTGAACTTTCTCGAAGAGTGCGAACCCTTGATCAGCTGAATAGCTGCCTTGAATTCGAACTCAGGGAAAGCTTTCGTGAAATCCTGGAGCTGCTGATAGCCATGAAGACCTTTTTCCAGATAAGCCTTCATGTAGTCGGTGATTACCCAGTTTGCATGTCCTGCATTGAACTTGATTGCGAGATTCAGAGGAGATGCATCCGAGTTAATAATAATCACTCGAATTGCAGTTTTGTTCTGCGGATACTTCTCTTTCAGCATACGAAATGCTGCAAGACGATTCTGACCATCGAGAACTTCACCGTCTGCAGAAACATAGATAGGCGGCATCCACTCTCCATCAAGGAAAGCTTTAAAGATTCGATTTACATGAGCTGTTCTCAGGGTACGATTCCCTGGAATGAACGAAAGATGTTTTACGTTTTCTACGAGATAACACTTCTCAAAGGGAGTACGACTCGAAAAAAGATCTTTAGACATAATTACAATTTTAGATATTGTTAAACTTAAAGGGTTTTAAAAAATCTCCAGGTCATGGCAACCACACTATCGCTCGCTGGATTAAATCGTAGTTTTCATCTAACTAATGCCAACTGAAAAGTTATATGGAACTAGGTGTGTTATATAATCAAATGCAAACAGAGGTTTCTAAAAATGGATCTTAGCTAAGCTCAGAGAGGTAGCTCACTCTCACTAAGATCCAGCTACTAACTATGGAAATATGTATTATTCTTCAAATTCATCAACTAACTTAAACTGAAGCGCAGTTTCGTAATTTAGCCATATGCCTTCTTCATTTTGTAAGCGCATGACTCTTTCAACTTGTTTTTCAGTTAAAGCTGATTTTCTCTTGAATATAGTTTTAAGTATTTTATTAGAAAACGCAAGATCTTCTTTAATAATACCTAAAAGTCTAAAAGTAATTGCATTACTTGTGTTAATCCGAGGAGTATGAATAAGGATTTCTGCATCTTTATCCATGTATCGTTTCTTTCCTGCTTGAGCGATAATAGTTGCTGCAGAAGCTACTTGACCATGACAAAAAGTAGTAACAGGAATGCTAAGAGAGAGAAGATAGAAATAAATAGCTAAAGCTTGATATGTGCTTCCTCCAAGTGAATTGATGTGAATAGTTAATTCACGAGGTTCGTGTTTGATTACTAACTTAGTAAGTTCTTCAAGTGTAGAGATGCGATTCTTTCGAATTCGCAACCATTTTCGGATACCTATAGTGCCTTCAAAATATACTTCCATTACTCTTTTAGTCAATTTTAGATTTCAATTTTATGTACTCGGTACGGGATTCGAACCCGTGATTTCAAGAATGAAAATCTTGCGTTCTAGACCAACTAGACGAACCGAGCGAATCCGATTTTTATAGAGATCGGAAACTCTCTTTAAAATGAAAAAGTGCAATTACAGACATTTTAGTGGTATAGCTTCCGATCAAAGAAGCTATACCTAAACGACAGATTCCAAAGAGAGTTCTGCCTTCTCTCCAGCATGTAAAAACTTTAATAATAAAGAATTACAATTACTACTGTTACGGTTAATCAACATATAAGATTACGATCATCTGTCGTACTACAGTCAACGTTACAGATCAATCTTACTAGCTAAATAAGATAGTAATTCTTATATGACCTCTAACTCGAGGGTTTTCTTCTTTTCTTGTCTATATGACTCACTCAACCTTCTAAATCAGCTAATCTAAAAGGCAGACATTACGAGCTAACTGGTTATTGTCTATAGATAAATTTCGTCCCTATTGAAAAGAAGTTTGGTAATTCTGCCATTTTCCTTTGCTCCACATTTACGTATGTGAACCCACGCTATCCAGCAAATTCTCTATGTTACCATAGAGCCTCTATCTCTGTTAAACCGCTTGGTAGTTCGACACTTAACAGTCTTCCGCATCTCTTATATAGGCAATATTAATTGGGTTACATCAATGTTGCTAGCATATATTAGAAGTAACCGTAATTAACTTGCGTGCAATAGGACAAGTGCCTTCCTATTCAACACACCTAATTTCTTAGGCATTTTTATGTTTAATTTCTCCAAATAAATTATTATGAATAAAAAATAAATCCTACATATTCGGACCGTCTCTTGCTTTCATATTCTAGCTTGTTAGTGCAGGTGAGTTACTTCTGCAATTTGTTCACTCGAATTAAATCAGAGGAAATAAAATTAAACTAAGAACTTTTAAGCATTAAAGCTAGCCTACTGCGAATTTCATAATCTAGATTTATATATTTAGATAAAAAATGTCAAAAAGAAACAGTTTTAACAATAGAGGGTACTACCAATCCTGCTCACGCAGACATCTCTATTAACTATCCAATTCGGAATAAAATTCAACTTGGGGAGGAGGATTTATATTCACAAATTAGTCCTTAGACCTTATGTGTAGATAGACTGTTCCTGGCGTTTACGAGTTGTGCCAGGGTTGCTCGTTGTTAATGGTTCAGTCACGGCAAGATAGCCCCAAAGGTTCTCGCTATGAATTCATTAACTACAAAGAAAGGAGGTGGCTTACCAGCCAGTTTCGTATTTGATATGACACTCGTCGAGCCACTCCTGAGCTGCAGGAATAGAGATCTCGCCGATCACACGCTTCTTGTCCTGCATCATGCTAAGAAACCAGCCACGAGGAGTTTTGAAAAGCGTCTGAAATTTGTGTCTCGCATTTTCTTTCGGCGCACGAAAAGCCTTATAGTTTGGCTTCTCTGCTTTGAGGCATGCGAAATCCTTTTTTCGCATAGTTTTCTTAGAAATAAACATAATTACAATTTTAGATATTGTTAAACTAAAAAAATTTGTACCGAGAACGGGAGTCGAACCCGTACGCCCCCTTCGGGACACAAGATTTTAAGTCTTGAGCGTCTACCTAGTTCCGCCATCTCGGCAACTGCTATTTTCTCTCACATTAAGATAGCATAGCTGCTAGATATCATTACTTCCTCCGATATCAAGAGAACACGCGACTTAGCATCGTCATGCTAAGTAAATTCATCAAAATGAAAAAACATCAATAACATTATACATCAGACTCTCAATTTGTAATGGTAGTCTCCTCTTAAACTGATTGTACAACTTCCTCTACCGCTGTTGTAGATATAATGTTAACCTAATACTAGTTGTTGTACTAGGATTTTGGATTTATATTGTAAATCCTAAATGGTCTAAAAAGAGAGAGCTACTATGCTTCACTCTCTCATTTGACTGTTGCGAACGTTTCGGCTTTTATTTATACTCGTTTAAGCCCACTTATATTAGATAAACTAATTATAGTGAATCCAGACATTAATTTCTGGTAATCGTCAGGCAACTTTCGAGTTTATGTATATTTAAGATTTAAAACTTTGAATTGTCAAATTATAAAATAACTAATATTGCCAAAAGCGATTGTTTAAACTTCAAAATAATGGATAAAATTATTATTATTGAAGAGTAACTTTCTGAATGTGAGAATAATAGATATTTTATATAAAGGAAGTTGGTCTGACAAATTGACAGTTTTAAAAAGAGTAGAGGATGAATAACAGTGTGATAATCAACGACTTACACCGATCACTTCACCCTCTACTTCAGTCACAACATGACATTTTGTCAGGTGTTTCTGTCATGTCAATATGTCAAAGAACTATTATTACTATGCAATCGCAGTTAATCTCGATTAAGATATATAGTTAAAGCGATCGCGGCAATTACTACAGCTACCCAAGGACCACAAGCCATGACTATTACTGTAGCAATCCATCCAAGCATAATCAAGCCAAAGATTATACCGAGTATTACTTTAATTGCATCCATAATCTTTAATAAAAATGTGGGAAGAGCTCATCACTTCTCTTCCCACGGTCACTAATCATCTAAACTCATCAAATCATCACTAGGGCCTATAAGTCCGATCAAAGACTTATAGACAATGGACACATCGTACAATGTACCACATGTCATACCGTCCTTTTTCAAGAACTCAGAAACTTTCTGGATTACTATATCAGCTATCTGCATTAGCTATATATATTCTACCCATATTAGTTTCTAAACAGTTAAGAGGCCGTACTCACGACCCCTTAACTGTAATTTGGCCGTTACGCATACTCAAGGACGGGTACGTCACGTTCCGTCAGTTCATCGGTCATGACACCGTTATCGAACTTACGAACCTTGATCTTCGTCATCTCCTTGCACGTCAGCTTCTTACCGCAGAGTTTAGCTACACGAGCATAATCGCTTGCTTCATTCTGCAATGCCTGACATACAGGACCGACGAACTTGCCCTGATAATCCATGCGACGAAGTGCCGCTACCGAGAAATACCCGAACTCTCCGTTTCGTTTCACTACGATCAGTGTTTCAACTGCATCACTGTTCGGACGAACGGTGCGAGTAAAGGGTTTGATGTCAGCTTCCGTATCAGGAAATTCGATAACTTCGTTCGGTGCAATACCGTAAGTTACGATACCTACACCTTTCTCCTTCAGAAATTCAGGAGATACTTCTGCTACTACACGCCCACCAGGAGCTGCAATCTTCGGCAGATTTTTTACTTCAGAAATCTTCATCTTTTATAAATAAATTAAATTAAACTTCTATGTACTACAATCACGTTTATTTTATACTTGTGATGTACTACGAACTTGTCGGGAGCTTTGGTACCTGTTGGTGGCTTTGGTTGATGGAAAAAAGAAGGAGAGCAGGGATTGCTCCCCACTCTCCAGTTATTATGCCAGTTCCTCGAATAACGAGACTGGTTTGAGGTCAAACTCTCCCTCAAGCTTCTCGCGATCCTTGTTGAACCGCTGGAACTTAAAGGACTGGTTCTCCGTGACTTTGAGTCGCTTGCCTGCGAGGAGTTGGGCGACCTCCAACGCATCACCGCAGGTGAGTATGCGCAGATTGAGGTCGTGTTTCTCGCGAATGGCCTCCATGTAGTCCGTGCGACCTTCAGGTGCGATCTGACAACCGCGCTGAAACGTGCTGAGCGGGAACCAACGCCAGACTCCGTTGATGCAGCAGAGGATCATGAGACCCCGAACGGTGATCTCCTCACCGTCTTTGTTGACGGTCTTAAATTCCTTCCCCTGCTTGATGAGCTGGATATCGAAGTCCTCAAACTCGACCGTATCACCCTTCAACAGCAAGTTCTGGGTGAAAATAGTCTTCGACTTCAAAATTTCGACAGTAACGTCGTCAAATCCCTTGTTGGCTGCATCCTGCAGCATTTCGGCCCTCTTGGCGCCTTCTAATTGTTTCATAAACGTGATGAGTTAAAGATGAATGATTAGTTAGTGATTCGCTACCTTTCAGTAGCTTTTGTTATTTAACCAGTGCTCGAAGTGCTTGTAGCTTAGCTTCGAGTCCTGCGATGTACATCTCAACAATTACATTGAGCGGAGTAGTAACAGTCTTTACAGTGTTGTGAGAAATAGCTTCTATTGAAGCTATTTCATCTGCAACACGTTGAGTTCTGTCATCCATAGTAAAAGCTATTAAAGAAAGGGCTCAAAGCCCTTTCTTGATTACACCTGCCCACATATCGCGAGCGACATCCATGAGTGCACGGTCTTCTTCCGTGACCTTGTCGACGTTCTGCAGCTTGAGCGGCTCCTGATAAGTGTAACGAGGTCGAGCAGTGCCACAATTGTGAACATCCGACATAGATTCTGCTTCGATGAGCAGGTTGTGAAAAACAGTCTGTACCATGGTTTGATAGTTTGATGAGTTTCCGAGAAGCACTATTGCTATCTAAATAATATTCAGATGTTTTGGTAAAAGAGAAAAAAATCTATCTCGGATTTCTCCGAGATAGATTGAGGTGGTTAGCGTTTCCACATGACCACGCCAGTATTCCACTCTTCGAGGTCGAATGTGGCATACGTCGAATCATTGTAAGTTTTTACTCGCTCGATGACGTAATCGTCACGTTTGTAACTGCATGAGTTCCTTTCAGCAGTTGCGTCCTCCTCACTCCTGTACCAACGAGAGTCAGTCTTCGTGTAGTAGACGTAGCATTCAACCTTTCCCTGCAGGATGTCGGCCTTCAGTTCTCCTTTGAAGGAAAAGTTAGAGTACTTGTCGTTGTTACACTTGAGTTCAACCTGGTCAGCAGGGCGAACAGTCAGTTCTGCAGTTCCAGTCAGGATTGCGAGCGCGTTCTCTCGCGTTTCTTCAGGATGAGCCTGAATGAGAGTTGCTATGTGCTCAGTGAGCTCAGCAGGGTTTGCCGACAAAATGGAAGTAGCGACGATCGATTTGATAAGTGCGATGTTTTTCATAACAGTATTAGATGAAAAGATTTGACATACATACAATTTATATGCTTTTGTAGAAAGAAAAAAAATCCATCCTAACTTTTGTTAGGATGGTTACTAGTGCCCTGTAACTTATGCGGCCGTGGCTCTCCGCAGCTTAGGACTTTTAAAAGCAGAACTGTCTGCTCGCCTAAGAATGGTTGTAGTAAGACATAATGGGAGAGTTAAAGTATATACGCTCTCAACTATAAAAATCCAGCTTGACTTGAGAAGCTGGCCGATGTGAACATGCACAAGATTTATTTGAGACTCTTGTCTCTCAAACAAATCAAGAGGAGAGATAAGCGGATACTTCCTCTCCTAACTATTGTTCAGATGCTTTGGTTTCTAAAAATAGAACTTTTGTCAGAAATATTTTACTCGAAAAAATTTTCGATTTTCCATCTGAAACCCCCAGGGGGAGTTTTAATAGAGTATCCATATGTGTATACAATATATACAATATTCGTATGTATACATGATATCCATACACAAATCTCTTTTTCTAAACTCAATGGAGGGGGGGGGTTGTTTAAACAACCCAACAGGTATATAGATCTGTTCGAGCGCCTCCGCGAAGCGAGAACATATATAGATAGGTATCTCCCAGGGCATATAAGTGTATCTCCCAGGGCACTTTTTAAAATAGGTGTATCAAAAACGACACCTTAGTGTATCTCCCAGGGCTATTTTTAAATTGAATGTACTATATCAAATTCTTATACACTTTAAATAAATATTGGTATAAATATTTGGTAATATTAAATAAATATTATATCTTTGTAATATTAAAAATATTAATTTATGGATAATAAAGTACAACACATTCAAGTCCCTCATGATTTGGGGGTTGCAAAAGAAATTAAAATGAATCCTACTGATTATCTCATTTATGGTTATATGAGAAAAAATATGGATAAAGATACATTCCAAACTTTTGTTTCACTAAGAACTCTTGCAGAATTAGCAAGAGTATCTATTAATACAGTGCAAAGTAGTATTAAAAAACTAAATGCAGCAGGTGAAATTAAAATTCTAGAAAAGAAAAAAGGTAGGAGTAATATTTATGAGATTCAAAAATCGGGAAGATATTTTGAAAGATTTACTTACGAGTTTATGGATGCTGAGAATACTACTCCTGAAGAAAAAGGAGTTCTATTAGCAATGCAACAATACACTAGTACAAATGATGGACAATTTGCTATTACAACTAAAACTAATAAAGAACTTGCAGCAAAAATGGACATAAGTACTAAAGTATTAACTAGAGTATTTAGACAATTAGAAGATAAAGGTATTTTAATTACAAGTAGAACATCTGCTTTAGATAAAATATCAGGATTACGTAAATCAGCTAAGCTTATTGATTTATCTTTAGTATGTCAAGCAATATTATTTGTAAATCAAAAAGTAGATCAACATTCAGAACAGATTGAAAAACATTCAGAAGATATTAAAAATCTACGTAAGGAAATTATGAAATTAAAACAAGAAAATGAAAAACTTTTAAGTAGATTAAATACTAATTCTGATTTTAATTTTGCATAATATGGACACAACAAATATGACTATAACAGATAAGACTACAGCAGATTTGTCGGGTACTATTTCATTTCCTGGAAGTATAATTAATACAACACCTAATCCATATATAGGTATGGCAAGTACTATAGGGGTAGCGAGTGCTATGGCAAACTCAGTAGGTACTACAGTAACTAATCTAAAAAATGAATTAGAACAAAGAATCGCAGCTTTAGAAAGCGTAACAAGTTATTTATTATCTAAAGTTTCTGAATTAGAAAATAAAGTAGATAATTTAACATCTAGAATTTCTGAATTAGAGAATCCAAATCGTTGTAAATTAGATCCAGAAATAGGTGCTGTAATTTGTGATTTATAAAAATAATGTATATATTTGCAAAATAATATAAAACAATTATTATGAACGATATCACATACAGACCATTCATACGAGATAGTGCTTTAGGAGATATTAATATTCAAATTCCAAATCTTGAAATACCTGTATATAAACCCAGATATTCTCAACCTTTGGAAGATGATACAGAGACAGAAGTACAATCTCAAGTAGAAGAGATAAGAAATCCAGAACCAATAGTTCAAGAAACTACAGTTCATAAATTCAATTCTAAAAAGGATTTCAAAGATACAATGCTTCCTATTTATGAAAGATTATTAAAATCAAAAGGTTTAAATCCTGCATTTGCTAAATCATTAGTAGCACAAGACGGATTAGAATCAGCTTGAGGTTCTAAACCTGCAGGATCATATAATTTTGGAGGTATTAAAGGAAAGGGAACAACTAAACGAACTAGAGAAGTTATTAATGGTAAGGATGTTTATATAAATGATCAATTTAGAAATTTCAAATCACTTGAAGATTATGCAAACTTTAAAATTGATCTATTAAATAATAAACGTTATAACGCATTCTCTGGAGATATAAAAGAATTTGCAAATAGAGTTCATAGAGGAGGATATGCTACAGATCCAAGATATGCAAATATTTTAAATCAAGTTATAGCTTCTGCTAAACATGGAGGAGTATTAAAATTTCAACAAGGAGGAATTCAAGAAGGAAAACAGTGGCTTGAAGATTGATATAAATCACGTAAAGGTTTAGTAAAACAAAATGTTAAACAAGTTCTACCAATTCCTCTCCCTGTAACTGAATCTTTAGTATTTAATGCACTTAAAAGAAATTTAGATCTTACTAGAGCAAAGATAAATCCGAGTAAAGTTCCTGATAATGCTTCAGGAGTTTATTATCCGTTTGGTAGAAGAATATTTTTAACAGATGGATCAACTAGTACTGCAATTCATGAATGAACTCATAGTAGTTTACCTGATGCACAAGAGAAAGTAATTAAGAAGTATCAAGATAATTTTGGAGATACTGTCTATGATAATAAAACAATCGTTCCTGATGAATATTTAGATAATCCTCAAGAAATTTATGCTAGATTAATGCAGTTAAGATATAGTATTAATGCAGATCCTAATCATAAATTTACTAAAGAAGAAATACAAAATATTAAGAAGGAACATTTAGATCATTATACTCTTACAAATAGACTTAAAAATTCAGAAGGTAAAGGTAGTTTCTCAGTATCACAATTTGATAAAGATGGAAAGATAATTCAATCAGAACCATTTAATCCCGAATATAAAATTGTACCTGAAGAGTCTACAGTTACTCCACATTATAATAAAGAGAATACATATAATTTATTGAATAGATATAGTGATGATTTCTTACTTTATTTATTTAATAATGTAGCTCAAGCGCCTACTAAAAAGAAAGATACTACATTATATGCTCAGTTAGGGTTAAAACTTCCAGGTTTTCAAAATTCAATACAAGTAACAGATAATGAACGAAAACCAAACCTTAGTTATCCCGTAAATACTGAATATGGAGATTATATTCCAAATAGTAATTATCCTAATTTAGATTACTATCACAAGTTTGGACAAACTGATAATAAATTTAAAGAACTTGCAGAAATTCTTAAGCCTATATTTGTACAAGTATTAAAAGAAAAAAATTTGCCATTAACTCAGGTAGATAATTTAGTTAGACAAGCTGCTCTTGAAAGTCAATACGGACTTGATCCAAGAGGATCAAGAGGTTTTAATCTTGGAGGAATAAAATGGAATAATAACCAAACAGATAGAGAATGAACAAAGCATAAAGATGGAGAAAAATATATAGACTTTGAAAATCTATATGATTATGCACAATATAAAGTAGATTTACTAAATTCTAGATATAATGCACTAACCGCTACTAGCACAAATGATTTTGTAGATAGACTTCATGGAAACAATGATACTAACTCTAATTATAGTCAAGGTAAAGATAATTATATAAGAACTTTAAATCGAACAACTTCACTTAATAAATATCTTTCAAATAATGGACAATAAGTTATATGATAAAGTAATAACAAAAATTACATGGCACTTTTTACATTTTTTACCG
>ERZ1026884.551-NODE-551-length-24186-cov-11.929758_pt1 | contig 24186 bp, 22 predicted proteins | sample MGYA00380172_ERZ1026884 | MGnify/ENA primary metagenome ERZ1026884 (study PRJEB33269, sample SAMEA4719808) | human gut metagenome | biome: human-associated habitat; feature: organic feature; material: feces | place: Cameroon | collected 2013-10 ... | reverse complement strand
CCCGAACGGAGCTCGAACGGAGGTTGAACGGAGCCCGAACGGAGGTTGAACGGAGGTTGAACGGAGGATGAACGGAGAACGAATGGGAACTGAACGGAGAACGATACGGAAGATATGCCGTCGGAATTGTTAGTTGGATTGCTATACAGTTTCATTGTTAATGACTCAAGTTTTGGATTTAGTCAAGGCGGGCTGCATTCGAAACCTTAATTCTTTGTCATAACTTTTCATTCTTTTACTTTTACAATGTTCCATTTCGTAGCCAACAGATTTTTTATTCTCGCTCCGCGAGTTTTAGTTTGAACATTAATTCCCATCAATGCCCATTAATTGTTCCATTAATACTTTCCTTCATTAGCAAAAAAATTAATGTCTCGAAATTAATGTCCCCGAATTAATGACAATTAATGTTCAAAAACAAGCAGCGAAGCTGCAATATATAATTCACTTCGCGTTTTATTTTGAACATTAATTCCCATCAAAGCCCATTAATTGTTCCATTAATACTTTTCTGCTACACAAGAAAAAATAATGTCCCCCTATTCCAGACTTCATCAATGCGCCACCCAAAGTCCCCCATTAGTTTAACGTAACTCATTAATTCTCAATACGTGTTATGTGATGGTGCAGAAAAATGATGAAGTCAGGAAATAATACACAAGGGAAGGAAAAGCGTAAAAAAGAAGGTTCTTTCATTTTGTTGGGTGTGAAAGGAAAATAACCGTGATAATCAAAAAAACTTTTACCTGTACTTGCATTTTGTATGATAAAAGGTAACTTTGCAAAACTTATTTGTGTATTTATTATAGCATTACTTAAAAACAATAGCTAATGGCTAAATATGGAAATGTTTTGGTTGTAGATGATAATGAATCGATTTTTACAACCTTAGAAATCTGTTTGGATGGTGTGTTTGAACGTATACTAACCCTTACGAATCCCGATAAAATATTAGCAACTTTGGAGCAAGAGCATATAGATGTTATTCTGCTTGATATGAATTTTTCTTTAGGTGTAAATAATGGACAAGAGGGTTTGTTGTGGGTTCAGGCAGTTCATCGCAGACATCCTAATGTACCCATTGTGTTGATGACAGCTTATGCAGATGTGAAGCTTGCGGTGAAGGGGTTGAAAAGTGGGGCTGTAGATTTTGTGACGAAACCTTGGGATAATCATGAACTTATCCGTGTGTTGAAGGATGCCATTGACGTGAATACGGAAGTGGTTCCTTTAGAGAAAATGGAAGAGGAGCATGTGCGTAAGGTGGTGGATAAGTGTCGTGGCAATATTAGCAAAGCTGCCGAGTTGCTTGAAATTTCACGTCAAAGACTTTATAAAAAGTTGGGCAGATGATGGGGGTGGTGGTTGTGATTCATGGGGTGGTGCTTGTGGGAGTTTTGATTGCTTTTTTTCATCATCAAAATAAACTAAGAACGCGTGCTCATTTGATGCGCGAGGCGGCTCGGAATAGGGATTTTACATTTCGGTTGCCTGTAAATGGTTTATTTTATGGCGAGAGGGCTTTGCAAGAAGCTTTGAACGACCTTGGGAGGGATATTGGAGAGTTGGTGGCGAAAAACGAGGTGGAGTCGTGGCAAAAACTCACAAGGGTGCTTACGCATGAGATTATGAATGTGAGTACACCAATACAAAGCATCAGTCAAGCTTATCTTGAACATCCGCAAGTTGTGGGCACTTCGTTAGAAAAAGGTATTCATGCCATTCATGAGGCAGCAGGTAATTTGGTGACTTTTGTGGATAGCTACCGAAAAATGACGCAACTGCAAGAGCCTGTGCTAAAAAAGGTGCGTTTAGAAAAATTTGTTACGAACCTAAAAGTTTTATATCCTACCGTAAAATGGGAGGTTCAAATTCCTGAAGATGTTTGGGTTGAGGCAGACGAAATGCTTTTGCGTCAGGTGTTTGTGAATGTAATAAAGAATGCCATTGAAGCACAAGCCAAGCATATAAACATCACATGGCAAGCATCTTCGTTGCATATTAGCAATGATGGAACCCCCATTTTGCCAGAGGTGCGCAGGGATATCTTTGTTCCTTTTTATACCACCAAATCTACAGGCACGGGCATTGGTTTAGCTTTGTCTCGACAAATTATGACGATGCAAGGTTGTGGGTTACGTTTGGCAGAAAAGGCAGATGCAGGTTATCATGTAACCTTTGTTTTAGACTTTCGGTTATCCTGATTTTAGGTTTTCGATTTTGCTTGTATTTAGTACCTTATTATATAACCCCTCGTCCGTTCGTTTTTGTTTCTCCCTCAAAAAATCCCCTTCCTTTTAATTTTAGCAAGTTAAAAAAACTCAGAAAAATAGGCTTTGCATAAAAAAGTTGTTGATAAAGATTGATTTTCTGTTGGTTGTTCCAAGAAAAGTTCCTAACTTTGCAGCCCGAATGGTGTAGTGTGTACTTGCACCTCTTGATATCGATAAAAATAAAACAATATATAACAATAAAAAAATAAAACAATGCCTACTATCCAACAATTAGTAAGAAAGGGCAGAAGCGTTGCAGCTGACAAGAGTAAGTCGCCTGCATTGGATTCATGCCCTCAGCGTCGTGGCGTTTGTGTGCGTGTGTATACTACCACGCCTAAAAAGCCTAACTCAGCAATGCGTAAGGTGGCTCGTGTGCGCTTGACCAACTCTAAGGAGGTGAACTCGTACATCCCTGGCGAAGGTCACAACTTGCAGGAACACAGCATCGTGCTCGTTCGCGGTGGTCGTGTAAAGGACCTTCCTGGTGTGCGCTATCACATCGTTCGCGGTACTCTCGATACTGCAGGTGTAGCTAACCGCACACAGCGCCGTTCTAAGTACGGTGCTAAGCGCCCCAAGGCTGCTAAGAAGTAATTGAACCACACGGTTCGATATGTGCAAATGTGCAAATGTGAGAATGTGCAAATGTTGGATGCGTTGATGCCCGAAAAATGGTTCGGCAACGCGTAGTTTGTTAACGGTGTTCCGCATTTGCATATTTGCTCTTTTTAGAAAGACGAAAAATCCTCGCAGGGGATGTGCATGGTTTATTGCTAAAGACTGTGCACGCAACTGCAACTTTATAAAAAAAATATTCACTTTTTGGTTTGCAGCGGTTGAGTAAACATCCCAAAGGGGAGTTGAAGAACTGAATTGCAGCCCTAACAAAACCAATTTTTACTCAAAATGAGAAAAGCAAAACCTAAGAAGCGTGTGATCCTTCCCGATCCCGTATTTGGTGACGTAAAAGTTTCAAAGTTCGTTAACCACTTGATGTACGATGGTAAGAAGACTATTTCTTACGAAATCTTCTACAACGCCCTCAACATTGTAGGCGAGAAGATGAAGGATCAGGAGAAGAGCGCCCTCGAAATTTGGAAGGCTGCCCTCGACAAGATCACTCCTCAGGTAGAGGTTAAAAGCCGCCGTATTGGTGGTGCTACTTTCCAGGTTCCTACTGAAATTCGTCCCGACCGTAAAGAGTCTGTTGCTATGAAGAATATGATTAGCTTCGCTCGTAAGCGTGGTGGTAAGACTATGGCAGACAAGCTCTCGGCTGAGATTATGGACGCTTTCAACGAACAGGGTGGTGCCTTTAAGCGTAAGGAAGATATGCACCGTATGGCTGAGGCTAACCGCGCATTCGCTCACTTCAGATTCTAATTTTCAAATTGAGAATACATTAAACGATGGCAAAGCACGATTTACATTTGACTCGTAACATCGGTATCATGGCGCACATCGATGCCGGTAAGACTACAACTTCTGAGCGTATCTTGTTCTACACAGGTAAGACTCACAAGATTGGCGAGGTTCACGATGGTGGCGCTACTATGGACTGGATGGCCCAGGAGCAGGAGCGCGGTATCACTATTACCTCTGCTGCCACTACTTGTCAATGGCACTGGAATAACCAAACTTTCAAGATTAACTTGATTGACACTCCGGGTCACGTTGACTTTACAGCTGAGGTTGAACGTTCACTCCGTGTGCTCGACGGCGCTGTAGCAACTTACTGTGCAGTAGGTGGCGTTGAACCCCAGTCTGAAACCGTATGGCGTCAGGCTGACAAGTATAACGTTCCCCGTATTGGTTATGTGAACAAGATGGACCGCTCGGGTGCCGACTTCTTTGAGGTGGTACGCCAAATGAAGGCTATTCTTGGCGCTAACCCCTGTGTAATCTCAATTCCTATCGGTGCTGAAGAAAACTTCAAGGGTATCGTTGACCTCATCAAGATGAAGGCTATCTTCTGGCACGATGAGACAATGGGTGCTGAATACGAAGTAGACGACATCCCCGCTGAATTGCAAGACGAAGCTCAAGAGTGGCACGACAAGATGGTAGAAACCGCTGCTGAATGCGACGAAGCTTTGATGGAGAAGTTCTTCGAAGATCCTTCTTCTATCACTGAAGAGGAAATTGTAGCCGCTATCCGTAAGGGTACTTTGGCTATGGATATCGTTCCTATGACGCAGGGTTCTTCATTCAAGAACAAGGGTGTACAGACTTTGCTCGACTACGTATGTATGTTCTTGCCTTCTCCGCTCGATACTCCCAATATCGTGGGTACAAACCCCGAAACAGGCGAAGAGGAAGATCGTAAGCCTAGCGAAGAAGAACACACTTCAGCCCTCGCATTTAAGATTGCTACTGACCCCTATGTAGGTCGTTTGACTTTCTTCCGCGTTTACTCTGGTAAGGTTGAAGCTGGTTCTTACATCTACAATACTCGTTCACGCAAGAAGGAACGTGTGTCACGTCTCTTCCAGATGCACTCTAACCACCAGAACCCCGTTGAGGTAATCAGCGCTGGTGATATCGGTGCAGGTGTAGGTTTCAAGGATATTCACACTGGTGATACACTTTGCGACGAGGATGCTCCTATCGTACTCGAGTCTATGGACTTCCCCGATCCCGTTATCGGTATTGCTGTAGAGCCTAAGACTCAGAAGGACCTCGACAAGCTCTCACAGGGCTTGGCTAAGTTGGCTGAAGAAGACCCCACATTTACAGTGAAGACTGACGAACAGAGCGGTCAGACTGTAATCTCGGGTATGGGTGAGTTGCACTTGGATATCATCATCGACCGTTTGAAGCGTGAGTTCAAGGTAGAATGTAACCAGGGTAAGCCCCAGGTTAACTACAAGGAAGCTATCACTAAGACTGTGAACCTCCGCGAGGTTTACAAGAAGCAGTCGGGTGGTCGTGGTAAGTTCGCTGATATTATCGTGAACGTAGGTCCTGTAGACGAAGACTTCAAGGAAGGTGGCTTGCAGTTCATCAACAAGGTAACTGGTGGTAACATTCCTAAGGAATTCATCCCCTCAGTGCAGAAGGGTTTTGAAAGCGCTATGAAGAGCGGTGTGCTCGGTGGCTTCCCCTTGGATAGCTTGAAGGTTGAGTTGCTCGATGGTTCATTCCACCCCGTTGACTCTGACCAGTTGTCGTTCGAAATCGCTGCCCTCCAGGCTTACAAGAATGCTTGTGCGCAGGCAGGTCCCGTTTTGATGGAGCCTGTCATGAAGCTCGAGGTTGTTACACCTGAGGAGAACATGGGTGACGTTATCGGTGACTTGAACAAGCGTCGTGGTCAGGTAGAAGGTATGGAAAGCAGCCGTAGCGGTGCTCGTATAGTAAAGGCTATGGTTCCTCTGGCAGAAATGTTCGGTTATGTAACAGCTCTCCGTACTATCACTTCGGGTCGTGCTTCAAGCTCTATGCAGTACGATCACCACGCTCCTGTATCTTCAAGCATCGCTAAGGCTGTGCTCGAGGAAATTAAGGGTCGCGTAGACTTGGTTAAGTAATTAACCGCATCTCATAAAAAAACTTTTTTCTTTGTGCAGGGGCGGGATAACGAATGACTCTTATCCCGCCATCCTGACAAGGATTTTCAAATAAACAAAACAAACAAAATGAGTCAGAAAATTCGTATTAAGCTGAAAAGCTTCGATCACACTCTCGTTGAAAAGTCAGCTGAGAAGATCGTAAAGAACGTGAAGGCTACAGGTGCCGTTGTTAGCGGTCCTATCCCCCTTCCCACACGCAAGCGCATCATCACTGTTAACCGCTCTACTTTCGTTAACAAGAAGAGCCGCGAACAGTTCGAGATGTCTACTTACAAGCGTCTTATCGACATCTATAGCTCAACTGCTAAGACTGTTGACGCTTTGATGAAGCTCGAGTTGCCTTGTGGTGTTGAAGTTGAAATCAAGGTATAGTATCTGGGTTAAGACATCATAAACACATAATCCCCGTTTCGGTTTTTACTGAAATGGGGATTTTTGAATAATGAATAATGAATAATGAATAATGAATAATGAATAATGAATAATGTACAATGTATAATTCTACGCTAAGGAAAAGGGAAATTGTTACAAGACGCATTTGCCTTGCAATTGTACATTGTACATTATACATTAATACGTACGGGTATATTGCTTGAATCTTCTCATGATTTTTAATTAGATAGGGAATAAAAGTGTTCATGTTTTGTGGATGAAATTGTTTTTTCTTGTTTCTTTCTTCTCTTATATGCCTTATTTTATGTATGTTTGCAACATACAAACACTAAACTCTATAATAAAATAAGAAAGATGAATCGTTTTTTAAGCCTTATACTTACATTTTGCTTGGCATTGGTAGCCCATGCTCAGCTAAAGCAATTTTCATTTAATATGATAAAGCCTACAGCCTTTGCTGTGCTTAATGTGAATAACCCTTCACTGCGTAGTTCTGCTAACGGTAAAAGTAAGCGCGTGAGCATCCCACGCATGTATAAGGGTGAAATGTTGCCTATCTGTGGTCAGAATGGGCAATGGCAATGTCTTGAAGTAAACAGCCGTAAAGGTCGTAACGTGCAAGGTTGGGTGCCTAAGTCGCAAGTGCGTGTGCTCCGTGTAGCACAACAGCAGCAGTGTGTGATGCCGCCAGCTTATCGGGTAGAAGGGGCTAATGGCATGATAGGTGCGGCTATTGAAGGTCCTGATGCGCAATTTGTAACACGTTCGGAGGGCATTTATGGGATGCTCCCCTTCAGTGTGGCACATCCATCGGGTAGCGACAATTATACGTTGCAATTTCTTATGGCTGGCACTGACCCAAGTTATACTTATGTCGTTACAACTTCGTTTGTGGTGACTCGTGTAAATGGCACAAAAATGAGTCTTGACTTTGCACGCGAGGTTGAGGATGGGGAGATTGTTTACGAGATGCTTTATTTTAATATGCCACGTGCAATCGCAGACGAGGAGGTTGAAGCAAAGGTCTTAGACTTTTTGCAGAATTGTCCTGACTCAGAATTTGAGAATGTGATTGATGCTGCGTTCACCATAGATGGGGGCGTGAATAATGTGGTGGTGTATTTTAAGGGTACGGATGGTAAACGCTATTCGTATGCCTACGATGGGAATGTGAAGACGAAGTGCCCCACACAGACATTTCATTGGGAATTTAAGTAAGAAAATAATAAGTATTAAGTATTAAGTTTTAAGTATTACATTCTATGTGAGGATTAAGGGATATAGTTTCTTTAGTCAAAATGTCCATCAGAATTAAGTATCAAGTAATACTTATTACTTAATACTTGATACTTAATACTTAATACTTGATACTTAATACTTGATACTTAATACTTAGTACTTAATACTTAATTTTGATATGGCTCGTACGCTTATTCGCATTACGCAAGGCATTACACGTCATCCTGATTATCGCATGGCGCAGCCTGTGGACTTTGCATTGACTGCAGGAGAACCTTTGGCAATATGTGGTCCGAATGGAGGTGGTAAATCGCTTCTTGTTGACATCCTTACAGGGGCACACCCTTTGCTTGGCGATGCCATAAAATATGATTTTGGGGGTAGAAATGGGAATCGTGCGGCTGATAATGTACGCCTTGTGAGTTTTCGCGATGTGTATGGTGGTAACGAACCAGCTTACTATCAGCAGCGATGGAACCAGGCAGACGAACAAGTATTTCCCACTGTGCACGAAATGTTGCAACAAGCGTGGAAAACTTGGCACCCTGATGAGTCGGAAGTGAACTTTGACATACACTCGAATCCGGTAATCGCACATTTAGGGGTGGATGAGCATGCAAACAAGCCCATCAACCAACTGTCGAGTGGTGAATTGCGACGTATGCAGTTGGCGCGTATGTTGATGTCGGCACCCACTGTGCTTATTATTGATAACCCCTATATTGGGCTTGATAAGGACGCACGGGCGATGCTTACGCAGGTGCTTGCGGAGTTAGCAAAGAACCTTACATTGGTGCTTGTGGTAAGTCGTAGCGAGGATGTTCCGCCCTTTATTGAGCAGGTTGTATGTGTAGAAAATAAAGTGGTGAGTGCGCCAATGTCTGTGAGTGCTTATGTGGAGAAAGAACAAACCACATTGCCTAAGAGGGCAGAACGTATCAAGTTGCCTAAGGATGCAGATTTACGCCATGAGGTGCCACAAGAGGTAATAGACTTTAATCGTATTAGCATTCGTTATGGTGAGCGTACGATTCTTCGCAAGCTTAGTTGGCATGTACGTAGTGGCGAACATTGGGCTTTGGTTGGCGAGAATGGTGCGGGTAAAAGCACTTTGCTTTCATTGGTCTGTGCCGATAATCCACAAGCCTATGCCTGTGATATTCATTTGTTTGGATGTCAGCGAGGTAAAGGTGAAAGTATTTGGGATATAAAGCGTCGCATAGGTTATGTGTCGCCTGAGATTTATTCAACCTATCGTAAGTCTTTGCCTGCCATTGATATTGTGGCAAGTGGGCTGCGCGACACTGTAGGACTGTATTGCCACCCCTCAGACGAGGAACGTGCTGTATGTATGGAGTGGATGCGTGTGTTTCGAGCCGAACATCTTGCACAGCAAAATTATATGAAGCTTTCTTCGGGGCAACAGCGATTGGTATTACTTGTGCGAGCTTTTGTAAAGAGTCCTGATTTGCTGATTCTTGATGAGCCTTTTCATGGGCTTGATAATGCCACACGTTTGCATGCGCAGCACGTGATAGACCGTTATATGCAAAATCCTACCAAAACATTGATTATGGTGAGCCATTATCGCGAGGAGTTTCCGCGTTGCATAACTTGTTTTCAAATGCTTTTAAAGCAGAAGAATAAAGAGAGTTAAAGTTGCTATTTCTATCAAAAAGGTGATATGTGTTCGTAAAATCTAACAAAATGTATGGCTGGGTGTATATTTATTGTTATATTTGCAAGCATAAATAAAGACTAAATAGAATAAGCCCATGCTTACACTCGACCTCATATATAAAGCGTCAACCGTTTTAAAAGACGTGGCGCGTCGCACACAACTCATTCCTACACAAAAAATCAATACAAAAGCCAACGTATTTCTGAAACCCGAGAACTTGCAAGTTACGGGTTCGTTTAAGGTGCGTGGTGCTGGATTTAAAATTTCACAACTTAGTGAAGAAGAAAAGGCACATGGCGTAATAGCTTGTTCTGCGGGCAATCATGCACAAGGTGTAGCTTTGGCTGCACGGCGTTATGGGATTCCTGCATTGATATGTATGCCCTCGGGGGCACCTATATCGAAGGTTGAGGCTACACGCGAAATGGGAGCAGAAGTGTGCTTGGTTCCGGGCGTATATGATGATGCTTATGCGCGTGCTATGCAGCTGAATGAGGAGAAGCACATGACGTTTATTCACCCCTTCGACGATGAACAGGTAATTGCAGGACAAGGCACGGTGGGAATGGAGATTCTTAACGAAAATCCCGATATCGATGTGGTATTTGTGCCTATTGGTGGTGGCGGATTAGCAAGTGGGGTGGCTTATGCCGTGAAGATGCTTAAACCCTCGGTACGTGTGGTGGGGGTACAGGCAGAAGGTGCTCCCAGTATGCTTAACAGTGTAGACCATAACCAAATAGAAACACTCACGAATGTGTTGACCATTGCCGATGGTATTGCAGTAAAAGAACCTGGTGTGCATACCTTTGAATTGGTGCAACAGTATGTTGACGACATTGTGAGTGTGACGGAGGATGAAATTTGTGCAGCAATTCTTGCGCTTATTGAACAGCATAAACTTATTGCAGAAGGTGCAGGTGCTGTGAGTGTGGCGGCTGCCATGTTCAACAAGGTGGATATTGAAGGCAAAAATGTGTGCTGCATTGTGAGTGGCGGTAACATTGATGTGACCATATTGAGCCGTGTGATTAACCGCGGTTTGATGAAGGGGGGACGTACTACAGAAATGTTGGTAGAAATGGCAGATCGTCCTGGTTCGCTCTTAGGACTTTGCCAAGTAATATGTCGCCTTGGTGCGAATATTATTTCTATTCACCACGAACGTAATGGCGAAAGTCCTGATGTAAACTCGTGCAACTTGCGCATGGTGCTCGAAACACGTGATCAAAAGCATATTGATGAATTGCACCAAGCTATTGAGCACGCAGGATATTCTATATTGAATTAAATGGGGTTATCCTACAAGGGGCAAAGTATATTGACACGAATGGTAAACGAAGTCAATGTGCTTTGCCGTTTTTTTTGAATGTATTGCAGCCCGATAAGCTGAAAACCTGTGCGTTGTATAAAAAAATCGTCGTACACTTCTTTTTTATATCAAAATTATTGTCGAAATTTGCAAACCTAATTCGCAAAACAACCCATAAAAAGATAAGATGGACAACCCCGCACATATCCAATGGCAGCAGTGCTTGCAGCTTATTAAGCAGAGCATTCCAAGTGAATATTATAACACCTGGTTTGCTCCTTTGGAGTTTTTGAGCTTTGCCGATGGGGTGCTTGAGGTGCGTGTGCCGACAAGGTATTTTGCAGAATACTTTGATAAGCACTATGTGTCGTACTTTATGCAAGCTGTGCATCGTTGTTTTGGAAACGAAAGTATTCGTCTTAGATATATTTTACCCGAAGAACCTGTAGGCAATGTACAACCCGACCCATTGTTTAATGTGGGACCTACTACAGCAAAAAAAGAGCCGGTAGTGAACCGTTATAGTGTGAGTTCGCCTCAGCAACAATCGGCATTGCCTCCACTCGATTCACAACTTAATCGCAGATATACGTTTGAGAACTTTGTGGAGGGGGGTAGCAATAAATTGTCACGTAGTGTGGGACTGAGCATTGCAGAAACTCCGGGTAAGAGCACTTTTAACCCATTCTTTTTGTATGGTCCAAGTGGTGTAGGAAAAACCCACTTGGTAAATGCTATAGGTGTGCGCATTAAACAGCTCATGCCCGAAAAACGTGTGCTCTTTGTGTCGGCACATGTGTTTAAAACGCAGTTTACCGACTCGGTGCTTCACAACACACAAAACGACTTTATCAATTTCTATCAGTCGATTGATGTGTTGATTATCGACGATATTCAAGAGATTACTACGCCCAAAACGCAAATGGCATTTTTCCATATCTTCAATCATTTGCAACAAAACAATAGGCAAATTATCATTACTTGTGACCGTCCGCCTGTGCTCTTCGAAGGCATAGAGGAGCGTATGCTTACACGTTTTAAGTGGGGTATGACGGTAGAAATGGAGAAACCCGATACAAAGTTGCGCCGTGATATTTTGATTTCGAAAATTCGTCGCGATGGTCTTGACGAGGTTATACCTGCCGATGTTGTGCAATATATTGCACAAAATGTAGAAAGTTCGGTGCGTGAGCTTGAGGGAATTATAAACTCAATCATGGCTTATTCTGTGGTGGATAACTGCGAAATAGACTTAGCTTTGACACATCGTGTAGTGGCACGTGCTGTAAATCTTGAAAAGAAAGAGCTCAGTGCAGACGATATTTCGTCGGCTGTATGCCAACACTATGGTGTGAAGCAAAAAGATCTTTCATCAAAGAGTCGTAAGCAGAACATTGTGCAGGCACGTCAACTTGCCATGTATCTTATTCACAAATACACCGAAACTACTTACAGTCAAATAGGACGTATGTATGGTAAACGCGATCATAGCACCGTGCTTTATGCTTGCAATCAAGTAGGTCGACGCATTGGTGTAGACAAAACCTTCCGTCGTGAGGTGGAGGAGCTTGAGGGTGCTTTGAAGTAAAGGAGAATTACTATTGGGTAGTTTCTAATTTGATAGTTAGATACATGTATTATCAGAGTTATTAGGAACACTAAAAAATATATGTTTTGAGTTGTAATTTCCGAAAAATGTCCTTACCTTTGGCAAGTAATTTTAAATAAAATAGAAATGCCAGAAATATGTAGATTTTTCGGTATAATCATTGCTATGTTTGGTGATGATCATAATCCTCCTCATTTTCATGTAAGATATGGGGATTACGAGGCTATCATAACGATAAAAGATGGCATAGTAAAAGGAATGTTACCGAAAAAAGTATTGAAAAGTGTATTTAATTGGATGGATATACATCAATCCGAACTTGAAATAAATTGGAAAAGATTACAGGAAGGCAAGGATGTAATAAAGATAGAACCTTTAAAATAACAGCATTATGGTAGATGTTGATTTAATAAGAGTTGTAGATGTTGACTACATCAAGGATTATATTATGGATTTGAAGTTTAGCAATGGCGAAATTAGACGTGTAAATTTTTTGCCATTACTAAATGGAAATAAAAAAGAAGAGCTAAGGGATAAAAGTAAGTTTGTGCAATTCGGTCTTAATCATTGGACCTTAGAATGGTATAATGGAATTGATTTTGCTCCTGATTTCCTTTACAGAATAGGAGAAAAAGTAGCTTAATCATTTTTCTACACTTTGTTATATTCCCTAAAGAGTCAAAGCCTTGTTGCATAACTTCGCAACAAGGCTTTGATTGCTTATTGGTTATTCAAAACTCACAAAACAATAACTTAAATTGAAAAACTATTGAAAAACAACCCATTTGCCGATTTTTATGCGTAAGTTTGCTCTCCATAAACAAATAGAATATGAATAATAAGCATACAAGTCTGTTTAAAACAGCAGACGGACACAATTATCTTTGGCCCTTTATACTCGTTACAACCCTATTTTTTCTTTGGGGATTTGCACACAGCATCTTGGATGTGCTCAATAAGCATTTTCAAGAGACACTGAATATCGACAAAACACAGTCGGCTTTGGTGCAAGCAGTGGTATATGGTGGATATTTTTTGATGGCACTTCCTGCCGGATGGATTATACGTCGTTTTGGCTATCGCATGGGGGTGATAGTGGGGTTGATGCTTTATAGTTGTGGCGCATTATTGTTTATTCCCGGTGGAAATTTACAATCGTTTCCCTTCTTCCTATTCTCTCTCTTTATTATCGGTTGTGGACTTACTTGCCTTGAAACAGCAGCAAATCCTTATGTAACCGTGTTAGGAAATAGTGAGGGGGCAGAACGTCGTATAAATCTTTCGCAATCTTTTAATGGATTAGGTTGGATTGTAGGACCTTTGGTAGGTGGATATTTTGCCTTTTCACAGGGTGGGGGAGACATTTCGGTGCCCTATGCTGTGATAGGTATGGTGGTGCTTTGTGTAGCATTGATATTTACGCGTGTAAAACTGCCCGAAGTTGAGGCTATAGAGTCCGAAGCTTCTGATATAAAACAAACCGAAAAAAATAAAACTATTTGGCAACACAAACACTTTGTGTGGGGTATGGCAGCCTTGTTCCTTTATGTAGCAGCCCAAACAGGAATCAATAGTTTCTTTATAAATTATGTAACCGAAACAACGCCTACTATTGGCAATGACACAGCAGCCATGTTGTTAGGCTATGGTGGCATGGGATTGTTCATGATAGGCCGTATGGGCGGTGGATGGGTCATGGCACGTATTCGTGCAGAGCGCGTATTATTGTTTTGTGCGATAGGTGCCACACTTGCCATGTGTGTGTTACTTACGGGTGCTGGAATATTGGGTGTTGCTGCATTCTTTGTGTGTTATTTGTGCGAAAGCATCATGTTCCCCACCATTTTTAGTCTTTCGTTACGCGGCATGGGACATCACACAAAGTTAGCGTCTTCACTTCTTATTATGTGTATTGTGGGTGGGGCTATTGCGCCCGTTATGATGGGTGCTATTGCCGATAATCATGGCATGTCGTTGGCTTTTGTGGTTCCCTTATTGTGCTTCGTATTTATTTCGGTTTATGCAGCACGACTACGCATTAGAGCATGATGGCGTGTTAAACAAAAGGCAGATTGAAGAACAAAATAAAAAAAGAAGAAATAACGCGCTAAGGTGTTCGGCTTTTGCGCAAATATGGGTAATTTTGCAACCAATATGAAGCGCGATAACTTTACATTTCTTACGCAAGCTCCCGTACACAAAGTCATACTGACAATGGCTGTACCCACCATCATCTCGATGCTGGTTACGAGTTTTTATAGTATGGCTGACACCTTTTTTGTGAGCCAAATAAATACACAATGCACTGCGGCAGTAGGCATTGTGTTTTCGGTAATGTCAATGATACAAGCCATAGGCTTCTTTTTTGGTCATGGTTCGGGCAATTACATATCGCGTAAATTAGGCGCACGACAAGTGGATGATGCGCGTGTAATGTCGGGAACAGGTTTTGTATATAGTTTGTCGTTTGGCATATTAATGGCTGTATTAGGTCATCTTTTTATAAACGAAATAGCCATAGGACTTGGTTCTACCCCTACCATATTGCCTTATACAACGCGTTATTTAGGTATTGTATTGTTGGGAGCGCCGTTTATGACGGCATCACTCACTATGAACAATCAAATGCGATTACAAGGCAATGCAGCCTTTGCTATGTATGGCATCATTACCGGAGCCTTGGCTAATGTAGCGCTCGACCCCTTGTTTATATTTGGTTTTAATCTGGGCATAGATGGTGCAGCATGGGCAACCGTGATTAGCCAAATGTGTAGTTTCTTTATTTTGCTTTATATGACGCGTAAGAATGGGGGGATACGCATAGATATTCGCAACTATTCTCCTCGTCTAACTTATGTAAAAGAGATTATTTTTGGAGGTACTCCTTCGCTCTCTCGTCAGGGCTTGGCGGCTATTTCCACCATCGCGCTAAATGTTTCAGCAGGTGTTTATGGCGATGCAGCCATAGCAGGTATGAGCATTGTGACACGATTCTGTTTCTTTATCTTTGCCATTATAATAGGTTTGGGACAAGGTTTTCAACCTTTATGTGGCTTTTGTTATGGTGCGCGACTTTATGGGCGTGTGCGTGAAGGTTTTTTATATTGCATCAAAATAGGTACTTGTTTTTTAGTGCTTTGTGCGATATTAGGTACGATCTTTGCACACGAAATTGTAGAAGTATTCCGCAATGATCCAGAAGTTGTAGCTGTGGGTACAGCAGCCCTACGTTGGCAAATGCTCACATTTATACTTTTGCCTACAATTGGTTTAACAAATATGTTGATGCAAACCATTCGTAAACCTATACGTGCCAATCTTGTGGCAATGGCTCGAAGTGGACTCTTCTTTATTCCCTTAGTGTGCATTTTGCCACGTTATTTAGGATTGCAAGGTGTTGAAATGTGTCAGGCAGTGAGCGATGTATGTTCTTTTGTGATATGCGTGCCCATTGCATGGTCTGCTTTTGCCGAGATGCGACGTGATAAATTAGGCAAATTCAGTGTGTAACATAAGTCTTTCTGTTGCAATGTGCAGGAATCTGAAGGCTTTATGCGTTAAATGTGGTGCTGAAATCGTAACTTTGCACCTTGAAAATTGTAAACAATACATCAATTCAAAATAAAAATATGGTATCAGTAGATGGGCTCGCCGTAGAATTTGGCGGAACCACCCTCTTTAGTGACGTTTCTTTTGTAATCAATGACAGCGACCGCATAGCTCTTATGGGCAAAAATGGTGCGGGTAAGAGTACGCTGCTCAAAATATTGGCGGGTGTACGTAAACCCTCGCGTGGCACGGTGTCGGCTCCTAAGGACACTGTGATAGCCTATCTTCCTCAGCATTTAATGACAGAGGACGGACGTACAGTATTCGAAGAAGCCAGTCAAGCCTTTGCGCATTTGCATAAGATGGAGGCACACCTTGACGAACTCAATAAGCAACTTGCTGAGCGTACCGACTATGAAAGCGATGAATACATGGCATTGATTGAAGAAGTTGCAACGCTTAGCGAGAAGTTCTATGCCATCGACATGACGCATTTTGAAGAAGATGTAGAAAAGACACTTCTTGGTTTAGGTTTTGAGCGCTCCGACTTTGATCGTCAAACCAGCGAATTCTCTGGTGGTTGGCGTATGCGTATAGAACTTGCTAAAATGTTGTTGCAGAATCCTGATGTGCTTTTGCTCGATGAGCCAACAAACCACCTTGACATTGAATCTATTGGTTGGCTTGAGGATTTCCTTGTAAGCAATGGTAAGGCTGTAGTGGTTATTAGTCACGACCGTAAGTTTGTAGACAATATTACCACACGTACTATTGAGGTTACTATGGGGCGTATCTACGACTACAAGGTAAACTACTCACACTATCTTCAGTTGCGTGCAGAACGTCGCGAGCAGCAAATGAAGCAGTATGAGGAGCAACAAAAGATGATTCAAGAAACAAAAGATTTTATTGAACGCTTTAAGGGTACTTATTCTAAAACATTCCAAGTACAGAGTCGTGTTAAAATGCTCGAAAAACTTGAACTCATTGAAGTCGACGAGGAAGATACTTCAGCTCTTCGCCTTAAGTTTCCCCCTTCGCCACGCAGTGGTCAATATCCTGTAATGGCAGATGGCGTGGGCAAGGCTTTCGACGATAAACGTATCTTCTCAAACGCATCGTTCACCATTAAGCGTGGCGATAAAGTGGCTTTCGTGGGTCGTAATGGTGAAGGTAAGTCTACTATGGTAAAGTGCATCATGGGGCAACTTGAACATGAAGGTACGCTTACGATTGGTCATAATGTGAAGATTGGCTATTTTGCCCAAAACCAAGCCTCATTGCTTGATGGCGAACTCACTGTTTTCCAAACCATAGACGATGTGGCTAAGGGTGAAATACGTAACAAAATACGCGATTTGCTTGGCGCCTTTATGTTTGGTGGTGAGGCAAGTACCAAGAAAGTAAAAGTTCTTTCGGGTGGTGAACGCACTCGTTTGGCTTTGCTCAAACTGCTGCTTGAACCAGTAAATTTGCTTATTCTTGACGAACCTACCAACCACCTTGATCTTCGCACCAAGGATGTGTTGAAGCAAGCTCTCAACGACTTTGATGGTACGCTTATTTGTGTGAGCCACGACCGTGACTTCCTCGACGGACTTGTAACCCGTGTGTATGAGTTTGGTGGTGGACAGGTACGAGAACATCTTTGCGGCATCTACGAATTCCTTGAAATGAAGAAAATGCAAGAGTTGAGCGACATAGAGCGCAAGGCATAATTCTACTTGAGGGGCATTATCAAATTTCTTGGTATCTCATTCTATTACCTTAAAAATCCCGACATACAATGTGTTGTTTGTACATTGTGTGTCGGGATTTTTAAGGTAATAGAATGAGAGGGTTTCAATTCTTTTTTAGAAATAAAACCTCCCTTTAATTAGATTTCAAAACTCATCAGATGCGTAGTGATACGCAAATGTAGCTTGCTCCCATTCAAAGATTTCGTTGTCGTTGAAAAAGCGCTTCAATTCTACCGCAGCTGTTTCGGGCGAGTCTGAGGTGTGCACAATGTTTTCTTGGAAACTCATGCAATAGGTTCCGCGAATCGTGCCAGGAGCCGCATTACGTCCGTTAGTAGGTCCTGCCAAGGCACGTACAACTGCAACGGCGTCAACACCTTTAAGGCAGAGTGCTACAACAGGTGTAGCCATCATAGAGTCTTTAATGCCTTGAAAGAATGGTTTGCTACTTAAGTGTGCGTAGTGTTCGTTGAGCACCTCATCTGTGAGTTGCATCATCTTCATGCCACAAATTTGCAAGCCTTTTTTCTCGAACACACTGATAATTTCGCCTGCTAAGGCACGCTGCATGGTACAAGGTTTAAGCAGTACAAGCGTTTTTTCTAATGCCATAATGATTGATAGATTTATGTTAGTAAATAAAGGATGGTTCTAAAAAATCGCATTCAATGATTCATCAGAACCACCCTTAAGTTTGTATTTTTAGTTGCGAAGCAATTTGTTGATAGCTGTGTCTACGCGGTCAAAACCAAAGCGTTCCCACGTATTGTCCATAATTTTTTTAATTTCGTCATTACAAAGGTTGCCAATGCTTCCCTCGTGTGTGTGGTGAATATCTTTGTTGGGTGTAAAACATCCAGCCTCAATGTCTAATCCCACCTTCTTGTAAGCATCGCGGAAAGGCATACCTTCGGCAGCCAATCTGTTAACTTCTTCCACTGAGAACATGGCATCATAGCGTTTGTCGTCAAGAATATGTTCGTTTACCTTAATGCGTTCAATGATGTATGTGGTCATGTGCAAGCAGTCTATAAGTCGGTCAAAGGCAGGCAAGAAAGCCTCCTTCAGCTCTTGCAGGTCGCGGAAGTATCCACAAGGCAGATTGTTCATAATTAGAATCATTTCTTGCGGTAAAGCCTGCAAACGATTCATGCGTGCACGAATCAATTCAAACACATCAGGGTTCTTTTTGTGTGGCATAATGCTTGAACCTGTGGTGCATTCGTCAGGCAATTTAATAAAGCCAAAGTTTTGCGAGTTAAACATGCAAGCATCAAAAGCCAATTTAGCCACAGTGCCAGCCACACTTGCCAAGGCAAATGCCACATTGCGTTCCATCTTGCCACGTCCCATTTGTGCATATACCACGTTATAGTCCATAGAGTCAAAGCCCAAAAGGTCGGTGGTCATTTGACGTTTTAATGGGAACGATGAGCCATAGCCGGCAGCCGATCCTAATGGGTTGCGGTTTGTGAGTCGATAAGCAGCCTCTAAGAAAAGCATGTCATCGGTTAAACTCTCGGCATACGCACCAAACCACAAACCAAAACTTGAGGGCATAGCCACCTGCAAGTGCGTGTAGCCTGGCATAAGCACGTTTTTATAGCGTTCACTTTGTTTTTGCAATTCGGCAAAGAGCTGACGTACGGCTTCTGCCACCTCACGTAGCTTTTGGCGTGTAAACAACTTGAGGTCTACTAATACTTGGTCATTGCGTGAGCGTCCTGAGTGAATTTTTTTACCCATATCGCCCAACTTGCGTGTAAGCATCAGTTCCACCTGCGAGTGTACATCTTCAATGCCGTCTTCAATAACAAACTTACCTTCTATGGCAAGTTGATAAATGTTTTTGAGTTCGGCTAAGAGCAAGGGCAATTCTTCGTCAGCAATCAAGTTAATGCTATTCAGCATGGTTACATGTGCCATACTGCCCAATACATCGTAGGGAGCCAAGTAAAGGTCGAGTTCACGATCGTGACCTACGGTGAATTTATCTATTTCGTCGGTTACTTGAACCGATTTTTCCCAAAGTTTCATTTTCCAGTATTTTGTGTTTGTTATTTCTTTTATGAGGTTGAGGCTTTCTTTATAATGCAATGCGCAAGTAACATCGGTCGTCAAATGAGTTGTTGCCTGCCATTAAACATTTCGTTGCAGCGTTTTCGCCTATGCATAGAGGGTCCTCTTTTAGCAAACGCTGCAAATTTTCCTCAGTTTCGTTTAAAGTGTCAGTCAGGGTAGGATATCCATCCGAAGCTAATACCAATTCGTGTACCTCGGTAGGTACTTCCCATTCGGGCACTAAAGCATCGTCAATGGGTGTACCATCTATAACAGGGTAACGATAGGGATTGTAAGGATTCGGGTCGTTTTGAAAATTGGTTTGTTCGCGCAAGGCATCAAAAATCATTGCTCGAGCCAAATCTTTTTGTTGCAAACTTTGTGCAGAATGTCCATGTTGCAGCAAATAGCGTGCAGCTTCTACACGCGCATTTATCAACACCTCGTCTACCAACTTTCCGTGTGTATATGTGCGCCCATTAAAACGGCATTGGCAGTCGCCCACCATCCATACAACGCGGTGTGCTTTACTGTATATCACAGCCGAACAAGTCAGTCGGTATGCAGCCTGGGTCGATGCCTCTGGCACATTGTGTTGCGCGATAGTCTGCGTAAGGTATTGCAGCATTTGGTGTTTGTTTGCTGTGGCAGGAAGCGTGTGTAAAGCCTCTCTTACCAACTGCATGGCTAACAGTCCACCTTGTCGTCCAGCCACTTTCGAGGTGCTCCCATCTATCACGGCAGCAAAGTGAGGTGTGACCACCCAACCATCTTCGCAAAGTTGCTGATTGGGGCGTTTCCCTTTGATATAATGCTCAATGATTTGCATTTAACCCTATTTTTTGCTACCAAATTTACGGTTTATAAGTTATTTGGGAAAATAAAACCGAAAAAAGTTTTACTTTTGCAGCAGAAACTAACGAATTTTTAGTACACAAGGGATTATTAGGGTGATTCTAATAAATTTGATAGGTCGATTTGTAACCTTTCGTATGCGAGAGTACGCAAAGCAATTATCAGATTTTTTGAAGTTAAAAAATAAAATTTTCAGAACCACTCATTATTCCTAAACACCTTGTGCTTATGACCGAACTTAACGAATTTCTTACGCAGCTCAATGGTTATTTGTGGGGTGTGCCCATGATTGTTTTGCTGCTTGGCACACATCTTTACCTTACCATTCGTTTGCGTTTTCCGCAGCGTTACATTTTCAAGGCAATTCGCCTAAGTTTTACCCGTGATAAGGGTTCTACAGGTGATGTGAGTCAATTTTCTGCACTTGCTACAAGTTTGGCTGGAACCATTGGTACAGGCAATATTATTGGTGTGGCAACAGCCGTAACCATGGGCGGCCCAGGGGCTGTCTTTTGGTGTTGGATGACAGGTGTGCTTGGCATTGCTACAAAATATGCCGAGGGCTTGCTTGCCATAAAATATCGTGTAAAAACCAAGGATGGCAAAATGTTGGGCGGTCCGATGTATGCCTTAGAACGTGGTTTAGGGTGTCGTTGGCTCGGAATCGTTTTTGCCTTTTGCACGGTAGCGGCATCTTTCTTTATTGGCAATATGATTCAGTGCAATTCCATTTCCATGTTGCTCAATGAGGGTTACCAAGTTCCGCCACTTGCCACAGGCATTACCATCGCCCTACTTACTTGTGGCGTTATTATGTTTGGCGTAAAAGGCATAGCCCGTGTGTGCGAAGGTTTGGTGCCATTTATGGCATTGTTCTATGTGGGTGGTTGCTTATGGTTGTTGGCTCGCAATCATCAGTACGTTTTACCTGCCTTGCAACTCATCCTTTCTGATGCCTTTAGTGCCCATGCAGCTACGGGAGGTTTTGTGGGTGCCAGTGTAATGATGGCAATGCGTTATGGTATAGCACGTGGTTTATTCTCTAACGAGTCGGGTTTAGGTTCTGCGCCTATAGTGGCAGCTGCAGCAAAAACACGTAATCCTGTGCGACAAGCCATGGTGAGTTCAACCTCTCCGTTTTGGGATACAGTTGTGATATGTGCCATTACGGGTTTAGTGTTAGTAAGTTCTATTATGGCAGAACCCAGCATCGACTCTACCGCAGGTGCTAAACTTACTAAGGTAGCTTTTGGTCAGATACCTACGTTTGGCCCTATGGTGCTTACGTTAGGCATCATCACTTTCTCGTTCAGCACCATTTTGGGCTGGAGCTATTTGGGCGAGAAAGCATTGGAATATATGTTTGGGCGTCGTGCTCGTTATGTGTATCGCGTTTTGTGGATATTAGCCACCTTTGTGGGCTCAATTACAGCCATCAACTTGGTATGGAACTTAGGCGATACCTTTAATGCGCTTATGGCTTTTCCAAATATTCTTTCGTTGTTACTGCTCTCAAGTGTCGTGGTTAAAGAAACCCGATATTATCTTTGGGAGAACAGATTGGATGAGGAAAGTGAGAGCAATGAAAATGAAATTAGCGAAAAGGAGTAGGGGGTGTTAATTCGATAAAACCGCGCATAAAAATATCATGGTTTCTACCACCCTATCAAAAAGGGAAGCAACTTCGTTTAAAAATCCGTCTAAGAATAAGTCTTGCGTTACATATTTAAAGAAAGTTGGGGTAAAAGACGTATATTGCCAAAAAATGTACTAAATTTGCTCCACCTTCGCGTAATGTGCGCTGCAAAATGCAGTGTGTTAGACGCGCTCCTTTTTCTGATAGCAAGAATATGGAACAAGAAAAACCATTTAAATATCTGCAACATATAAACTCACCTGCCGACTTGCGTAAGCTCTCTGTCGACCAATTGCCTGAGGTGTGCGATGAACTTCGTCGTGACATCATCAAGGAGTTGGCAAACAACCCAGGACACTTTGCTTCAAGTCTTGGGTCGGTAGAGATTACTGTGGCAATGCACTATGTGTTCGACACACCATACGACCGTATTGTGTGGGATGTGGGACACCAAGCCTATGGACACAAAATACTTACGGGCCGACGTGATGCATTCCATACCAATCGTAAGTTGCACGGTATTCGTCCTTTCCCTTCGCCCGATGAGAGCGAATATGACACTTTTGCCTGCGGACATGCTTCGAACAGCATATCGGCAGCCTTAGGTATGTCGTTAGCTGCAGTGCGTAAGGGTGAAACAGATCGTCACGTGGTAGCCGTGATTGGTGATGGTGCCATGAGCGGTGGTTTAGCTTTCGAGGGACTTAACAACGTGTCGGATACGCCCAATAATATGCTCATCATTCTCAATGACAATCACATGAGTATAGACCAAGCTGTGGGCGGCATGAAGGAGTATTTGTTGCACCTTCATACCAGTAATTGGTATAACCGACTGCGTTTTCGTGTTTCGCAAAAACTCACACAATGGGGCATACTCAACGAGAGTCGCCGTCGTGCCGTGTTGCGCTTTAACAACTCGGTGAAATCGTTGTTAACCAATCAACAAAACATTTTTGAGGGCTTAAACATTCGTTATTTTGGTCCAACAGACGGACATAATGTAATAGAATTAGTGCGTATTCTTAATGAAATTAAGGATATGAAAGGTCCTAAATTGTTACACCTTCATACGCACAAGGGACAGGGTTATAAACCTGCGATGGAGAATGCAACCATTTGGCATGCTCCTGGTAAGTTCTGCATTGAAAGTGGCGAACGTATTATTGAAAAAACCGATGCTCCGCAACCTCCTAAATTTCAAGATGTTTTTGGACAAACCTTGCTGGAGTTGGCACGACAGAATCCACGTATTGTGGGGGTAACACCAGCCATGCCTACAGGTTGCTCCATGAACATCTTGATGAACGAACTTCCCGACCGTGCCTTTGATGTGGGCATTGCCGAAGGTCATGCAGTGACTTTCTCGGGCGGCATGGCTAAGGAGGGTTTGCAGCCTTTCTGCAACATCTATTCAGCCTTTGCCCAACGTGCTTACGACAATTTGGTTCACGATGTAGCCTTACTGCGTTTACCCGTGGTGCTTTGTCTTGATCGTGCCGGTTTGGTGGGTGAGGATGGTCCTACCCATCATGGCGCACTCGATTTAGCATCTTTGCGTCCGGTACCTAATCTTACTATAGCTTCGCCTTACGACGAACGCGAATTGCGCCTACTGATGTATACAGCCCAATTACCCAATAAGGGTACTTTTGTAATTCGTTATCCGCGTGGTCGTGGTTCGGTTGTAGATTGGCAATGTCCTTTCGAGGAAATACCCATTGGGCGTGGTCGTAAACTCAAAGAGGGTAAGGATGTAGCCGTGATAACTTTAGGTCCTATAGGTGCCGATGCAGCCAAGGCTATAGCGCAGGCAGAACAACTGCATCCTGGTTTAAGCATTGCACACTACGACTTGCGATTTTTAAAGCCACTCGATGAGGCTATGCTCACAGAGATAGGACAATCGTTTAAGCGTATTGTGACGATAGAAGATGGTGCCCGTATGGGTGGTATGGGGTCGGCAGTACTCGAATGGATGGACGATCACCATTTCACCCCCGAGGTAACACGCCTTGGACTTCCCGATGCTTTTGTAGAACATGGAACGGTATCAGAGCTTCGCCACATTGTAGGGATCGATGCCGAAAGCATGATTCGCGCATTTGTGGGAGAAGAAAATACTTAAAATTTATTTTCACGCGCCAGCCTCACCCCTTTAGGGGTGATATAAGGTAGCCAGGTATGAGAGAAAGGGGGCTTGTCCTCTCTCTCATGCCTGGTTAACACGGATTACAATATCAAACTACGCACGCCTTTAGGTG
>ERZ1026884.538-NODE-538-length-24381-cov-13.974842_pt1 | contig 24381 bp, 19 predicted proteins | sample MGYA00380172_ERZ1026884 | MGnify/ENA primary metagenome ERZ1026884 (study PRJEB33269, sample SAMEA4719808) | human gut metagenome | biome: human-associated habitat; feature: organic feature; material: feces | place: Cameroon | collected 2013-10 ... | reverse complement strand
TCTTTCATGCCATAGTCACCCTATCCGCCCCTGCGGGGCACCTTCCCCTAGAGGGAAAGGCTTTGATGCGGGGAAAGCGGTATTCTCATTTTGTAGCCTTTATCGATGCTGCTCGGGGCAGAGCATTTGTATGACAGCTGAGTAGCCCCTTGAAGAAGGGGCGCGCCGAAGGCGGAGGATAGATCCCCATAGCGGTAAAAAATAATGTTGAATGATCCTCATCCCTGTATCGTCATTTCGAGCGAAGCGAGAAATCTTTGTTATTCGAGGCTCAGGGACACACGTTTTCCCCACGTGTGCCGCGCACCTCTCCACTTTCTTCAACTGTCTTTCAAGCCGCCAGTGCCCTATCCGCCCCTTCGGGGCACCTTCCCCTCGAGGGGAAGGCTGTTTTTATACTTCGCGGCACTTAGATCCTTCGACTCAGTTCTCATATTTTCAGATAAGCCATTTTTTAACACACGACCTTTTTCTCCGCTCAGGATGACAAAATGCGCCACACCACCCCCTTTGAACCTTGAACCTTGAACCCTAAACCAAATGAAAGCAAAGTAAAAAGGGCTGTGAAGAAATGCGGATTCATTTCTTCACAGCTCCTTTTTACTGTATGATCTTTAATTCTTCCAGCAAATGAATATCGATGGGGGTATATGCATCCGGGTGACTTCTGAGATAGTGCTGCTCTTCTTCAACCGCAGGGTAGAAATTCACAAGCTCTTTCATCTCTGTCCTGACCTTCGGGCGCACCTTCCCTTCTCCTTCGAATTCATTGACAACAAGGGCATTGTCCGTCATCTGATGAGCGACGCCGCGATTCTGCAGGAAAACGAGGAAGTAGCTGATCTGCGGCACATCCTCCTTGCTCGTGTAGTAGATCCCGCTGCGGTACTGTGGGCCGACATATTTTCCCTGAATGCCATCGGTGTAAGGATTGATGATGGTGAAGAATACATTAAGGAGCATACCGATGTCGATTTTCTTCGGATTGTACGTAACCTTCACGCACTCCACAGCCTCTGCGCTCCCATCGGCGACCTGCTCCTTCGTCGGAGCTTCGATACAGCTATTCGCATAGCCCGCCTGGGTATCTACGACACCGTAAATCCTGGAAAACACTTCCTGCAGCCCATGGAATGACCCACCGGCCAGGTATAGATCTTTGGTAAACAATTAGGAGTTCTCCTTTGTATGTTGCTTGTAAAATAGGCAGAAACGGATACAGGCTCTGGTCTATAAGAAACGAAATCGATCCGTGAACGGGATCTCCGTCGCCGGCTACCGGTCACTTGCGATCCCTGATCCGCCAGATGCTCTCTACTTTTTCGTTTCCTCCAAATGCTTGATGGATGCGCGATCCATATCGAAGGAGCGGATGAGCTCCGTGACGGCCTGACTTGGGGAGACGACGCCCGCAAGGACAGCAGCTTTCACAGACGGCAGGCGGCTCTTGATGAGCGGATCTTCAAAGAAGAGATTATGCAGATGTTCATCGATCATGCTATTCACCCAGTCAAGGATCTGGCGCTGTCTGCGGTTTTCAAAAATGCCGGATTTCTTTGTGACTTTTTCAAATTCACGCATGACGGCCCAGAGCTCCAAAAGACCTGTTTTCTTGATGGCAGAGCAGCGGTAAGCATGGGTTTTCCAGCCTTCGGTAGCCGGACGGATGAATTCGCACATTCTTTCATACTCGCCCTGCGCGACCTTGGCACGCTCGAGGTTATCCCCATCTGCTTTGTTGACGACGATCGCATCGGCCAGCTCCATGATGCCTTTCTTGATGCCCTGGAGGTCATCGCCCGCCCCTGTCAGTACGACGAGCATGAAGAAATCGACCATGGAGCGGACGGTGGTTTCAGACTGACCGACGCCGACGGTTTCGACTAAAATGACATCGCAACCAGCCGCTTCGCACAGCAGCATGGTCTCACGGGATTTTCTCGCGACGCCGCCCAAAGTGCCTTTGGATGGAGATGGACGAATGAAGCAGTTTGGTTCACGAGACAGGTTCTGCATACGTGTCTTATCCCCGAGGATAGAGCCGCCGGTGATGGATGAGGTCGGGTCGACTGCAAGGACGGCTACTTTGTAGCCCTGATGGCAGAGCATCTGGCCGAAGGACTCGATGAAGGTCGATTTGCCGGCCCCCGGTACACCGGTAATACCGATACGGAGAGCCTTGCCCGTTCTGGGGAGAAGTCCCTGCAGCACGCGCTGCGCTTTGTCGAAATCTTTCGGCGCATTGCTTTCGATGAGCGTGATGGCCTTGGACAGCGTCACACGATCCCCTTTGGCCACACCGTCGATGTACTGCTCAACGGTCATTTTCTTACGAAGCGGCACTTTTCGAAGCGGAGCATCCGGGTATTCCTTCGCCCCTGTGATGCTGTTTGCTGTGGTATCTATCCCACGCATGACAGAGCAGGCAAATTCAGGATTTTTTTCTTCTGGTACCCAGCTGGGTCTTAAATCATCATTGTTTTCAGGCATTTGTCATACCCTCCCTTTCCTGGCTTCTCCCCCTGTAGATGGATCATGAAAAGGAGGACTGCCAAATGAAAATATGATGTGTATCAAGCGTGATTCATTGGTCGTGATAGTGACCCGGTGCGGTGACTATCCATCACCATTTCCATTCCTCTGTTTTCCGGACTATCACTCGATTCGGATTGCAGGCCCTGCTAGGGAGCCGAGGGCGACCTCGGCTCCGCGCAGGACAAGAAATCAGATTTCTTTAAAACGCTTCTATCACTATTCCAGCTGCGAAATGGTCATTGGTTCAGGGTTCGGGGTTCAGGTTAGGGTATCACCATTTCCAGTAACCCCCTGAACCTTGAACCCTTTGCCGATACGCATTGAATGACAGTGTCAGAAAACGTTAGGCGACCTTATTCTGCCTTAGCTTCTTCCTTCGCACGGTCTACGAGCATCTGGAGAAGCTTGATGCAGCATTTCGGAATGTTGGTGCCTGGTCCGAAGATAGCAACTGCACCATGGTCGTACAGGAATTCGTAATCCTGTGGCGGGATAACGCCGCCGATAGCCACGAGGATATCTTCACGGCCGAGTTTCTTCAGGTCGTCGACGATAGCCGGGAGCAGGGTCTTGTGACCTGCTGCCAGGGAGGAGAAGCCGACCATATGAACGTCGTTGTCGACGGCATCCTGTGCCGCTTCTTCCGGAGTCTGGAAGAGCGGACCTACGTCGACGTCCCAGCCCATATCTGCGAAGGAGGTAGCAAGGACTTTCTGGCCTCTGTCATGACCATCCTGACCCATCTTCGCGAGGAAGATACGCGGGCGGCGGCCTTCGAGTGCTTCGAATTCGTTAGCCAGTTTCTTTGCTTCGTCCAGTTCGGAGGTGTCATCGAATTCATTGGAGTATACGCCGGAAATGGTGTGGATGACTGCATTGAAGCGGCCGGATACCTTTTCAACAGCGTCAGAGATTTCGCCAAGGGATGCACGGTCATGTGCTGCCTGGACAGCAGCTTCCAGAAGGTTGCCGTTGTCACGGGATTCTGCACACTTGGTGATGGCTTCCAGATCGCGGCGGACAGCTTCCGGATCGCGGATGCTTCTGAGTTTTTCCAGACGTTTGATCTGTGCGTTACGTACAGCGGTGTTATCGATGGAGAGAACGTTCAGCGGATCTTCCTTCGCCAGTCTGTACTTGTTCAGGCCGACAATGGTTTCACGGCCGGAGTCGATATCTGCCTGACGACGAGCGGCGCATTCTTCGATACGCATCTTCGGAAGGCCGGTGGAGATAGCCTTGGACATGCCGCCCAGTGCTTCGACTTCCTGAATGTGTGCCCATGCACGTTTGATGATCTCGTTGGTGAGGTATTCCACATAGTAGGAGCCGCCCCATGGATCGATGATCTTGCAGACTTTGGTTTCATCCTGGATGTAAAGCTGGGTGTTACGAGCCAGACGAGCAGAGAAGTCGGTCGGCAGAGCGATTGCTTCGTCGAGTGCGTTGGTATGCAGGGACTGGGTGTGACCGAGAGCTGCAGACATAGCTTCCATACAGGTACGACCGATGTTGTTGAATGGATCCTGTTCGGTGAGGGACCAGCCGGAGGTCTGCGAGTGGGTACGAAGCGCCATGGATTTCGGATTCTTTGCGCCGAAGCCTTTGAGGATCTTTGCCCAGAGGACACGAGCTGCACGCATCTTTGCGACTTCCATGAAGTAGTTCTTGCCCTGATCCCAGAAGAAGGACAGACGCTTTGCGAAAGCATCGACCGGCAGACCTGCTTTTTCGCCGCAGCGGATGTATTCCATGCCGTCTGCCAGAGTGTAACCGATTTCCAGATCGCAGGTAGCACCGCATTCCTGAATGTGGTAGCCGGAAATGGAAATGGAGTTGAACTTCGGCATGTACTTGGTGGTGTATTCGAAAATATCACCAATGATACGCATGGACATAGCCGGTGGGTAAATGTAGGTGTTACGTACCATGAATTCCTTCAGGATATCGTTCTGAATGGTACCTGCAAGGATCTTCTTGTCGACGCCCTGTTCGATGCCGGCGGAAATGAAGAATGCCAGAATCGGAAGAACGGCGCCGTTCATGGTCATAGATACGGACATCTGGTCCAGCGGGATGCCGTCGAAGAGGATGTTCATATCAAGCATGGAGCATACCGATACGCCGGCTTTACCTACGTCGCCGATAACGCGTGGGTTATCCGCATCGTAGCCGCGGTGGGTCGGAAGGTCGAATGCAATGGACAGACCTTTCTGACCTGCTGCCAGGTTTCTCTTATAGAATGCGTTGGATTCTTCTGCCGTGGAGAAGCCTGCGTACTGACGAACGGTCCATGGACGGAAAACGTACATGGTAGAGTATGGTCCACGAAGGAATGGCGGGATACCGCTCATGAAGTCCAGATGATTGCAGTCATCATAGACATCTTTGGTATAGAAGGGAGCGACCGGGATCTTTTCCATGGTCGGTTCATAGAGTGCATCAAAGCCTTTGCCAGTCTTGGCTTCCAGCTTTTCCTTCCACTCATCATAGGAGCAGTGTGGATGTTCCCCCAGAGACAGCTGTGTGAAATCAGGATTTGTGTTTGCCATTATTCAATCATTCCTTTCTTTTTCTGCAGCATGCGGAGAATTTCGTAGCAGTTTGCTTTGACGCTGATGAAATCATCTACGCCCGCCTTGCGGTAGGTCTCTTCCAGATCCTTTGGAGCTGCGCCTGCGAGGAAGAGGGTGCCGTCGCCCAAGACTTCTTTCAGTCTCGGAGCCAGAGCCGGTACATCTTCCGGATAGGTCGCATCCGTGGAGCAGATGACAGCGACATCATATGGCGTGCCTTTGTCATCAGCACCAGCTTTCAGTGCTTCTACGCACTTATCCCAGCGGGAGCCCGGTTTGTCTTCGTCATCCTGGAAACCATTATTGAGATGGACATTGAATTCGCCGACCTGCAGGAAGGAGGTGGAGAAGTCTGCTCTGGCTTTATGCTGCGGGATCTTGCCCATGTTTGCGAGGAAGATCTCGACATTCTTGCCAGTCTTTTCTTTATATTCTTCGGTATCAAAGCGAAGTGCTTCGAAGCGTTCCGTCCAGCGGTGTGCATCGATCTTTTCGATAGCAACGGAGCCTTCTGCGCTGCCAGCGACTTCATTGATCTCACCAATGGTCGCACCGGCAGCAGCTGCTGCAGCTGCTTTGTTGACGACTTCACCTTCACCAGCTGCTTTCAGTTCTGCCAGTGCCTGGCTTCTGAAGGCAAGATCAAGGTCTGCACGGTATGCTTTGGCTGCATCGCCAAGTTCCTGCTTAATGGCTTTCGTATCTTCCGGACGAGCTTCGAGGAGCACTTCGCCCATCAGCGGATACATGTTATTGCCGACCGCACGGTCTTTTCTGAGATCCAGTGCTTTGAAGCGCTTTTCGAGGACAGCTTTGATCTCCTTCTGCGGATAGCCTTCTTCGATCGCTTTTGTCATGCCGCCCAGAGATTCGATCTTCTGGAATTCAGCCCAGATCTTTTCTGCCATCTCTTTGGTGAGCTTTTCAATCGCCCAGGAGCCGCCAGCTGCATCGATCGGGCGCAGCATGCCGAATTCTTCCTGCAGCATGATCTGCAGGTTTCTAGCGATACGGCGGGAGAATTCATCACCTTTTCTGACGGTATCATCATACGGTGCATTTTCGTAGGTATCTACACCGCCAACGACAGCAGAGAATGCTTCGGTGGTGTTGCGGAGCATGTTCACGCCCACATCGAAAATGGTCTTTGTGAAGAATGCCGGTTTTGCATGGATCTTCATCGAACGATCTTCTTCTTCTGCGCCGAAAGCCTTCATGATGTTCGACCATACCTGACGAGCTGCACGAAGCTTTGCAATTTCAATGAAGAACGTAGCGCCTACATTGAAGCCGAAGTAGAAGGACTGTGCGATATCATGGATCGAAATGCCTCTCTTCAGCATTTCACGGACATACTCTACAGCGACGCCGAAGGTATATGCGATTTCCTGTACGGCCTGTGCGCCGCCCAGAGAGAATACATCGGAAGTGATGAATACGGTCGCTACGCTCGGTGCATTCTTGCGAGCCCAGCGGATGGTCTCTGCCATCTGGTCGTATGCTTTTTCAAGGCTTTCCTTATTCTTGCCATCAGTCAGCAGCTGTGTCAACGGGCTTCCACCGATCACGCCATGAAGCGCGGACACATCTTTTCCCTGTGCTTTGACTGCGGCAGCCACCATAGCAAGCGGTGCCAGTGCAGATTCGCCGGTATACATCATGAATGGATACTTTGCAAGATCCAGACCATCCAGAAGGTTATGCACATCTTCGAGAGTGGTCAGAGAAACGCCGGTTTCACCTGGTTTTTCGGCATCAGTCACATCGATGCCATGCAGAGTGGATGCATCAAGGCGTACATTGTATACCGTGGAACCACGATCGATTTCGTGTTTCAGGAGCTCATTATTTTCCTTCGGAAGTGCTTCATCACAGGACTGTGCAATGCCCCATGGTTCTTCTTTGTAACCATTGACTTTCTGACCGCGCATGAAGTCCCCCATACCCGGATAGTCATCGGTCGGCAGGATCGCATCCTGTGCGTCCGGACCTGTACGCAGGGTATAGATCGGGCTAAAAGTGATACCTTCATACGTCTTGGTATACATCAGCTTATCAAACGGCTTGCCCTTCAGAAGAGCGTTGCACGCATCTACCCATTCCTCGTAGGTTGGTGGTGTGAATTCATCAAATGTGACCTGTGGGAAATCGGTTTTGCCTTCCGACTGTTTCAGAATCGCTTCCAATTCCTTATCGGTAAGCTGTCTTTCCTGATTTTCCGCGGATGTTGCTTTTGTTACTTCATCCATGAAATAGTTCCTCCTTTAATAATTTATGGCCGCCCACTGACTTACCAGCGCAAATCAAGAGAACGCCCCTTTAGACAATTTCAATCAGACAGAAAGTTCACCTCCTTCAGGTTCACGTCTTGGTCCTACCATAAAAAAACGACTGACCCAGTGGGGGCAGCCGGAAAATAATGAGACCAGGACCGATCTCAATCCCCTCCCCATCTCTCGCAGGTTGACGGAAATACTGATCTTCTCACAAGCCCTGATCTTAGACAGAATCAAATCATGTCTTGGATAGATCCCTACTTCCTTCGCGGTGATTCATTGGCAGATAGTTCTCCTGGCTCGGGCTCCTTATCTCTTCACGCCTTCCCAGACTTTCGCCCAGTGACTTATCTGTGAGAGACTCCTCCTTACAGTGGCGGGACCGCTCCGGCTTAGACCGGATTCTCTTTTATGCTTTCGCATCTGCCAGCCATATGAAATTGTCTAAATGACTACATTCTCAGTATAATTCATATTCTTCTCAGTGTCAATCAATGTTTTTCTCTGTCTTATACATTTCTTGCTAATATTGCATCTGAAATCACAAATTATGCATTGAACAGTAGCTATGATTTATATTATAATAGATTTGCATGTAAAGTTTATTTCATTATCATTATTTTTATTCTCATACAAGGAGCTTACCATGGCACTCGATCCGAAAACCAAAGAAACCGTCAGAGAAGAAGCCCTTCGGCTTTCTAAAGAATTTGCTGAACTTGATGGCAGACGCCCGCGTGTTCTCCTCATAGAAATGGAAAATGATCTCGAAAGCGATCGTGAAGAACGAAAACTTGCCGCCAATGCATTGGCAGACTCCGGCTGGGACGTAGACGTCAGCCCCTCGCAGCAGCCGGAGGATGCTGCCAAGGGGGCAGCAGACAATGACGTTCACTTCGTCTTCTACACCACGACCGGTGACGCCAGAGGTAAGAATGCTGTCGCCCTCTCGCGTGCTCTCGCTCTTTATGGCCGTGATGATATCCTGATCGCCGTTCATCAGGTGCCGCCCGAAGAAAAGGAGTCTCTCTTCCGCTACGGCATCCTCTGTGCCTTCCCCAAGGACTATGATTACCTCCAGGCTTCCCTCACCATGCTCCGTATCTTGATCGCAAGAGAAAAGCAGGAAATGGAAGAGGATGATGCCTACTAAGGCATGAAAGGAAGCGGCCGCAAAAGGACAGAGATCAGCCGAGAGAACGTATCCTCCGTTACCATGAATGGGATCTTTCGCTTCCCCCTGTCGGTTCCGCCATTTCATATCCGCTATGAAGCCTTTGCTTTTCGGTGCTGACACTACAACCGAATACAAAAAGCAACGTGTGATCCGCTTACGGCGGAAACGCGAGATCGAAAACGGAGTGCGCGATTCTCTCTTGCGCACTCCGTTTTATGGCAACAAAAAAGCAGCGCATACGCGCTGCTTTTTCATATCGGCTATTAGCCAACGGTGAAGAGAACGTCGCCGCCCTGTACGGACTGGCCTTCGGATACCGGCATGCCGGTGATCTTGCCATCGCATGGAGCCATGATCGGGTTGCCCATTTTCATAGCTTCGAGAACGAGGACTTCGTCGCCGGAAGCAACTGCATCGCCAACATGTTTGTTGATGCGGATAACTTTGCCCGGCATCGGAGCTTCAACGGATTCGCCTGCACCTGCAGGAGCTGCTGCCGGAGCTGGAGCTGGAGCCGGAGCCGGTGCTGGAGCCGGAGCCGGTGCCGGAGCTGCTGCTACCGGAGCCGGAGCTGGAGCTGGAGCTGCTGCCGGAGCTGCTGCTACCGGAGCCGGAGCTGCTGCTGCAGCGCCGCCGTCTTTAACTACTACATCGTAATCCTGGCCGTTAACTGTTACAGTAAATTTTCTCATTGTCTTTCCTCCTAAATGATTGTACTTTCAACTTTCAATTAGAACTGCTGAGTGCCGGAAACACCTGCAAGACGAGATGCAGAGGTCCAGCCACTTCTAGCTGCCGGGCGGATGGAGACGATTTCGCCGCCACCCATAGCAACGATTGCAGCAGCGATTGCTGCTACAACTGCACCATTGTCAGCTGCTTTCGGAGCTGCTGCTCTAGCTGGAGCTGCCTTCTTCGGAGCTGCTGCCGGTGCCGGTGCTGCGGACTGATTGAGAGATGAACGTACCTGCCAGATCATGATCAGCGCTACTACTGCTACGATAGCAGCAAATACCGCGATATACATAACTGTGTTGTTATCCATCTGTACCCATCCTTTCAATTAGAGTTTTTCTTGCAGCAAATATTACAGCGGAATGTTGCCGTGTTTCTTTGCTGGATGTACTTCGTGCTTGGAAGCAAGCATCTTCAGTGCATTGATGATTGTCGGACGAGTGTTTCTCGGATCGATAACTGCGTCTACATAGCCACGTTCAGCAGCTTTGTATGGAGTTGCGAATTCTTCGACGTATTCAGCTGTACGCTGTTCTTTGTTCGGGTCTTTCTTGAAGATGATGTTTGCAGCGCCTGCAGGTCCCATAACAGCGATTTCAGCGGTTGGCCAAGCGAATACCTGGTCAGCGCCCTGTTCACGGGAGCACATAGCGATGTAGGAACCACCGTAAGCTTTACGGAGGATCATGGTGATCTTCGGAACGGTTGCTTCGCAGTATGCGAACAGCATCTTAGCGCCGTGACGAATTACGCCGGCATATTCCTGCTGTTTGCCTGGCAGGAAGCCTGGTACATCGACAATGTTTACAACCGGGATGTTGAAGCAGTCGCAGAAACGGATGAAACGAGCGGATTTATCAGATGCATTGTAGTCAAGGCAGCCTGCCATGAATGCTGGCTGGTTTGCAATGATACCAACGGTCTGTCCGTCGAAACGTGCGAAGCAGGTAATGATATTCTTAGCGAATTCTTTAGCTACATCGTAGTATTCACCGTTATCTACAACGGATTTGATAACGTCATACATGTTGTATGGAGCGTTGGAGTTTTCTGGCATGATGGTATCGAGAGCCGGATCGGTTCTGGTTGGATCATCACCGGTTTCAACGATAGGAGCATCTTCCATGTTGTTGCTCGGCAGGAAGGAGAGCAGGTAACGAATCTGTTTAATGCAGTCTTCGTCGTTGTCGCAAGCGAACTGAGCTACACCGGAAGTACGGTTGTGGGTCATAGCGCCGCCGAGTGCTTCAGCGGTGATCTTTTCGCCGGTAACGGATTCAACAACTGCCGGGCCGGTCAGGAACATCTGGGATGTTTTCTTGACCATGTAAATGAAGTCGGTCAGAGCTGGGGAGTATACAGCGCCGCCTGCAGATGGTCCCATGATAGCAGAGATCTGCGGAATAACGCCGGATGCAATGGTGTTGCACCAGAAAATCTTGCCGTAGCCAGAGAGTGCATCGACAGCTTCCTGAATACGAGCTCCGCCGGAATCGTTCAGGCCTACGCAAGGAGCACCGACTTTGAGAGCCAGTTCATTTACGTGAACGATTTTAGCAGCGTGCATTTCGCCAAGGGAGCCGCCTTCAACGGTGAAGTCCTGTGCGAATGCGAATACGAGTCTGCCATCAACGGTACCGTAACCGGTAACAACGCCTTCGCCCGGGAGATCTTTCTTTTCCTGACCGAAGTTGTGGCAGCGGGATTTTACAAGGGCATTGACTTCTACGAAAGTGCCTTCATCAAACAGAAGAGCCAGTCTTTCACGAGCAGTCAGTTTGCCTTTTGCATGCTGTTTTTCAACTTTCTTTTCTCCACCCATAGCCTCTACGTGAGCGAGGTTTTTGTGAAGAAGTTCAATTCTTTCTGCAACAGTTGCCATTCTTACACCTCCAAAAATTTTAGGGACCCCCGTGAGGGGGATGCCTTACCCCGGTGGGCAAGGCATTTGCCATCGTTCAATTAAGCCTTGAAGGATGGGCCGCCTGGGCGTTCTGTCAGTTCAAGCAGAAGGCCTGTAGCCTTTGGATGCAGGAAAGCGATGTGACAGCCGCCAGCACCGATACGATATTTCTTATCGATGAGCGGAACTTCTTTAGCCTGCAGGTCAGCAAGGCAAGCTTCGATGTCGTCGACACGAAGTGCTACATGCTGGAAACCATTCTTGCCGCCGTTTGCTTTTTCGATGAAACGAGCAATCGGGCCGTCCGGAGTGGTGGAACCCAGGAATTCGAGTTCGCATGCTTCGGTCTGAGCAGACGGTTTGAAGAAGCTGGTGGTTACATGCTGTTCTTCGACGGTTTCATCCGGAAGGGATGGATCCAGTCCAAGGATGTCTTTCATCTGCTGTTTAATAGCCTGAAGGTCTTTAACAGCAACGCCTACATGGTCCACACAAATTACTTTGAATGCCATAATAAACTCCTCCTTTAAAATTACTTGAATATTTTGCCTACAATGGAATCAACGACCGTGAACGGATCTGTCTTCCGTTCAAAGACTTGTTCCACGCAGTCACTAAATTCACCCGTCGAGGAAATATTTTCCTCAATATGACGGGAAATGCGATCGTGAATCATTTCGAGCATCTCGCTTCTAGCCCGTTCACGTCTTCTTTCTTCAAGGAGACCGGACTCTTCGAGGTACTTTCTATGTTCGCCCAGAGCTGCTACTACTTCGGCTACGCCCTGATCTTTGTTCGCGATCGTTCTCTCAATCGGAGGACGCCAGTTCTGAGCTTCGCCCAGATCAAGCATCATTTCGATTTCGACGTTCAAACGATCTGCGCCATCGCGATCACATTTGTTGATGCAGAATACATCACCAATTTCAAGGATACCTGCTTTGATAGCCTGAATATCGTCGCCTAGTCCAGGTACGAGCACAACAAGTGTCGTATCCGCATTTTTAACGATATCAACTTCTGATTGTCCTACGCCTACTGTTTCGATGAGAATGACATCGAGACCGAAAGCATCCATCAGTTTGACCGCATCTGCAGTCTTGCGGGAAAGTCCGCCGAGGCTGCCGCGCGTACCCATACTACGGATATAAACACCCTTATCCAAGGTCAGGTCGTTCATTCTGATACGGTCACCAAGGATGGCGCCGCCGGAGAATGGACTCGTAGGATCGATGGCTACGATACCTACAGTTTTGCCCTGCTTACGGAACTGCTTAATGAGGGCATCTGACAGTGTGCTCTTACCCGCACCAGGCGCACCAGTAATACCGATGACCTGTGCACGACCGGTATGGTGATAGATTTCTTTCATGACATCTTCAAATCCATCCCGTTCGTCTTCAACGATGGTAATTGCTCTCGCTAAGGCACGTCTGGATCCATTCCAAAAATCCTTCATAGAAAATTCCATGGATGCACCGCCTTTTCGAAGAGTAAATAATATAGTTGCAATGGGACTGAGTATCCCCCCAGCCCCATGCAAGCTACATTTCAACTAATAAACTGTCAAGCTAGTCAGTCTAAAAGTCGATTATTTTACGTTTTCTTTAATGAAGTCGATAACTTCTTTGGTTGGTGTGCCAGGAGTGAAGATAGCTTTTACGCCAGCTTCTTTCAGGCCTGGGATATCGGATTCCGGAATTACGCCGCCGCCAACTACGAGAACGTCGCTCATTCCTTTAGCCTTCAGTGCTTCAACAACTTCCGGGAAGAGGGTGTTGTGAGCGCCGGAGAGCAGGGACAGAGCTACAACATTAACGTCTTCTGCGTCTGCTGCTTCAACGATCTGTTCAACGGTCTGACGAAGACCGGTGTAAATAACTTCCATGCCTGCATCACGAAGTGCACGAGCAATAACTTTTGCGCCACGATCATGTCCATCAAGACCCGGTTTAGCTACCAGTACTCTGATACGTTTGTCTGCCATTGTAAATTACCTCCAGAAATATTTGAGTAATGTAATTATCTTTGCTTCAGGCTGCCCTCAGATTAGAGGGTGTTGTGCGGTTTGTATTCGCCGTAAACTTTACGCAGAACGCCGCAGATTTCGCCTTCGGTGCAGTATGCACGTACGCAGTCGAGGATGACTGGCATGAGGTTGACATGGTCTGGGCCTTCAGCCGGAGTCTGAGCTGCTTTTTCAAGTTTAGCCAGTTCTTCAGCAACTTTAGCCTGGTCACGGTTTGCTTTATCCTGAGCGAGCTGAGCTTTCTTCTTTTCGCCAACGGATGCGTCGATCTTCAGCAGGCCGGTAACCGGTGGTTCTTCCATGGTGAATTTGTTGACGCCAACGATGGTTCTTTCGCCGGATTCAACAGACATCTGCCAAGCGTAAGCAGCGTCCTGAATTTCTTTCTGGATGTAACCTTTATCAATAGCTTCTACTGCGCCGCCCATTTCATCGATCTTGCGGATGTATTCTTTAGCTTCTGCTTCGATAGCATTGGTCATAGCTTCAACATAGTAGGAGCCGCCGAGCGGATCAACTACGTCAGCCAGGCCGGATTCGTAAGCTACGATCTGCTGGGTACGCAGAGCGATGGTTACGGATTCAGTGGTCGGCAGAGCCAGAGCTTCATCGCGGGAGTTGGTGTGCAGGGACTGGGTTCCGCCCATAACTGCTGCAGCGGTCTGGAGAGCAACACGGATGATGTTGTTGTTTGGCTGCTGAGCGGTCAGCATGGAACCAGCGGTCTGGGTGTGGAAACGCAGTTTCATGGACTTGCTGGATTCTGCATGGAATCTTTCCTTCAGAATGGTAGCCCACAGACGACGGGATGCACGGAATTTTGCAACTTCTTCGAGTACGTTGTTGTGAGCGTTCCAGAAGAAGGACAGACGGCCTGCGAATTCATCGATCTTCATGCCAGCTTTCAGAGCTGCTTCGATGTATGCGATACCATCAGCGATGGTGAATGCGATTTCCTGAGCAGCGGTGGAGCCTGCTTCACGGATATGGTAGCCGGAAATGGAGATGGTGTTCCACTTCGGTACGTTTACGGAGCAGTATTCGAAGATATCGGTGATCAGACGCATGGACGGTTTAACCGGGAAAATGTAGGTGCCGCGAGCTGCGTATTCTTTCAGGATATCGTTCTGGATGGTGCCGCGAAGAGCAGTTGCCGGAACGCCCTGTTTTTCAGCTACAGCGATGTACATAGCCAGCAGTACGGAAGCCGGTGCGTTGATGGTCATGGAAGTGGAAACTTTGCCGAGGTCGATGCCGTCGAACAGTCTTTCCATATCGAAAAGGGAGTCGATAGCTACGCCTACTTTACCAACTTCGCCAGCTGCCATCTTGTCGTCGGAGTCATAGCCGATCTGGGTTGGCAGGTCGAATGCGCAGGACAGGCCGGTGCCGCCGTTAGCGATCAGGTATTTGTAACGTTTGTTGGATTCTTCAGCGGTGGAGAAACCAGCATACATACGCATGGTCCAGAGTTTGCCACGGTACATGGTCGGCTGTACGCCACGGGTGTATGGATATTCGCCCGGGAATCCGAGGTCTCTTTCATAGTCGAAACCTTCGAGATCGAGTGGGGTGTACAGGTTCTTGTGTTTCAGACCAACTCTTTCCGGATGTTTTGCGCACTGTTTTGCATAGGTGTCATTGTAAGCTGCAAGTTTAGCTTTCAGGGATTCGTTAGACATGAGTTCATCTTCCTCCTAAAAAAGTAAGTATGTAAAACTCTAGGAAGCTTTTCCTTGACTTCGGTGGCCGCGACTTTATGTTCTTCTTACCACTTACATAGGAACTATCTTCCCAATGGGGTCACGCAAAGCCCTTGGCTGCTGCAGTGCTCATTTGAGTCTTATTGCAGCAGCGATTGGGGGACTCTTGCTGACCCATGTATTGACACTGTCGTGTGACAGATATCACCATAGGTAATTATACAGTATTATCTGTATTTGTAAAGCATTAAATGCCTTGCCTCATGCGGCTTCTTGAATAATTAAATTATTTCTTGAAGTGCATGTCGCCGGTTTCAGCGAGGCTTTCATGGAATTTGAATGCTTCTGCGAGGAGATGCGGGGTCTGGCTTTCGCCGCAAGCTGCGCATGCTCTTTCATAATAGTCCATGAGCTGATCGCTGAAGGACGGATGAGCGACGTTGTTGATGATGACCTTTGCTCTTTCTTTCGGGGACAGGCCGCGAACATCAGCGACGCCCTGTTCAGAAATGAATACATGGGTATCATGTTCGGTGTGGTCTACATGGGAGCACATCGGAACAACTGCGGAGATCTTGCCGCCCTTAGCGGTGCTGTGGCAGAAGAAGCAGGACAGGAAGCCGTTACGAGCAAAGTCGCCGGAGCCGCCGATACCGTTCATCAGCTTGGTGCCGCTTACATGGGTGGAGTTTACGTGGCCGTAGATATCCATTTCCAGTGCGGTGTTCATAGCGATGACGCCGAGACGACGAGCCACTTCGCCATTGTTGGAAACTTCCTGCGGACGAAGGATGATCTTCTTGCTGTATCTGTCGATGTTGTCGTAGAAGCGTTTCAGTCCGTCCGGGGATGGGGACAGGGAAGTACCGGAAATCATGTCGATCTTGTCTTTGTCGATCAGGTCGAACATGCCATCCTGAATAACTTCGGTGTATACGGAAAGGTTCTTGAAGTCAGATTCTACAAGGCCATGGATAACAGCGTTTGCTACGTTGCCTACACCGGACTGCAGCGGGAGCAGGTTTTCCGGCAGTCTGCCATGTTTAACTTCGTTTTTCAGGAAGTCAATCAGGTTGTTGCCCATAGCTTCTGCATCGTCATCGAGCGGAGCCAGTGCACGGGTAACGTCTGGCAGATCGCATGGAACGATAGCAACGATCTTTGCCGGATCGCATGGGATGTAAGGAGTGCCTACACGGTCGCCAGCGGAAGTGATCGGGATCGGTTCGCAGTGCGGCGGGTTCTTACGCATGTAGATATCAGCCATACCTACGAGAGCCAGCGGCTGGGTGGTATTGACTTCTACGATGACTTTCTTAGCGGTATCTACAAATACCGGAGAGTTGCCGATTGCAGTGGTGGTGTACAGTTCGCCGTTCGGTCCGACCTTGCAGACTTCAACTACAGCGACATCTGGGCCAGTGACACGTTCACCTTTGGCATTGGTGAAGAAGCCAGCACGGATCTGCTGAGCTACATGAGACAGGTGAAGATCGAAATAATCCAGAGCACCAGCATTGATGGCTTTTCTCAGGTTGCCATTGGTCTGGTATGGCATACGAACTCTTACGCCGTTTACAGCGACCAGTTCGCTATCGATCTGGGAGCCAGTGGAAGCACCGGTCCATACGTCTACCTGGAACGGAGTTTCTTTCATACGTTCTGCGAGTTCATGCATGGTGATCTTCGGATAGCCGCATGGGGTGAATCCGGAAATACCAAGAATGTCGCCTGGCTGAATCATAGCTGCTGCTGTCTTAGCGTCGCAAATTTTTGCTTTCAGGTCTGCGCCTTCTACTCTGCTAAGGAATTCGCTATCATTGGTGTCGATCATTACTATCATCCTCCCAAAAATATAAAAATATCAAAAGTCCAGTATACCTGCGAGCTTTCTCTATGGCCTGGAACTTTTTGCCTCATAAAAACACAGCCGTGCTTCCGAAGTAAAAGAAAAAGGAGTCCTTTCTGCTTTCCTATGACCGCATGTAAACATGTCTCATAACATCAGAAAAACTCCTCCTTGGTATCATCGGTCTCACCGACTGTATTTGTGACCTTCTCAGTCATCACTGTTATTATATCACACTTTTTTCGAAAGGTTCGTAAAAAGTAAGTTCTTTGTTTTTAAAATTCTCATAGGGATGTTATAAATAATTCCTATTAGACAAATCATCATTTATGTGACTCAGAGTCTACAGGCTATGAAAGCGATGATCCTCGCAGTGGAGGTTATAGAAATGGTACAGGGGAGCGCCGCAGGGCCTCCCTCGAAGGCTTCCCGCGAAGGTGATCTGTGAGGACCGGCGCATCGCTTCGGGAATCGCTGCCCCCTTCACTATGCCTCCCCGATAACCGCTCACCAGTCCCCGCTTCCCACGCAAAGTGCAGAAAGGCTCCAGAAGCAGAAGGAGATCGAGCGTCCGAAGAGGACATGGTCGCTCATGCCGATGACAGCGATGGCCATGACCATGAGCAGTCCGCCAAGCCCCAGCGTTCGCGTGAAAAGGCTCGCCTGTCCTCGATAGAGTTTCCAGCAGAGGAAGCCCTGGGCAAAGAAGGTCAGGAGAAAGGCTGCTCCGCCTATGATGCCGACTTCAGCCGGCATATTGAGGTACATGTTGTGTGCATGGAAGATGAGGACGTGCTCATCCTGAATGAAGAAGTTGTAGTCGGGATAGGCCAGATAATAGCTCCCCCACCCCACGCCGAGAAGCGGGTGCTCTTCGATCATGGCGATGGTGCTCTCCCACAGGGCAAAGCGCAGGCCGACAGAGGTGTCCTCGCCGGAAAAGAGGGACAGGAAACGCTCGACCATCTGCCCGTGGTAGAAGAGGAGAACGAGAGGGATGAGGAAGAAAAGGAAGCCGAAACGCTTGTCATAGAAGAGGGTGAGCCCTAAGACGATGGCCGCAAGGCTCAGCCATGCGCCGCGTGAATAGGTCAGCGCAAGGCAGAGAAGCAGGACGAAGAGAATGATGGCAAAAGCCCATTTCCTTTTTTTCTGTCGCTCCCTGAGAAAGAACGCAGTGAGGATGCTGATGATCATGACGGCATAGGCCCCGAGGAGATTCGGATTTTCCAGTGTCGAATACATGCGGCGCCGAAGGAGAGGAAATCTCTCGGGATCGACCCAGCTCTGCGCCGTCATATCAGCTGCCATGCCTGCCACATTCGCATACTGGATGAAGCCATAGGCGGCCACGCAGATGGCTCCTGCCAGGAAGGCATAGAGCGCCTTCTCCTTTTCCCGCACGGAGGAAAGAAGAGAAAGGATCAAAAGGTAGATCACGGCATACATCAATGGCTGGAAGGCCCAGTTCATGAGTGAAAAGGCAGGGTCGGGAGAGTGGAAGCCGGAGAAAAAGGCACACGCCAAAAAGACCGCCGGCAGTCCCCAGAGGCGAGGGCACACGCATTTCACTTCGCCTGTGGTGCAATGATTCACTGCCCAGAGAAGAAGGCAGGGGAGAAGTGTCACGTAAAACACATAGGGGTGAAGCGGCAGCAGAAAGAGTGTCGCATATAAAAGATTCTGAATGTTCTTTTTCGAAGCAAGGAATCGCATGGATGGGCTCCTGACATGGGAAATGATATTTTTCTATGATCTTATCTCAGTATATCATTATATAGAATGGGAAACTGTTCAGCAATAGAGAACGCGAAAGGAGCAAGGTGGATGGGCGCCAGGTTTGCTCTTATGGCGTGCCATCCCCTAATCACGGATGAAAAGAATGAGAAATAGCGGTGGCGGCTTCGCCACAATATAATAGGAGGCGATACCCAAAGGTTTCCAAGAGATCAGGTTTCCCGTTTGCGCTTTTCTAACATGATTTGTTTGACCGCGAATGACAAAGATTTCTCGCTTCGCTCGAAATGACAATGCGAGAGAGTCTGACTTTTTCCAGTCACTAGTCACCACCCCAACAAAAAACTCCCCTTCCGGGGAGTTTTGCTTGCGCGCGGGATCAGAATACGGTCTTGACAGAGCCGCCGTATTTCTTTTCGATGAAGTCCTTGACTTCTTTGCTTGTGAGTGCTTTCATGAGCTTCTGGAGTTCCGGACGGTTTTCATCACCTTCACGGACAGCTACGATATTCGCATACGGGGAGTCGGAGCCTTCGCTGTAGATGGCACTCTTCGGATCAAGCTTTGCTTCGAGAGCGAAGTTCATATTGATGATCGCGATATCCGCATCCTCCAAGGCACGCGGAAGCTGCGGGGCTTCCAGTTCGGAGAATTCCAGGTTCTTCGGGTTCTCTGCGATATCCTGCGGGGTCGCGGTGATCGGAGCGCCTTCCTTCAGTTTGATGAGACCGGCAGACTGGAGGACGAGGAGGGCACGGCCGCCATTGGTCGGGTCATTCGGAATGGCTACATGCGCACCGTCAGCAAGATCATTCAAAGACTTCAGCTTCTTGGAATACACGCACATCGGTTCGAGATGGACAGCTCCCAGGGATGTCAGCTTCAGGCCTTTGGATTTGCAGAATTCATCCAGATATGGTTTATGCTGGAAGAAGTTTGCATCGAGGCTCTTATCTGCAAGGGCCAGGTTCGGCTGGACATAATCGGTGAATTCGACCATTTCGACCTTGACGCCTTCTTTGGCGAGTTTGTCTTTCACAACGCCGACGATTTCAGCGTGCGGTACAGGGGATACGCCGACCTTGATGGTGGTTTCTTTGGCAGCTGCAGAAGAAGCAGAAGATGCGGCTTTCTGGTCACCGCAGCCTGCGATGATGCCAGCAGCCGCGAGGACTGCAGCCGATACGAGGATGGCTTTTTTGAAGTTCATAGGGATCCCTCCAGACGGAAAAAGAGAGGTACGGCTATGCGCCGCACGCATATCATATGAAATATAGTTTTATTTATAGCACTAGTGAAAGGGCTGCGTCAAGAGGAAATGAAGGTTCAGGGTTAAAGGTTCAGGGTTCAAGGTTCAGGGTTCAGGGTTCAGGGTTCAAGGTTGTGGTGCGGCGCATTTCGTCATCCTGAGCGGAGGAAAACGTCGTATGTTAAAAAATGGCTTATCTGAAACGGGAGAACTGAGTCGAAGGACCTAAGCCCCGCGGAGTTTTGATAGCGCTTCGCGCTGTCGTCATTTCGAGCGTAGCCGAGAAATCTATATTGCAGAACGCTCATTGCCTGATGTGAGGCAGCACCAAGACAACGTTTCCCCTCAGTGCATACACGCTGATTCCTGCAGGGCAGTAGAGATCCCTCGGCTGCGCTCGGGATGACGATGCCGAAGAAACCCAGTCACCAGTCACTAGTCACTCGAGGCTCCCAATCCCTAGCCACTAATCACCCCTGCTTTCAAACTTCAGGGTTAGCCCAAGGGGCGTGCCGCCCTTTGATTGAGCGAAAGAGGGTTCAAGGTTCAGGGTTCAGGGTTCAGGGTTCAAGGTTGTGGTGCGGCGCATTTCGTCATCCTGAGCGGAGGAAAACGTCGTATGTTAAAAAATGGCTTATCTGAAACGGGAGAACTGAGTCGAAGGACCTAAGCCCCGCGGAGTTTTGATAGCGCTTCGCGCTGTCGTCATTTCGAGCGTAGCCGAGAAATCTATATTGCAGAACGCTCATTGCCTGATGTGAGGCAGCACCAAGACAACGTTTCCCCTCAGTGCATACACGCTGATTCCTGCAGGGCAGTAGAGATCCCTCGGCTGCGCTCGGGATGACGATGCCGAAGAAACCCAGTCACTAGTCACTCGAGGCTCCCAATCCCTAGCCACTCATTCCTGCTTTCAAACTTCAGGGTTAGCCCAAGGGGCGTGCCGTCCTTTGATTGAGCGAAAGAGATTCAGCGGGTTCTGTAGGTTCTACGGGTTCAAAGGGGTTGGTGCGGCGCAAATAATAATGAAGCGCCGCGGAGTTTTGATAGCGCTTCGCGCTGTCGTCATTTCGAGCGTAGCCGAGAAATCTATATTGCAGAACGCTCATTGCCTGATGTGAGGCAGCACCAAGACAACGTTTCCCCTCAGTGCATACACGCTGATTCCTGCAGGGCAGTAGAGATCCCTCGGCTGCGCTCGGGATGACGATGCCGAAGAAACCCAGTCACCAGTCACTAGTCACTAGTCACTAGTCACTAGTCACTAGTCACTAGTCACTCATTCCTGCTTTCAAACTTCAGTCTCAAATAAAAAATCACGCCATGCGACTACCTCGCACCGCGTGATCTTCTATTTCTGTCAATTTATTCCTTCATGACCGTCCCATCGGCAAGTGTGATGGTGTGTCCGTTGTAATGGATCGTGCCCAGATTGAAGAGGCTGGTGATCTGAGAGTCTGCGGTCAGGTTCCATGTAGAGCCTTCCGCAATGAAGACATCAGCATTGGTCTTGTACGGAGCACCCTTCTGGGCATTCGGCGCGATGGTGATCGCACCGGTCCAGGTGGACTGGTCTTTGATACTGAGATTGATATCCGAGATGGTATCGAGGAGAATGTCGCCATTCAGGATCTGATGCGACAGGATGACTTCCGCGTGACCGCCGTTCGCGCCCGGATCGCCCCAGCCGTAGCCGCCGTCATTGCCTGTGATGGTGAAGACAGGCGCCGCTTCATCCTGCGTGAGCGTGCTGTCCTTCAGCGTGATGCGGCAGTGGGTGCCGGTCACATAGAACATGCCGCCCTTATGAGAGATGAGGCTTGCCTGATTCGCCTCGAACTGCTGTGTCCCCGTGACACCGATCGCATCGGCATCCGAGTACATGACGATATTGTAAGGAAGCGAGCCGGTCTCATTGCCTTCGAGCGTCGCTCCATCGAGCGTGATGGAGCTGATATTTTTGATGACGGCCGCCTTGGTCTTTTCCGCCTTGACAGTCCCGCCTGTGACGGTCACATCGCCCTGGGTATAGATGCCGTGTGCATTCGCGCCGGAAGCGGTAAAGTCGGAGTTTTCGGTGAGAAGGATGCCGCCGTTTTGAGAGATGCGGATCGCCGGCGACTGATCTCCGGTGGTAGTGACCGTGGATGCCTCTACCTTCATCATCGCACGCTGGGAGACTTCGACGCCGGAAGCCTGCGCGCCCGTGGTGGAGACCTGTGCATTCGTCAGATTGATGTACGTACCCTTGCTGTAGCCATAAGCGCCCGTCGCGCCGTTTCCTGTGCTGGAAATCTTCACATCCGTGAAAGCCCCGTGTCCGCCATGGGTCACGAGTAGCGCCGCATTCATCCCGTAAAGGTCACTGTTTTCTGCACTCGAGGTGTCACCGGACTTCGTAATGGTATCGCCCTTCGCGGTGATGTATGCCATGGAGACGCGAAGCGCATTCTCATCTGCTTTGTCCGAGCTGTAGGTCATGCCGTCATACGCACCATCAGATCCGATCTCGGCGGCTGCGCTCCCCTGATCTGCGGTATACTTCGCCGCCGGTGCCGGGGCAGGCGCAGGTTCGGGTTCCGGTTCCGGTTCCGGTTCGGGCTCTGGTTCCGGTTCGGGCAGCGGAGCGGGCTCCGGCTCTGCAGGCTTAGGCGCTTCTGGTGAAAGATTCTTGAACGTGCCTGACTCGACCGCGCTCTGGACATCAGGAAGCGTCAGAGACAGTCCCTTCATCAGGGCATCGGTGTAATTCACACCTTCAGCAGGTGCTTCCTGGGCGGCTGCCGGAGCCGGCTCTGCCGCCTCTGCCATAGAAAGCGGCATCACCGCCCCTGTCAGTGCCAGCGCGCAGAGAAGGGATGTCAGTTTATTGGATTTCATACGATTCCTCTTTTCTTTACTTGGAGCTATATGGACCTCAAACTATATATAAAGGTATAAAAATTCATTTCTGTCATACTGTCTTTCATTTTACAACATTCTTCGGAAATTGTCATTAAAGAAAGGTTTAAGAAAACAGGGTTCGCTCGTGGGGCGTGCCCTGAAGTTTGAAAGCAGGGATGAGGAGAACTAGTGACTGGTAGCTAGGGATTAGTAGCCTCGAGTGACTAGTGACTAGTGACTGGTGACTGGTGACTGAAATGCCACCTTCGGGCCTCGCCATTATTGATACTCCGCGGTGCTTAGATCCTTCGACTCAGTTCTCCTGTTTCAGATAAGCCATTTTCTAACATACGATGTTTCCCTCCGCTCAGGATGACGAAACGCGCCGCACCAGCACTTCGCATTTCTCATTTCACATTTCTTATTCAAGCGAAACTTTCGCACGCAATCAAAGGGCCGTCCCTCCCCCAAACCACTCTCATTTGTGCTACAATGAGAAAAGCAAAAATCGCTACTTTCTATTCACTCTGTATTTCCCTGAGGAGGCCATTATGCATATCCATGTCATTGATCATCCGCTGATCCAGCACAAGCTGACCATTATGAGAAAGAAAGAAACCAGCTCCGGTGAGTTCCGCCGTCTGCTGCAGGAGATCACGCTCCTGATGGGCTATGAGCTCACCCGCGATCTGCCGCTCGAAGATGTCGCTATCGAGACACCGCTCGAAAAAGCGACAGGAAAACAGGTCGCCGGCAAGAAGCTCGGCATCGTCCCGATCCTGCGCGCCGGCTTCGGCATGGTGGAAGGCCTCACCGAACTCATGCCGTCTGCCCGCATCGGCGTCATCGGCCTCTACCGCGATCCCGTCACTGCCAAGCCGGTCGAATACTATTGCAAGCTCCCGGATGTGGAAAATCGTGACTTCATCCTTGTCGATCCGATGCTCGCTACCGGAGGCAGCGCGGTCGCAGCCATCGACATGATGAAAGAAAAAGGCGTCAAGAATATCAAATTCATGTGTCTCGTCGCTGCCCCGGAAGGTGTCGAGGTCGTGAACCAGGCGCATCCGGACGTTCCGATCTATACCGCCGCCCTCGACCGTCAGCTGAATGAAAAAAAATACATCCTCCCGGGCCTTGGCGATGCCGGCGACCGCATCTTCGGGACGAAGTAAGAAGGTTTAAGGGTTCAGGGTTAGCTCATCGGGCGAGTTTCCCTTTGATTTCATTGGGAAAGAGGTTCAGAAGGTTCTATAGGTTCTGAGGGTTCAACGGGGAAGGTGCGGCGCATAAAAGCATGGAAGCGCCGCGGAGGTCTGAAACTAGCGGTTTTCTCGTATCGCAAACCTAATCCCTAGCCACTAATCCCTAGCTACCAGTGACTAGTCACTAGTCACTAGCTACTCATCCCTGCTTTCAAACTTCAGAATTCAGGGGTGTTGTGGCGGCTTCGCCGCAAGTATATAGGCAATGCCCGCTTGCTGTTTTCCTCCCTGTTTCCATCGAAAAAGCCGCAGAGGGAATCGTTGGATTCACTCTGCGGCTTTTTCGATGCAGATAAAATATAAGCGACTTTCCCCACATGTGCCGCGCACCTCTCCGTTTTCTTCAGCTATCTTTCATGCCGCCAGTGCCCTATCCGCCCCTACGGGGCACCTTCCCCTCGAGGGGAAGGCTATTAAGTTAAGCGGAAGAACGTTCTTGGCTCCCCATCGGGGGAGCTCCCCGA
>ERZ1026884.536-NODE-536-length-24473-cov-24.504751_pt1 | contig 24473 bp, 20 predicted proteins | sample MGYA00380172_ERZ1026884 | MGnify/ENA primary metagenome ERZ1026884 (study PRJEB33269, sample SAMEA4719808) | human gut metagenome | biome: human-associated habitat; feature: organic feature; material: feces | place: Cameroon | collected 2013-10 ... | reverse complement strand
ACTGGCCATGAAGTCATCTGGGCAGGGAAGCTGACGAGCAGGAAGCAACGGCCCACCAAAGCAGGATTGAAAGGATTGTTACCCAGACCGCCGAAGCTCATCTTACCTACACCGATGGCAAACAGGGCACCGATGATGATGATCCAGAGAGGAAGGTTACTTGGCAAGTTCATGCCGAGCAAGAGACCGGTGATGATGGCAGAACCATCGAGCAAGCTGGTCTCTTCCTTCAGGAGATATTTTGTAATTGCCCACTCAAAGAAGACGCAGGCTGCCACAGAGGTAAGCAATACGATTGCTGAACCCAAGCCGAAGAAATAGAAAGATGCGAGGATGGCAGGCACAAGAGCGATGATCACTCCGTACATGTTCTTCTCCACGCTCTCATTTCCGTGGGCATGTGGCGATAATGAAACGATTAATTTTCCCATTTTATCTTTTAAATTCTTTCTTAAATGAAATTCATTCTTGATGTGAACGCTTACTTCTTGGCGCTGCGAGCACGGATGATGCCCATCACTGCTGCCTTACCATTGATGATGTTATCGAGGATAGGACGATGAGATGGACAGGTGAACTGGCATGAACCACAGGCGATGCAGGATGTTACCTCTTCTGCCTCCAGACGCTCATAATCCTTCACTACGCTCAGGGTAGCAAGCAAGTATGGCTCCAAGCCCATTGGGCAGGCATCCACACACTTAGCACAGCGGATACATGGCTGAGCCTTCTTGCGATGAGCATCGGCATCAGTTAATACGGTGATGGAGTTGGTACCCTTGGTTACAGGAACATCGAGGCTGATCACAGCCTTACCCATCATCGGACCACCAGCCAACACCTTGTTGTCGCCCTCTGGCAAACCGCCGCAGTTCTCTATCATCTGAGAGAATGGAGTTCCCATACGCACGAGGAAGTTGCCTGGATTCTTCACCTGCTTACCGGTAACGGTAGTATAGCGCTCGAAGAGAGGCTTGTTCTTCATAACTGCCTGATAAACAGCGAAGGCAGTACCTACATTTTGAACTATTGCTCCAACGTTGACTGGGATAGCTGGAGGAGCAGGAACCTGGCGGCGGATAACGGCATCCACCAGCTGCTTCTCACCTCCCTGAGGATACTTCTTTGCCAGAGGAACAATCTCGATACGGGAGTCATTGGCTGTCTTTTCCTCAAAGAGCTTGATGGCAGCAGGTTTGTTATCCTCGATACCGATGTAGCCCTTCTCTACCTTAGCCGCCTTCATCAGAAGGTTCAAGCCAACGAGAATCTCATCGGCATGCTCCATCATCAGGCGATAGTCGGCTGTGATATAAGGCTCGCACTCTACACCGTTGATGATGACGCACTCAGCCTTGGCTCCAGGAGGAGGACAAAGCTTGATGAAGGTAGGGAAACCGGCACCACCCATACCAGTGACACCAGCCACCTTGATACGGTTGACTATCTCTTCTGGAGTCAGCTCAGCATGAGCCTCCAGCGTCTCGAGTTTATCAGAGCGGTCGATGCTCTCCTCCCACTCGTCGCCTTCTACATTAATGATAATGCAAGGCTTGCGATAACCGGTAGCATCAATAGATGTATCTACCTTGAACACGGTTCCTGATACGGAACTGTAAATAGGAGCACTCACAAAGCCACCAGCCTCAGCAATGAGTGTACCCACCTTCACCTTGTCGCCCTTGGCAACTACAGGCTTGGCAGGAGCACCGATGTGCTGACCAAGTGGGAAAATAGCCTGCTTAGGGAGAGGAGCTACCTGAGTAGCCATCTCGGCAGTAATCTTATTCTCTTCTGGGTGAACTCCACCAATTCTAAAAGTTCTCAAATTCATGATTTAGTCCTCTTTCTTTTCTTCTGAAGTTTCTACCTTTGGAGCGGCTACAGGAGCCTCAGCCTTTGGTGCAGCAACTGGAGCTTCTGCTACAGGAGCAGCCTCAGCAGCTGGCTTTGCCTTCTTAACTGGGAAATTAACTTTTACGAGAGCACCGGTTGGGCATTCGTCAACACACTTGGTACACATGCGGCACTTGTTGAAATCTACATAAGCCACATTGTTCTCAATGGTAATGGCATCAAACTTGCAGACTTTCTGACACTTACCGCATCCGATGCAAGCAACGCTACAAGCCTTCTTAGCCACAGCGCCCTTGTCGTGGTTCACGCACTGCACGTAAACACGGCGACCCTTAGGACCCTTCTTTCGAAGCTCGATGATGTGACGTGGACAAGCCTTGGCACACGCACCACAACCCGTACACTTCTCCTCATCAACCTCAGGAAGACCCGTCTCAGGATTGATAGAGATGGCACCAAACTGGCAGGCAGCCACGCAATCACCACAACCCAGACAGCCGAATCCGCAGCCGGTTTCACCAGCGCCACAGGAGTTCATAGCTGCACAAGTATGCAAACCATCATACTCGGCGATGCGAGGACGATGCTCGCAAGAGCCATTACAACGAACCACTGCCACCTTAGCCTCTGTGTTAGCCACAGCCAGCCCCAGGAGATCAGCTACCTTGCCCATCACGTCGGCACCACCTACAGGACACATCAGCCCATCGATGCTACCGGCATCAGCACCCTTGACCAGCGCAGCAGCCATACCGGAACATCCGGCAAAACCGCAACCACCACAGTTGGCACCCGGAAGGAGTTCTCCTACCTGTCCCAGTCGAGGGTCTTCTTCGACGGCAAACTTCTTAGATACTCCGAAGAGCACCAACGCTGCAATCAGCGCAATGGCACCGAGTACCAAGACCGCAATCAAAATAAAATTCATAATAATTTGTATTTGTTTTAGTTAATAATCAACAACGTTCGAGTTTAAAACTGAATCGGTTTCTTAACCTGTTGCGCATCAGATAGAGCACAACATAATAAGGGACGAGAATTCCCAGCGCCGAAACGGCAGCCATACCCTCAGAATGGGTAGTAGCAAGAACAGCTATCAAGGTTGCCACCATGGTCACCAGAGGCAAAAGATAACCGTAAAGGCTGGCTCTGTAACCTACGGAAGCGTCTGCCACCACGACAACAGAATCGCCCTTCTGATAAGATGCAGCGTCAGCCATTCTTATCTCTACCATTTTTTCTTTCATTTCAGAGGCATTGCAGTGGGCAGCCACTTTGCAGGTGCTGCAGGCAGAAGCCTGGAGGATGCGAACTTTCACACATTCTCCCTCTACCCCATCTACGATACCAGTATGTTTTATCTTGTTCATTTGCAAAGTCTAGTTAGCAATTTATTTGGATGCAAAGGTAGCAAATATTTTAGAAATGACAAACAATTTAAGAAGGTTTTTTAATTAAAAGGGGCGTAAACGTTTTCTTTGTTACTTTTTTTGCCAAACTTCTTTGTTTGTTTCATTTTTTTGTGTACCTTTGCAATAGAAAGATAAAAACCAAGCCTCAAGCTCGCAAAAAGCCAAGGGCTGATAAAAACGTAGATTTATGGAAGTAACAGAACAAATGATTCAACAAGTAGAGCGCTTTATCAGAAAAGTGTCTCAAAAGTTTCCTGTACCAGCGTCTGAAGAAGACACATGTATGCTGACTGATATCCATGTGAGAGTATCACAGGACAGCGGCGAGATGCTTGCCTTTGACGATGACGAGAACGAAATTACCCGCTGTGTTGTTGAGCAATGGATTGACAACAAAGATGAAAACTTCTATGATGAGGTGGCGAAGCTTTTGCGTGACCTCTTGCGCAAGAATGCTGAGACGGTAGACCATCTCGGAATCCTAAAGCCTTACAGCTTCGTCTTGGAAGATGATGAGAAAGAGAATCTGGGAGAACTCTACCTTGCCGATGATGATACCATCATCGTGGGTGGCGACCTGATGGAGAATCTGGATCACGACCTGGATGAATTCCTTGACGACTTACTCAAGGAATAATGACATAACTAACTTTCGCAAGTTTTGTGCCCCACACGCCCTGAAAGGGCAGAAGCCCCTAGCCCAGGGTATCGCCCTGGGTAATTACGTAAGCAAACCTGTCGCCCTGTAAGGGCAAAAGCTTTAAAACTCTAGGCAAAGCATAAGGCTTTTGCCCTTACAGGGCGACTTGCTGATTGCCATCATACCCAGGGCGATGCCCTGGGCTAGGAGCTTTTGGGCCTTCAGCCCGTACTTGAACCACATGCGAAAGTTCAGTGACATAAAAAAGGAGGGAGGTTCGAAAGCCGCTGCTTCCTTCTCCCTCCGAAGCTAATGTTATAAAAACTAATATTGTCTTAATGCACCCAGCAATTCTGCATTCTCACTCTTATTACCGATGGTAATACGAAGGCAGTTGCCACAGAGTTGCACTTTATTTCTATTTCTTACGATGATGCCCTGTGCCACGAGATAATCGTAGATGGCATTGGCATCCGTCATCTTCGCCAGGAAGAAGTTGGCATCCGTAGGATATACCTTCTCGCAGATAGGTAATTCCATGAAGGCTGCCATCACCTTGGAACGTTCCTGCAGGATGTTCTTCACCCATTCATCCACCTTCAGCGGATTCTTCAATACCTCCAAAGCCTGCTCCTGGGTAAGGAGATTCACATTATAAGGATATTTCACCTTATTAAATATATCTACTATTTCCTTGCTGGCAAAAGCCATACCCAGACGAAGGGCTGCACAGCCCCAAGCCTTGCTCATCGTATTCAGGACGATGATGTTTGGGAAATGATCGATCACGCTGCGGAAGGTTCGCTCCGAAGAGAAGTCGCTATATGCCTCGTCTACAATGACGATGCCATCGAACAGGCGCAACACTTCTACGATGGCTTCACGGTTGATGTGATTGCCCGTAGGGTTGTTAGGACTACAGAACCAGATAACCTTGGTATTGTCATCGCAGGCATCGATAATCTTATCGGCTGTCACCTGATAGTTCTCATCAAGCAACACCTCCCGATACTCCACGTCATTGATATCGGCACATACCTGATACATGCCATAGGTTGGAGCAATGGCTACAACATTGTCCTGACCAGGGCGACAGAACACACGGTAAACCAGGTCGATGGCTTCATCAGAGCCATTGCCCAGGAAGATTTTCTCTTCTGCCACGCCCTTTATCTTACTGATCTGCTTCTTCAGCTCCACCTGAAGCGGGTCTGGATAGCGATTGTAAGGGTCGTTATATGGATTCTCGTTGGCATCGAGGAATACGCGGGCATTTCTGCCGGCGAATTCTGTTCGAGCGCAACTGTATGGTGCCAGGTTCCAGATGTTCTCCCGGCACAAGTCTTTTAAATCTTTCATACTATCAAACTACTTTAGACTTTCTACTCTCAATCTCATGGCATTGGCATGTGCCTCGAGCTGCTCGTTCTCAGCCATGGTCACCACCGCATCTCCTATGTTACGAATACCTTCTTCGGTAAGATGCTGGAAAGTGATCTTGCGGTTATAGCTGTCGAGATTCACGCCGTTGTAAGCCAAGGCATAGCCATGGGTTGGCAGGGTATGATTGGTACCGCTGGCATAGTCGCCCGCACTCTCACAGGCATAATTGCCCAGGAATACGCTACCGGCATTCACTACCCTTTCAGCCAGCTGCTCATAGTTGGCAGTAGCGATAATCAGATGCTCAGGAGCATAGGTATTGCAGAGATCGATAGCCTCCTCATCATCCTTGACAAGGATAAACTTGGAATTATCCAACGAGGTCTGTGCCATCTCCTTACGTGGCAATCGTTCGAGCTGTGCTTCAACTTCCTTCTTCACATTTTCCAATACCTTTTCAGAGGTAGTGATGAAGAATACCTGTGAATCAAAACCATGTTCTGCCTGAGAAAGCAAGTCGGCAGCAGCGAAAACAGGGTTGGCTGTTTCGTCAGCAATCAGACAAACCTCCGAAGGACCGGCAGGCATATCGATAGCCACATCATGCAATGAAACCTGCTGCTTGGCAGCCATCACGAACTGGTTGCCCGGACCGAAGATTTTATATACCTTAGGCACGCTCTCAGTACCATACGCCATGGCACCGATAGCCTGTACGCCACCCGCCTTGAAAATCTTGCTCACGCCGGCAATCTTCGCCGCCATGAGAATGGCTGGGTTCACCTTACCCTCCTGGTTAGGAGGAGTACAGAGAACAATTTCCTCGCAACCGGCAATCTTGGCAGGAGTTGCAAGCATCAGTACGGTAGAGAAGAGCGGTGCAGTACCGCCCGGAATATAAAGTCCCACCTTCTGGATGGCTACGCTCTTCTGCCAGCAGGTAACGCCAGGGCATGTTTCAACCTTCTCGCCTTCAAACTTCTGGCTCTGATGGAATGCGGCAATGTTATGATGGGCGAGGTGCAAAGCGTCTTTCAGTTCTTGAGAAACCAGTTGCTCAGCCTCTTCGATTTCAGCTTCAGTCACAGCCAAAGAATCGAGATGGGCATGATCAAACATTTCCTCGTAACGCTTCACGGCTTCGTCGCCATGCTTCTTCACATCGTCGAGTACACCCTGTACCGTAGCATTGAGCTTGGATACATCCAGGTGTGGGCGTTTTACTATCTCGCTCCATTCCTCCTTTGCAGGATACTTAATTACCTTCATTCCTTCTTATTAATGTTTAATTATTAATACATTGAACTTGTTTACTTTGAACTTTGAGATTTGAACTTTGAACTGTATGATTACTTTTACTTTGAGATTTGAACTTAGAACTGTATGATTACTTTGAACTTTGAGATTTGAACTTTGAACTGTATGATTACTTTTACTTTGAGATTTGAACTTAGAACTGTATGATATGCATTTGTAACTGAATTGCAACAGCAAGACTATTCATAAAGTTCAAAGTTCAATGTTCAATGTTCTAATGTTCAATGTTCAATGTTTAAAGTTCAATGTTACAATATCATCTTCTCAATTGGTGTTACCAGGATGCCCTGTGCACCGAGTTCCTTCAGCTTACCGATGATTTCCCAGAAACGCTTCTCGTCGAGCACGGTATGGATAGAACACCACTCATCGTCAGCCAATGGGATGATGGTAGGACTCTTGATACCCGGCAATACCTGGGTAATCTCCTCTACCTTTGCCTTAGGCGCATTCATCATCACGTACTTCTTGTCCTGGGCAGAGCGCACAGCCTCGAAGCGGAACAGCATCTCGTTCAGAATCTGATGCTTCTCCTCATCCATATTCCAGTTGCCAATGAGCAATGCTTCACTCTTCATCACTACCTCTACCTCGGCAAGGTTGTTGCTTACCAGTGTAGAACCGGAGCTGACGATATCAAAAATACCATCTGCCAGACCGATGCCCGGACTGATCTCTACAGAACCGGTGATGACATGGATGTCGGCATTGATATTATGCTTCTTCATGAAGTTGCGCAGGATGTTAGGGTAAGAGGTGGCAATCTTCTTGCCGTTGAACCACTGTAATCCTGGATATTCTATCTTCTTAGGGATGGCAAGACTCAAGCGGCACTTGCTGAAACCCAAACGATCGATGATCTGGGCTTTCTCACCACGCTCCACGAACTCGTTCTCGCCCACGATACCGATATCTGCCACACCAGAGGCTACACTCTGAGGAATATCATCATCACGGAGGTAGAGAACCTCGAGTGGGAAATTACTTGCCTGCACCAGAAGTGTGCGTTTTGAGGCACTGACCTTGATGTCTGCCTCTGCTAAAAGATTCATGGTGTCGTCGAACAGACGACCCTTACTTTGTACTGCTATTCGTAACATATTTCTGTATTTTGTCTGAAAAACATTGCAAAAGTACATAAAATTGTTAGAATATGCAAATAATTTAGTACTTATATTTAAAAATTTCGTACTTTTGCAGGCGCAATGAGAAAAAAGTTATATTTATACGCATTTTATGCTCTTATTTTACTGGGAAGTTGCGAAGAAAAGAAACCGCAACAAGAGCTCACGCCGTGGGGAACTCCTATAGGCGAAGTGGAGGGCATGTCTGATGGCGAAGAAGAAGGGGCTGACGAATCAGCCAACAAGAATAAAAGACAAAAGGGCTTCTCGCTGGAGGACATTCAGGAAAACGGTGAGCTGATCATGCTTACCGTGAACGGTCCTACTACCTATTATGATTATCACAACCACGGCATGGGTCTGCAATATCTCCTTTGTGAGAAGTTTGCCCAGCAGATTGGTGTGTCGCTGCGCGTGGAGGAATGTAAGGATACCACCGAGATGATCCAGAAGCTGACCAAGGGCGAAGGTGACATCATCGCCGTTCCCCTATCCAGGAAGCAGACCAAGGGCGACCTGCTCTTCTGTGGTGTGACGCCCGACAGTACCCGCACGCAATGGGCTGTGGTAGGCGGCAACAAGAGTCTTGCCGATACACTGAACGGTTGGTTCAAGCCAAAGATGATAGCCGAGACGAAGAAGGAGGAAAACTGGCTGCTTTCTTCTGCCAGCGTTACCCGACATGTCTATTCTCCGTTCCTGAACCGTTCCAAGGGTGTCATCTCCCGTTACGACCATCTCTTCCAGCGATACAGCGGTACAGCAAGAATGGACTGGCGCCTGATGGCTGCCCAGTGTTACCAGGAAAGTTGCTTCGACCCGAATGCAAAGTCATGGGCAGGTGCCTGCGGACTGATGCAGATCATGCCTTCTACGGCAGACCATCTGGGATTGCCGATGAGTGCCATACATGATGCCGAATCGAATGTGGCGGCGGCAGCCAAGTATATGGCAGAGTTACAGGGCCATTTCTCTGACATCGGAGATCCTACACAGCGAGTTCTCTTCGCCCTGGCTGCATACAATGGCGGTTTCCATCATATCCGTGATGCGATGAACCTGACCAGAAAGCATGGTGGCAATCCTTATAACTGGGGACACGTAAGAGAATATGTCCTGCGCCTGGCACAACCGGCTTATTACCGTGATCCGGTTGTGAAATACGGTTTCATGCGTGGTACGGAGACTGCCGACTATGTGGACAGAATCAGAGCACGCTGGAGTGAATACTGCGGTGGCGCCAGCTTCCACGACAGTTATCGTGGTGGCAGCAGAGGCATCGGTAGCGGTGCCTTCCATGGTGCACCGATGAAATCGAAAAGACATTATCAGGGTAAATACCATATATAAAATATGATATAGATTGACCCCACACGGGCTGAAAGCCCAGAAGCTCCTAGCCCAGGGCAACACCCTGGGTAAACATAGAGTATAACAGAAGCGCCCTGAAAGGGCAAAAGCATTAAATCTACTATGCTTTTGCTCTTTCAGGGCGCTTTGCTAATTGGACTTACTTACCAAGCACTTCATCCAGCAAGGTGTAGAATGCAGGATCCTCACCCACGATGGTCTTCACAATCTTGCCGTCAGGACCGATGACAATCTTAGTTGGGAAGCCCTGAACAGCATACTTGTCGAGTACATCGCTACCCTTTGGATTATAGACGTGAATCCATGGCAACTGATGCTTTTCTACAGCAGCCTTCCACTTAGCCTCGGTATCATTGCAGTCAACGCCCAGAATCTCGAACTTACCCTTGTACTTCTCGTAGTACTCCTTCATCTTAGGCATACCCTTGATACACCAGATACACCAGGAACCCCAGAAGTCGATGACTACATACTTGCCACGAAGGCTGGAAAGAGAGAATGGCTTGCCGTTGATATCATTCAAGGTAAAATCAGGAGCCTCTACACCGGAAGCCTGAACCACCTTAGCCTTCTCCTCCATCTCAGCGCGCTTCTTGGCACTTTCGAAGATAGGCTCATAGTATGCCTTCATTCTACCGTTCTTGACGTTATCCGCCATCAGACTGATCAAAGTCTCCTTGTACTTGACATCATCCAGCTTGTCGATGAGAAGAGCGATACATTCCTGATCAGAATGCTGCTTGGCATAAACAAGAAGGTCGGCAGCATACTTCATCCGCAAAGGTTCCATACGCTCATCTACAACTTTTTCGATAGAATCGCGGTTGCTGTCATTCACATTGTCAGAATACCATTTCCAGAGCGCTTTGATATCCTTGTAAGCCTGACCTATATACTCATCCATCAATTCCTGTTCCTGATAGAATTTACCTCCCTTGATATCGACACCCTCAGTGAAGTTACCCTTCATCTCAATAGTCTCACCCGGAATGGCAAAGACACGGTTAGCCTGAAATTTTCCCCTCTTGATGACCTTCTGGTCACAGAGATAAACCCATTGAGGCTTATCAAAGTTCTTGGAGTACACAAACTTCTTTTTCTTAACCTCGATGTTTTCCGTCTTTCTTCCAATCATAGCTACCAAAGAATCCGGCAACCCCTCTACGTTACCCTTGATCTGAAAGGTTCCGCTCTGAGCCATTGCTGCTGCAGATGCCAGCATCATAGCAGCTGTAAAAATCATTTTTTTCATTTGCTTTATGTTTTATCCTTTAGAATCCCAATCACCAGCAAAAAAAGTTTTGCGAAGGAATTACTTACCCAGCACTTCATCCAACAAGGTGTAGAATGCAGGATCCTCACCCACGATGGTCTTCACGATCTTACCGTCAGGACCCACCACAATCTTGGTTGGGAAACCCTGGATGCCATACTTGCCGAGCACATCGCTACCCTTTGGATTATAAACGTGAATCCATGGCAACTGATGCTTTTCTACAGCAGCCTTCCACTTAGCCTCGGTATCATTGCAGTCAACGCCCAGAATCTCGAACTTACCCTTGTACTTCTCGTAGTACTCCTTCATCTTAGGCATACCCTTGATACACCAGCCGCACCAGGAACCCCAGAAGTCGATGACAACATACTTGCCACGAAGACTGGAAAGTGAGAATGGCTTGCCTTTGATGTCATTCAAGGTGAAGTCAGGAGCATCTAAGCCAGAAGCCTGAAGCTTCTTAGCTTTCTCCTCAGCTTCAGCACGTTCCTTGGCCATATCAATAAACTGCTGATAATAGCCCTTCATTCTACCATTCTTCACATTCTCTGAGAGCAAACCCAGAAGTTCCTTCATCTGACCGTAATCGTTCAACTTCTCGAAAATTGTTGCGCAGCCCTCATTGTCAGGGTTCTGCTTGACGAAAGCAAAGATCTTCTCTGTTCTTGCCTTCTCCAGAGCAGGCATCTTCTTCTCGTAATCATCCATAATGCTCTCGCGCTTTTCACCATTCTTCATGCGGGCATTCAGAGACTCTGAGAAATCCTTCAAATCCTTCTCTGCCGACTCCAGCATCAAGTCCACCTCATGATACTGCTGGTAGAACTTACTGCCGGCAATATCGAAACGGGTAGCGAAATCACCCTTTATCTCTGCCTTCTCGCCTGGTACGCAAGGGAAGTTGAACATCTTCTGCTCCAAGCCACGATAGGTTTTTGGAGTAAAGAATGCACGGTTTGATGCCTTGGCAAGGTTAGTAGAATAGGTAAACTTACCATTCTTAACCAGGATGGTATCCATCTTCTCTTTACTGCCTTTGTAAACAATGACAGAATCCGTAGAGAAATTTTTCAAGTCTACCTTCACCTGAAAGTTGCTCTTCTGAGCCATCGCTGCAGTTGATGCCAGCACCAAAGCAGCTGTAAAAATCATTTTCTTCATTCGTATATTGTTTTATCTTTTATTATTTCATTCAAGTTTCGTTTGTAAGCTCCACCCGCCCTGAACCAACGGTCACCGGCCGAAGGGAAAGGTAAAGGGCAGCAAGCAAGCTCCACACGCCCTGAAAGGGCAGAAGCCCCTAGCCCAGGGCAGCGCCCTGGGTTATTACGGACACCAACTTGTCGCCCTGTAAGGGCAAAAGCTTTAAAATACCGGGCAATATACAAAGCTTTTGCCCTTACAGGGCGCCTTACTAATCGCCATTATACCCAGGGCGATGCCCTGGGCTAGGTGCTTTTGGGCCTTCAGCCCGTTCTTGAACCGCATGCGAAAGTTCAGTAAGAAAAATCATTTATTCCTCATACTCTGTGGTATCTTCGATACCCGCCTCAGCCAGGGCTTCCTTGCGTTCCACGCAGGTACCACATTTTCCGCAGTGCTTCTCGCCACCCTTGTAGCAGCTCCAGGTCTCGGCATAATCGATACCGAGTTTCTTGCCGATGGCAGCAATCTCACCCTTGGTGATGTTGGTATAAGGAGCCACCACGCGAACATCTACGAAGGTGCCAGCCTCGGCAGCCTCATCGATAGCCTTGATAAACTCCGGACGACAGTCCGGATAGATGGTATGATCACCGCCATGATTGGCGATAAACACCTTCTTGAGATTGTTGCTCTCAGCAATACCAATAGCAATGCTCAGCATGATACCGTTGCGGAAAGGAACCACGGTAGACTTCATGTTGTCGGCAGCATAATGTCCCTCAGGAATTGCATCCGCACCTTCCAGGAGTGAACTCTTGAAATACTGGTGCATGAATCCCAGATCGATGGTGATATGCTTGATTCCCAATCTCTCACAATGCATCTTGGCGAAAGGAATCTCCCGCTCGTTATGATTGCTTCCATAGTTGAAACTGATACCCAGGGCTATCTCGTCCTTCTTGTCATAGAGCAGGGTAATACTATCCATACCACCGCTCACAATAATTACTGAATCTTTCATTTACTTTGAACTTATTTCCTTTGAACTTTGAATTTTGAACTTTGAACTGTATGATTACTTTTCCTTTGAACTTATTTCCTTTGAACTTTGAATTTTGAACTTTGAACTGTATGATATGCATTTATAGCTATATAGGAACAGCAAGGCTAATCATAAAGTTCAAAGTTCAAATCTCAAAGTTCAAAGTAATCACCCGAACAGGCAGCGGAACGCCTCTTCCACTTTCCTTACGGGATGAATCTCTATCTGATACTTCTGATGGTCGAAACCATGATAGTTGTATTTCGGAATGATGATGTGCTGGAAGCCGAGTTTCTCAGCCTCTGCTATGCGCTGTTCGATACGACTTACCGGACGAACCTCACCGCTGAGTCCTACTTCGCCAGCCATGCACCACCCCTGCTCTATCGCCGTATCCACATTACTGCTCAATACCGCAGCCAGCACACTCAGGTCCATCGCAGGGTCAGTAACCCTCAATCCTCCGGCAATATTCAGGAACACATCCTTCTGCATCAGCTTGAAGCCAACCCGCTTTTCCAACACCGCCAGGAGCATGTTCAGTCTTCGTTGGTCAAAACCCGTTGCCGAACGCTGTGGAGTTCCGTATGCCGCCGTACTCACCAGAGCCTGCGTTTCTACCAGAAACGGACGGACGCCCTCGATGGCTGCACTAATGGCTACACCCGAAAGTCCGTCATGATCCTCTGTAAGAAGCAGTTCCGAAGGGTTGCTCACCTGTCTCAATCCTCCCTGCAGCATCTCATAGATACCCAGTTCCGATGTACTTCCGAATCGGTTCTTGATGCTGCGCAGGATGCGATACATATAATGCTGGTCACCCTCAAACTGGATAACGGTATCCACAATATGCTCCAATATCTTAGGTCCCGCCAAGGTTCCCTCCTTATTGATATGTCCTATCAGGATAACCGGAATGCCACTGGTCTTGGCAAAGCGAAGAAGATGGGCTGCACATTCACGGACCTGAGATACCGAACCCGGAGAACTGTCCACCTCTTCTGTAGCGATGGTCTGGATAGAGTCGATGACGATGAATTCCGGAGCCACCTCCTGGATATGAGAGAAGATTTTCTCCAGCTGCGTTTCACAGAGAATCGTGATATGATCGAAGGGTTGAACCACTTCCTCACCCCTCAGCAGCGCCTGTCCCTTTGCCAGTCGGTCGGCACGCAACTTAATCTGATGGGCACTCTCCTCACCGCTGACGTAGAGAATACGGCGGTCGGTCATATTCAGAATGGTCTGCAGAGTAAGTGTACTCTTGCCGATACCCGGTTCACCACCCAGCAAGGTGATGCTTCCCGGAACCATACCGCCACCCAATACGCGGTTCAGTTCCTCATCGCGCATATCGATGCGAGGCTCATCAATGGCAGAGATGTCGCGCAACTTCATCGGCTTGGCATCATTGTCGCTATGCTGACCGCCGAACATGGTAGCAGCACCGCCATGTCTCATCGTCATGCCGGCATTCTTAGCCGCCTGCGAGCCACTATCGCCCGCAATGCGAATCTCCTTGAAAGTGTTCCATTGTCCGCAACTAGGGCATTTCCCCATCCACTTGGAACTTTCCTGTCCACAGTTGCTACAAACGTATGCTATTTTGTCCTTTGCCATAATTATATATCCATCTATACTAACGTATATGGTTTTATCGTTTTTACCATGCAAAAGTACATTTTTTTTTCGAGACACGCAACTTTTTTATTTTATTTAAGGTAATTCAAGTTTCGCAAGTTCAGAAGTTAAAGAAGTTATCACTCCCTACGGTCGTTTTAACGGGACACTAGTGTTATTATTTATTAAAATCGTAATTTTTCACTGCTAATTGTTTTATTTCTTCAGGATTTGAAGTAACTTTGCATCGTTCAAATATATCAAGTAACAATGAAGAAGTTTTTCGTAGCATCGCTGGCCTTGGTACTTTGTGTATGTGCCCAGGCAGCGAAGAAGCCTACACCAAAGTTGGTGTTTGATGCTTCGAAAGGCGTGGCGGGGTCTGTTACCCTTCCTAATGGGAAGAAGGTCAACTATACTGCTTACACAAATTTGTATTATGTTACTCATGTAGAGGATTCTACGTATCAGTACATGAATGTGTTTGTTCCTGAGGGTGCAACGCAATCCACTCCTATCTTTATGCCCAATTGTGTGGGTGGCTATATGGCAGCTGCTCCAAGGATGATAGATGAGGGTGATGCATCAGGTAGAGCTTTGGCAGAAGGCTATGTTGTAGCTATACCTGGTGCAAGAGGTAGAAACTCTATGATTGTACAGAAGGGAAAGACAGTTTATACGGGTCGTGCTCCTAAGGGACTGCTTGATTTGAAAGCGGCAGTTCGCTATCTGCGTTTCTTTGACAGGGATATGCTGGGTGATGCTGAGCATATTATTACCGATGGAACAAGTGCAGGTGGAGCTATGTCGTCTTTATTGGGTTCCACCGGCAATAATCCTTCTTATGATCCTATGCTCAAAGCCATGGGAGCAGCTGATACAAGAGACGATGTTTTTGCGGCTGTTTGTTTTTGCCCTATCATCGATCTTGACCATGCGGATATGGCGTATGAGTGGTTGTATGGAGGTGTGGATGAAAAGATTCGACCTGTAACGAGCGAGCAAGTTGCTGTTTCTAAGGAGTTGGCTGCACAATTTCCTGCTTACATCAATAGTTTGGGACTAAAGAAAAAGGATGGAAGTGATTTGAACGCAGACAACTATCGTGATTATATCAAGCTGCTTTTGATGACAAGTGCTCAGGATGCAAAGGATTATGGTGCTGATATACCAGACAGTATTGGATTTTCATTCTCTTCAGGCATGAAGTTCATTGCTCCTATGAATGGTGGCAAGAAGCAGGGAGAAATGAAGTTTCCAATGGATGTGCCAAAAGATGGTCCTAAGATGATGCCAATGAGAAATAAGTCAAAGGGAGAATACATCACTGGTCTTGACTTGGATAAGTATCTTTCTTATGTGGCAAGTAAGACAGCCCTAAAAGGTGTGCCGGCTTTCGATAGTAAAGGAGTAGCAGGAAGTAAGGCCAGTGGAGAAAATGAGGAGTTTGGCAATAGCAAGGGTAGTTCTGTTAACTTTACCACCTATTCGTTGGTAAAAGCCACAGAAAATTCCAAAGCTGTTCTTGGCAAGGAAATAGAAGAAAATGTAAGGTTGCTCAATCCGATGTGCATGATGGATGAAGAAGGTTCTTGCATTGCACCTCATTGGTACATCCGTCATGGAGCCATAGACAGAGACACGGCGTTCCCTATTCCTATCAACTTGGCTACCAAGCTTGAAAACAAGGGTAAGGATGTTAACTTCAAGCTGCCTTGGAATCGTCCTCACTCAGGTGATTACGCCTTGAACGAACTTTTTGGATGGATTCGCTCGATTTGCGGTAAATAGAGAAATATTTGGGATGAAACTCTTTCTCCTCTCTTGTGTCTTTGCAAGAGAGGAGATTTTGTTTTATTCTTCGTATGACTTACTTTTAAACATTTACAATCTATCCATTTCCTTTTTCCCTGCCCCTTTACCTTTATATTTTGTTTTAACTGTATTAAACTTATATCTTACGATACATTCCACTGCCCTTACAGACGCAGCCTTTTCAATATAGACATCATTCATTCCGCTGAAAATGGTAAAAGTATTTTTGCGGGCAGTATTAAAGATGTCATTTGCAGACAACTTGACATTCCATTTTTCAGATAAGTCCTTAGCCAAAGAAAGATTTATCTGTCCAACACTCCCCATCTTAATATTCTCACTATTTCCCTCACTACGCCAACTGTAATTTACTGTCGCCATATAGTTGTTATGGAATTTGAAAATATTATTGAACTTAACTACAACCAAAGGATTGTCCACGTGCTTTATATTTCCTCTGTAATCAATCTTGTAAAATTGCGAGACAACACCACATGCCAATACGGGATAATAGCATTTCCAAAGGAATCCGGGCATAAAAGAAGCCATTATCTGTAAGTTAGACAGACTGTTTCTAGAATTTTCCTTTTTGAGCAAAGCAATAGTCTTCGAATCATCATAATATGTATATGATGTGATTATTTGGTTTTGCACCTTTTTATAATTAGCAGTTAATGCCAGCCAGCGATACCTCAAATTCAAAGAGATGTTGTCGCTATAGGATGGTTGCAAATACGGATTTCCACTTTGATAGAGATATTTGTTAACATAGTGAACCGTGTTGCTCAACTGAGAGTACAATGGACGATAGCATTGCTTAGAATAGCTCAGCTGCACCATAGTTTTTCCAATGGGCAGAGACAATGAAGCTGTCGGGAAAAACTTATCATAAACATGTGACTGTTCGTGATTTTTTCTGCCACCTATAAAATATTCACTGTTCACATGCTCATACCTGCCACCGATACGGAATGTTACATTGCCTAGATGCTGCATAGTTTCAACGTAATATGCCATATTCAGCTCCTGTATTTTATTGTTCTCGCCTGCCATAATGCTATTTTCACTTTCTGAATTTTCCTCACGGCTACTATTGGTGAAATCTACTCCAAAGCTAAAATTTCCTTTAAGAAATGGGTGTGACGCATATAATTCCGTTGCCATTAACCTAGCATGCCCAACATCTTTTATTCCGAAATCCTGATTGATGCCAGTTTGCTCTATAACATTTTGATTTTCACGTGTTTTTTTCCACATTAAATCAAAAGTCATTTCCAAATTCCATTTTCCCCAAACCCCATGGCAATATCCATCTAACAAATGTTCCAAATCTCTTAATTTGATATCCTTGTATGCAGAAGTCTCACTTTCAATTACATCATCAGAATATAATGATGACATAATGCTCGAATTGGTCTTTGTTGGAGCATAAGACACTTGGTAAAATGCGCCAAATGAGAGTTTTGGAGATGAGGAAAAATCAAATCCCCATTTACCATCAATCAACTTTGAGTGCTGTGCCGATTTCATAGTCGTATTCTGCTGATGATGTGACGAGAGCCATGAATTCTGAACATTTTTGCTAGAGTTCGTATCCTTGCCTTTCTCAAATCCCAACGTTCCAAAAACATCCAAATTGTCAATTCTATAGTTCAAGTCCAAATTGTCTTTGCCATACATATAATTACGATAACCAAAAGTAGCGATGTTATCAAAGGAGAAACCATCCCCAACCTTTTTAATGGTTGTTATCTTTATGATGGAACCTACGGTTGATGCATAACGGGAACTTGGATTCGTTATAACTGTTATCTTATCTATTTGGTTAGCCTTCAATTGCTCAACTTCTATATTATTGCGGACAATATGTCCATTGATATAGAAGACTGGTTTTCCCTTGCCAAAAACTTCAATGGAACCATTATTATTCAGTACACCAGGCAACATACCCATAACATCTTTTGCAAAACCAAGTTTTTCCAAAACGGTACCTTTGACTTCTGTCACAAAGCCTTCGCTGTTCAACTTTGCCAAAGGGCGGGTTGCTCTAACAACAACCTCCCTTAATTGCAGAGTATCCTTTCCAAAATTTTGATCACCCACACGACTGATATTGGAGGCTGATACCACCACATCATTCAAAGCTTTAGTAGAGACAATAGAGTCCTTCCCAGTGTTCTGAGCGAACACGGGTACAGCAGCCATCAGCAGTCCAAAAGAGCAAAAAAACGTCTTCATTCTTACAATATGTTTTTATTTCAGCATTATCAGCCACAAAAGTACACATTATTATCCAAAACCATTACATCTTTTCCGTTAAATTTGTATAACTTCATCAAATTACCAATTCCATCCAGTTCATCATCCCTCCTAGCCTGAATGTATTCCCATTTTTTGTTATACATCATCTCTTAATAATTCTAAAACATAGGACATATGTCCCTTAACTTCCCCACATGCGAAAGTTCAGTAAGGTAAAAAACGGGATGTAGGGATTTTCCCCCACCCATTTAGGGAAAAACCTTACCCCAAGAACGAAAATTGTCCTATCTTTGCACCAGAAATAAGAAACAAGAGTATAAACAATTTTAAAATATACGATTATGAAGAAGTTTATCATAGCACTTGTAGCAATGTTCACCATGACATTCACTACTGCATCAGCAATGAGTTACGAACAGGCACGCCAGCAGGCTCTCTTCCTGACTGACAAGATGGCTTACGAGCTGAACCTGACCGATGATCAGTACGAGGCAGCTTATGAAGTGAACCTCGACTATCTGATGGGCATCAATACTTATGATGACCTGTATGGCGTATACTGGCGCCAGCGTAATCTCGACCTGAGCTATATCCTGCTCGACTGGCAGTATCGCGCTTTCTGCGATGCCACCTACTTCTATCGCCCTCTCTACTGGGACGGAGGTTACTGGCATTTCGGAATCTACGCACGTTACCCTCGCCGCGACTACTTCTTCTTCGGTAGACCACACTTCTACGTTAGCTATAGAGGCGACCACTGCTGGAGAGTGAACGGCGGAAGAAGCTGGTATCACGGACGTTCATACGGCAGACCATTTGCTGGCGGTCAGCCACGAATGGGAATGAGAGATGGTTTCAACCGTGGCGATTACGGTCGCGGACAGTCTTTCGGCAATATGCAGCGCCAGAGCAGCACCCGCACCACAGTAACCAGAGACCGCAACTTCGGCAACGGTTCATTCAACAACAGTCGTGTAGAAAGCAACCGCAACAATAATGGCGGTGGCACATTCGGTGGAGGTACCTTCGGAAGCAGAAACAACAGCCGTTCTAACATGAGCCGTGATTTCACTCCACGTTCTACAACTCCTAACAGCAGTTCGTTTGGCGGTAACCGTTCATTCGGTGGCAGCAACCGTTCACTCAACAGTGGAAGCAACAGCAGAAACAATAGCCGTTCATTCAACAGCGGCAGCAGCAACCGTTCATTCGGAGGAGGCGGTACATCCCGTTCATTCGGAGGTGGTGGTTCTCACAGCAATGGCGGAAGCAAAAGCGGTGGCGGCAGTTTCGGTGGCAGAAGATAAAATATGAAACAAAAATAAAAGAAGCCTCATTTGGAGTTGGTTTAAGCCTAACGTAAAGTTTATTTCAAGCTCAAACCAACCTCAAATGAGGCTTCATTCGTTTTCTTTTCCAAATCATTCTAAGCGCTACCATCATAGCGCTACCGCCTATTTGGACTATAAATCTGCGTCACCTGCAAAACAGCATGACACAACACATTACAATCAGAACTAGTCGTTCTCGTTCAATTTAAACAGCTTCTTCAGACTCTCTTCAAAACCGCCCTCGAAAGGGCATTTCTCCTTTGGATAGACCAAATGATATGTCTCCCATACCAAGTCTAGAAATTTCGCAAACAACAACCATCGCTGGGTTGCCGTATGCTGACTCTTCAATGCTGCAATCAGAATTGAAAAGAACTGGCAAAAACTAGGCCTACCCTCTTAGGCATGCTCTTCACCACTCTGCCCCAAATGACATGGGACCATAATGTTGCGACTCAACTTAGTCTTACATGGATACACACAATCCAACAACATTCTAAATGCCTTTTCGGCTTTACTAAAACGCGTCATACGTTAATAAATTTAAATATAACTTTTTACTATGTTAAGATACCATAAAAACGTATCTATATATATAAACACGCATTTTTTGGCGCTTTATTGTATTTCCAGTATCTTTGTTGCAGATTTCTGAACGGCTGAACTGAACTTATAGGTTTAACATCTTTGATATACAGCGCGATCAAGAAAGAATATAAAGAAATGATATACAGATAGTTATTACATGTATTTAACACGTATTTAACGCTGGTATTTTTAAGTATTCAGTATTCAGAGTTCAGAAAGTTAAAATGGGTTAAAACTCAGATTCGGCAAAAAAAGCTGATTCTGACGGACATAAACAACAAACAATTCAAAGCAAAAATGGCAAAAATGAATGTAAAAACCAACAACCCGGAAGCTAACCAGGCGATGCCTTCTTTCTTCCACAGCATCCAGCAGTCTGAGAGCCATCCTCTCGTCTCCTGGGAGTATCTACGATCACTCATCACCAGCGACCCGCAGATCAAGAACATGACAGAACTGTATCGCCAGCGACTCCAGGTAAGCAAGAAGTTCGCCGACGAGCTCAAACCACAAAGCCCAGCCATCACCATCTCTGCACAGATGGACGGCTATGGACGGAAACTCGCCAACTTCGTGAAGCCAACCTACCTGCTGATGGTAGAGTTTGACAAGATTCCAACCCAACAGCTGGAACACTGCCAGGAGCTCATCTCCCAGGATGAGCACACCATGGTGATGCATCGCAGCGTCAGTGGCAGGGGATTGCATATCTTCTGCAAGTATGCGCCAGCTGAGGATGACGACATCAGCATCCTCGAACTCTTCGAGCTGATCCTTCCCAAGGCACAGCTCTACTACCAGCATCTCCTGGGAATGGAATGCGACAAGGCATGCTCCGACATCACCCGATGTGCCGGACTGGCACACGATCCCGAAGCCTATTTCAACTGGCAGTCGGTACCCTTCGAACTCGACTTCAGCGATCTGAAGAAGTTTTATACCAAGAAGACCATGGAGGCGAAGTATGCCAAGCGCAAACCGAAGAAAAGCCAGTCGAAGGAGAAGGAGAAGAAGAACACTACCATCACCATCGACGAGGCGGCTTCCCATATCATGCAGCTCCTGCAACAGTGGGGCTACGACTTCCAGCCCGGCAGACACAACGAGTATGTGCTCCACTTCAGCACATGCTGTCTCAAGTACGGCATAAACATGGAAGAGGCTATGCAGTATGCCGACCAGGAGTTTGGGACCGAATATCCCGATACTGCCTCCGTCCTCAAGTCCTGCTATAAGCGCAGCGAGCTTTTCGGCACCTGGCACTTCTACCGTGAAGGCGAAGGCTACAGCACCCACCCTTCGGTGAAGACCATCAAGCAGTGGCTGTCCACTAACTATACCTGGCAACACAACATGATGACGGGATTCTACGAACTCCAGAGCCGCATGGTATATACTGGCAAGTACCCTCACCCTACCCGTATCGACGACAACATCGAAAACTCCATCTGGGCAGAGATGGACGAGGCAGGTCTGCATGTACCAGCTAATACGCTCCACAGCATCATCAACAGCGATTTCTGCCAGCCTTTCGACCCCATGGAAGACTATCTGCGGAGCCTGCCCGCTTGGGAAGAAGGCAAGGATCCTGACTATATCGACCAGCTCGCCGACCGCATCCATGTGGTGGAGAAGCCTGGTTATGAGCACACCCAGGAGTTGTTCAGATACTACTTCAAGAAGTGGATCGTGGCGATGGTAGTAGCCTGGTGTTCACCGAAGGTGGTCAACCAGTTCATCCTAATCCTCGTAGGCAAGGGCGGCATTTTCAAGACCACCTTCTTTGCCTACCTCCTGCCCCCAGAGCTGCGCCAGTATTTCCTCAACGATTCCACTGCCAGCTATACCGACAAGGACTTCATGGAGGCATTCAGCAGCAAGGCGATGATATGTCTCGATGAGTTCGAGACCGTCTTCGGCAAGAACCTGAGTGCCTTCAAGAGCAACCTCACGAAGCTCACCTTCTCCATCCGCCGTCCTTACGACAAGTACCGCAGCGAACTGCCCCACCGTGCCTCTCTCGGCGGCACTACCAACAGTCAGCAGTTTATCACAGACGAGGAGAACCGCCGTTATTCGCCATGGATTGTGGAGAGCATCGAGAGTCCGATAGAGCATCCGATAGACTATCAGCACGTCTATGCCCAGGCTCTGGCACTGGGCAAGAAAGTGATGAGCCGAGGGAAGGAAGAATCTCAGGACTGGACCTTCTGGCTCACCCGTCCAGACATCGACCAGATGCGCTGTCACAACCGTCTCTTCATGGTAGCCAACTATGCCGAGGAGCAGATTCTGAAGTACTACAAGGTGCCGGAACCAGACACCCCACGTCAGTATATCAAGTTCCGCTACACCTCAGAAATCCTGGAAAAGATAGGCTGCAACCCTGCCCTGCGCCAGAATCTGAACAGTCACAACATCGGTTCCGTGATGTCACGGCTGGGCTTCAAGAAGATTCACAAGGACAAGGGCAACGGCTGGGCGGTCATCGAGAAGGAACCTATCGAGCTGAACAGCGACGCTGCCGTCGATCCTACGGATACTTTCGAGGACTAAGTATCTTACTTTCGACCCGTAAGTATGTTACTTTCAACCCGTAAGTATAATACTTAAACATCAAAAGCAATATGGATATAAGAAGCTATACGAAGCAGGAACTGGCTCTGCTCTATTTCCCCGATTCGTCACCCGTGGTGGCAAGTGCTCATCTGATGCGTTGGATTGGTCGAAATCCCGACCTTCTGAAGAAGCTCCATGAAAGCGGATACGGCAAGAACAGCAAGGAGTTTACTCCTATGCAAACTTCCCATATTTTCTATTTTCTTGGCGAACCATAGGCTTCCAAGTATGAGAAAGTATGAGAAAGTATGAGAAAGTGTGAGCAAGTATGAGAAAGTATGAAGTGGCGTTTTCAGATTTCGTATCTTTGCATTGTCATTCAAAGAGGATGATGCTCCTGCCCCATCGGGGGTAGAAGGATACTATCACTAAATTAACCACTTTATGATTCAGTACGTGTTAAAAAAGAACATCAATGAGAAGATGCCGAATGCCTATGGCAAGTTCTTCGCCTATCCGGTCATCACTCAGACCTACGACATCGACCAGCTCGTAGATCACATGGCAAGTCACAACACCCCATTTTCGCGAGGAGCGATTAAGGGTATGATTACCGACATGGTAGCGTGCATCCGAGAGTTGGTGCTCCAGGGCATCGCAGTGAAGATTGCCGACCTCGCCATCCTCTCCATTGGTATCAAGAACAAGGCGGGAGCCGCTACCGAGAAGGAGTTCACCATTGCCAAGAACATCGAGGGCTTGAAGATTAGAGCTCGTGGCACGGGCGACTTCAGCTGCGTCAACCTCAGCCTCGACGGAACGCTGAAGAAGGCTACTCTCCTTGCAGGCGACAGCACCACCACGGATGATGGCGGCAAGACGCCACCTGAAGACAACAAGGGAGACTCCGGCACTGACCAAAGCGGCACCGGCACAGACCAAGGAGGCACTGGTTCTGACCAAGGCAATACCGGTTCGAAGGACGACTCCGGCGATGTAGGCCTCTAGTTGTAAGCCTTTAGAAAACGAAGATTAGGAAGTGCATCGGCAGGATGCAGTCAGGGATGTACCTATGGCAATCCAGGCCATCCACTACACATGGCAACATCATTCCAGCAACCAGCCATAAAAGGGCATCTGCTCATCCTGCCCACTTTTCCAGTCTTCGCAACCTCTCAAGAAAGTAAGTAACATTCAGGGCCTCTAAAGCCCCCAAATCCAACCATTTAAATTGAAAAAATCATGAAGAAAGAAACCATCAAGAAAGTAGTAAATTTCATCATCACCGTCCTCACCGCCATCATCAGCTCTTTCTGCGTAACGAGCTGTAATGGCTAAGGAAGCCAGCCGAGATCAATTTCCTCCTGTAGTCCACACTCTGATTACTTTGTTTTTTATTTTTTCCATAATTGTTAATTTATAGTTTTCTCCCGGTCTGCGCTAAAAATCCTGCAGATCGGGAGTTTTTGCATAGAAGGTAACATATTCCACTATTGCCCTGTGTGCCAGATTTGGAATCGCCTTTACTGCTTCCTCAAGGTAGGCAATGCTCCTTTAAGTTCGTAACGCCACTCTGAGCCTACGTTCTGCAAGGCGCGGTTCATGGCATCAACAGCATTCTGCCAGGTAACGTAAGTGCCGTCCACCTTCGTGACTTCGGGGGCGATGCCTTCCTTATTGTAGCCGATGCCTTGTTCATGATTGTTCTTCCAATAGCAGGCGGTCACGGT